>Ga0214473_10006382_pt1 | contig 14097 bp, 10 predicted proteins | sample RVTome_7_FD_203509 | JGI IMG/M metagenome (GOLD analysis project Ga0214473, IMG submission 203509) | Soil microbial communities from uranium-contaminated site in the Upper Colorado River Basin, Wyoming, United States - RVT98D197 | ecosystem: Environmental > Terrestrial > Soil > Contaminated >... | reverse complement strand
CATCGACCGGCTTGAGCTTGGGATGAGCTTCCAGGTAAAATCCGTCCGACGTCTTGGAGAGGGCCAGGACGCTGTCGAGGCCGCTCTGGGCCCGGGGGATGACGCCGATGGAGAGGACCACCATCTCGAGCTCGTGCCTTTCGACCTCGCCGGTCAGCGTGTTCTCCACCGTGACGGTCAGGTTCCTGCTCTCCGGGTCCTCGCTGATGTCCCCGGGGAGGCCACGGATGTACTTGACGCCGAGAGCCCGGCTCCTCCGGTAGAGGTCCTCGAATCCCTTGCCGAACGCCCGGATATCCTGGTAGAAGACCTTGATATCGGCGTCAGGATAGTGTTCTTTGATGAGGAGGGTGTCCTTGACCGTGTTCATGCAACAGATATTGGAACAGTAGGGATTCCCCCGATTCTGAGACCGGGATCCCACACACAGGATGAAACCGATGCTCAAGGGCTCCTTCCGGTCGGTCATCCGGACGAGATGTCCCTCTGTGGGGCCGGAGGCGTTGATCAGCCGTTCGAACTCGAAGCTCGTGATGACGTTCGGGTAGCGGGTGTAACCGTACTCGTCCAGCTCGGTCGGATCATAGACATCCATGCCGGTAGCGACGATGATCGTCCCCACATCGACCTGGATCACCTGATCGGTCATGTCGAAGTCGATGCACTGTTTCGGGCAGATCTCGATGCATTTCCCGCAGGCGATCGGCGTATTCCCCAGGCACTCCTCCATGTTGACGACGTAGGAGGACGGGACGGCCTGAGCAAAGGGAAGATAGACCGCTTTCCGGGTGCTGAGTCCGACCTCATACTCGTTGATGGCGGTCACGGGGCAGACGGGGGCGCAATCCCCGCACGCCGTGCAATCCTTTTCACGGACGTATTTGGCCTTCCGCCGGATTTGAACGTTGAAGTTCCCGACGTAACCCGATATGTTCTCGACTTCGGAAAGGGTGTAGAGCTTTATGTTGGGATGTCGACCGACATCCATCATCTTAGGCCCGAGTATTCATATCGAGCAGTCCATCGTGGGAAACGTCTTGTCCAACTGGGCCATGATGCCCCCGATGGACGGCTGCTTCTCCACGAGATAGACCTGATAGCCCGAATCGGCCAGGTCGAGCGCGGCCTGAATACCGGCGATCCCCCCTCCGATGACGAGGGCGCTGCGCGTGACCGGGACCTCGATCTCGTTCTGGGCCTGCAGCAGGCTCGCCTTGGCGACGGCGATCCGGATCGCCGCCTTCGCCCGCCCCGTTGCCGCCTCCGGCTCGTTCTGATGAACCCACGAGCCCTGCTCCCGGATGTTGGCCATCTCGAAGAGGTAGGGATTGAGCCCGACCTCATCGAGGGCGTTCCGGAACGTCGGTTCATGGAGTTTGGGCGAACAGGCCGCGACGACCACCCGGTTGACCCCGTGCTCCTTGAGCTTTTCCTGGATGCTCTTCTGGCCGGGATCGGAACAGGAATACTGGTTGTTGAAGACAGCCACCACGTTCCCCAGACTCCGGGCGTAATCGGCGACGGCTTTGACGTCCACCACCCGGCTGATGTTCCCTCCGCACGCGCAGACGAACACCCCGACCCTCGGGTCTTTCAAGTCGACGTCTGCTTTCATAGTCTTCCCTCCTCGGTTGTCATGGAATGAGCAAGTCTCCGATTTCTTCTATAGAGTTCCGCAACCAATTCTATTAAAGACATCTTTCATCGATCATCAGACCAGCGATTCCGCCAGGAGCGTCGTCAAATCCTTGACCTCGATACGGATCGACTCATCGTCCTCATCCTCGCTCATGGCGCAGCGTAGGTGGATCACGCACTTGGGACACGAGGTGAGGAGCGTCGATGAGCCGGTCTTCCGGGCCTCGGTGAGCCTCTCCACCTGCATCGACTTGGAGATCCACCCGCAGTTCATCCAGAGCGAGGTCCCGCAGCAGATCGACCGCGCGCCGCTGTGGGGCATCTCGACGAGCTCCAGGCCTTCCACTCTCCGGAGGAGCTCCCTCGGGGCCTCGATGATCCCCATATGCTTGGACAATCGGCACGGGTCATGATAAGTCATCCTCCCGTCTCTCCCCTGAAGCATCATTCTGACGCCGCCCTCCGCCATCTTCTCCTGGAAATACTCCGTGGTGTGATGCACGGCAACCGCATGGCCGGCCTCTCCCCACGGATAATCGACCTTGAGTGTCCGGAAGCATTCCGCACAGGCCGTGACCAGGGTTTTGATGCCGCGCCTCTTGATCGCCTCCATATTGCGCGCCGCCAGGCTGGAGAAGGTCTTGCGGTCTCCTGACCAGAGGAAATCGTGCCCGCAACAGACCTCGTCTCCCATGACGACAGGTTCGATCCCCAGCCGGTTGAGGATGCGGACCGTGCTTCGGGCGGTCTCGACGGCGTCGGGCGCGAGACCGGTAAAGAACTGACTGAAGAGCGGGAGGCAGCCGACGAAATATCCGATCTTGCCCTCCTGCGAAACCCTCAGATCCTGGGTCAACCACCCCATCCGAGCGGGCTGGTTGGCGTCCCGGGCCATCATCTCCCCCCAGGTCCGGATCGTGTGGCCATGCGTGCATTTCCCCCCGTTCCCCCGATCACGGGCGTGGTCCCGGATATCCCGGATGAAGTCGATGAACTCGACCCCCATGGGACAACGGATCGTGCACATATTGCATGTCAGGCAGAGCCACTGGAGTTCGCTCTCCGTGAGAGCCTCCACACCTTCGTGAACGGCCATGACAATGGTCTTCCGGGGAGAGAAACGCGAATCTTTTATCGATATGGGACAGACGGAAGTGCACTTCCCGCAGTCCATGCAATGATAGACGCCGGTCGAACCGACGATCTCGTGAAGTTCCCGACCCATCATGAAACCCCTTCTCCCAGGGCCTCCATAAATGCCTCGATGCCGCGACGGAAGGCGCCGTCCTGACCGGGGTGGGTCCACAAGGTGCGATACCGCGAAGCCGGAATCCCGATCGTCTGCATGAGCTCCCGGACCACTCCCTCATCCCGCTGGTAGCTGCGGTTGCCGTCGAGATAATGGCACTCGCCGTCCGGACATCCCATAATCATCACGCCGTCCGCTCCGTGCTGGAACGCCTTGAGGATCAGCCCCGGACCGATCCGCCCGGTGCAGGTCAGCCTCAGCACCTTGACCCCGGCCGGATAATCGGAGAGGCCCCGCCCTCTGATATCCGTTCCCCCGTAATGACACCAGTGACAGGCGAAGATCACGATCTTCTTCCCGGCTTTTGTCTCCCCCTCCGGGGCGGTCAACAGCGCCTCGAGGAGGCGATCCGCACTTCGGTCGTCGAAGTATCCCGACCGCATGGCTCCTGTCGGACAGTGGAGGACGCACAGCTCGCAGCCCCGGCAACTGAGGGGATCGACCCGCGAGATCGTTCGACCGTTCTCCCCCTCGACCATCGCGCACGCCTCGAACGGGCAGACTTCCACACAAGTCCCGCACCCGCGGCACCAGAAAGGATCGACCTGGGGCGCCCAGCTCGTCTCCGGAAGCGACCCCGAGCCCCTTTCGGCCAGGACCCGCATCGCCAGGGCCCGGCCGATCATCCGCTTCCAGGATTCATCCTCCCGCCCCGACCCGGAGAAATGGATGAACCCCCGCCTTCGGCTGGCGAAGGGTTCGAGCAGGGAAAAGCGGATCGGCTGCCGCGCACCCGGTTCATCAATCGAAATCGCGGATGGAGGGAGGCCGTCGATGGCGAGGACGACGAAGTCGCTCCTGACCTCGCCGGCGACCCCGCCCGCCGTGTAATGCACGAGATAATCGCCGATCCCGCCCCGTATGGCCGTCACATCCTCGACTTCAACCCCGCCGCTCGGGCGAAGGTCTGAATCCTCTTCCGACATCCCGCGCGCCCGGCCCGTAGCCAGCATGACCGGATGGAAGTCGAGCAAGGCCAGCGTGGTCGCGCACGAGCGGGCTGTCAACCCGTCCCCGATCACGGCCACCTCTTTTCCGATTTCCCGGATCCCCTGGCCATCGGCCAGGTCCCGGGCGATCAGGTTGTCCAATCCGGCCCTGGCGATCCGATACGCCTTGCCGCTCGCTCCTGCACGGTCACCGGTGTGTATCCACGCACAATGCTCGCGGATATTGACCAGCTCGATCACCTTCGGGTCGAGGCCAAGCGTTCCGAGAACTTCCTCCTTCTGCCTCACCCGCTGGTGGGAACAGTTGCTGCAGATCTGCTCGAGCGAGCAGCATGAGCATGCGGCCAGGACGACGGCATCGAGCCCCTTTTCCCGAATCCCGGCCCGCATCCGCTCGATTCCCGCGGCGGAGCAGGCATAGTCAATGACCTCCGATACGACCACCGGACCGGAGCGCCCGAGCCCCTCCGCCACCTGCCCGCAATCGACATAATCGGAGATGCCCCCTCCGCACCGGCACACGAATGCCCCGATACGGGAGGGACGGCCCACGGTCCTCTCCGGCAGCCGGCTTTCCACGGGACTCACGGGCCTACTCGGGCCTGTGCCGGTCAGGATTTCGCTCGAAACGGAAGAGGCGCGAATCATGTCGCGACGAAAATCTTTCTCACCGCCGTCCCACCCGGGGAGATAGAGGCCGCTCCGGCTCGTCTCGAGGCTCCCCTGCCACTTCCCGGGGAGCAGGGGAAGTCCATTCCGATCCGTCTCGAGTCCGAGGAGCGCCGCAAACTCTCCCTCGCGCTCATCGACCGCCACGACGACGCGCTCCGCCCGGATCTCGATATCCTCGACTTCCTGTTCGTGATCGACCGCTCGAAGGATCTCGCAGACCCTGACGCACTCCATGCACTCACTGCAGGAGCCACAACTGAGACACCGAGCCGCTTCGGCCATCGCCATCTCGGCGGTGATCGTCTTCTCGACCTCGGCGAAATCCCTCGCCCGCCCCTCCGGCTGCAACCTCTCCGGTTTTACCCGCGCGGACTTCTCGATGCCCGGTACGACGGAGAAGGGATCTTCATGCCCTCCCCTGACGGGTGTCCACTCGGGGAAGTCTCCTCTCTCTTTCCGAAGGTAGCGGTCGATCGAGATGGCCGCCCGCTTCCCCGATGCGATCGCATCGATGACCGACAGGGGTCCCGTTGTGAGATCGCCGCCGGCGAAGAGGCCGGGCCGGGTGGTCATCAGTGTCTGCCGGTCGATCTTGAGAGCTCCCCGTCCATCCAGTTCCACCCCATCCGCCCCCTGGAGGAACGACTTGTCCGCCGCCTGGCCGATCGCGACGATGATGCTGTCCCCCTCGACAGTTCCCTCCGTCCCCTCGTGGAAGGCGGGATTGAATCTCCCCTCCTCATCGAACACATGCTTGACCTTGAGGGTCTCGAGACCGGCGACGCACCGTTCCCGCGTGATGATCCGTTTGGGGCCCAGGGAGGGCATCAGGACGATCCCCTCTTCCAGGGCCTCCTCGATCTCCCACGAGTGAGAAGGCATCTCTTTCCGCGACTCGAGGCAGACGACCTTCACGGTTTCAGCGCCGACTCTGAGCGCCGTCCGGGCGCAATCGAGGGCGACGTTTCCGCCCCCGATGACGATCACCTCTTTTCCAAGCCTGAACTTCCCCTTCAGGTTGACCTCGCGGAGGAAGGTCACGCCATCGACGACATCCGGGAGGTCCTCTCCCTCGATCCGGAGCTTCTTCGCGAGGTGGGCGCCCGTGGACACGAAGACCGCCTCGTATCCTCGGGCGAACAGACCTTCGATGGTCAGATCATGGCCGACCCGGCAGCCAGTTACGATCTCGACGCCGAGTCTCTCGAGGTCGCGGATCTCTCGGTCGAGGATATCTCGGGGGAGCCGGTACGAGACGATCCCGACCCTCAGCATTCCGCCCGGCTCCGGAAGCGCCTCGAACACGGTCACCCGATACCCCATCCGGATCAGGTCGTGCGCCGCCGTGAGGCCGGCGGGGCCGGAGCCGATCACGGCGACCGGGAAACCCTGAGGATTCAACGGCTCGGGAGAAGCGATCAGGCCTTCCCGATGGACGAAGTCGCTGACGAAGCGCTTGATGTTATTGATCGCGATCGGCTCATCAACCTGAAGACGGCTGCATTTGAATTCACAGGGATGGAAACAGACCCTGCCGCAGATGGAGGGGAACGGGATCGTCTCCCGGATGAGCTCGTAAGCCTCCTTGAACCGACCCTTCGATACGAGGGCGACATAGCCCTGGATGTTGATGTGGGCCGGGCATGCCTCCACACAGGGCGCCCTTCGCTCCTTGGCGATGTTCGGGACGAAGGGGACGGCCAGGGCGGAATCGAAGTCGATCGCCTTCCGTCTCCAGCCGGTCTCCACCCGGTCGCTGTCGAGGGTAACCGGGCAGGCGTCGACACAGACCCCGCACCCTTTACAGAGCTCCTCCCGGATATAGCCCGGCAGGCGGGAGACGCGGGCCCGGAACTCGCCCGCCTCGCCCTTGAGCTCGATTAGCCGGCTCCCGGTCAGTGTGCGGATATTCGGGTGAGAGATCGCCCGGAGGACCATCGGGACGACATCCTGCCGGGAAAGCCCGCCCGTGAAGGCGCCCTCACCCTCGCCGGGATCGAGCCCGATCGATCTCCCCTCCTCGATGACGGTCACCTGCTGCCCGGCATCCGCCAGATCGAGGGCGACCCGTATCCCCTGAAGTTTTCCCCCGATAACGAGGCAGGTACCTGACATCCTATCCTCCCGACTCCCCGCCGCTCCCGGCCTTCCGTTTCTCCGTGCCATAATCGAAGCCCGCGCGGAAGGCCGTCAGATTGAGCTCCTCGGTCCCCTTCGGAACCGATGACTTGATGGACGCTTCCATGGCCTCCTTCGACACGACGTCGGCCATGGATGTGAAGAACCCGAGCATGACGATATTGGCGATGATCCGCTTGCCGAGCCCCTCGGCTATCTTCATCGCCGGGATCGTGAAGAGCCTGGTTCCCCCGCTCACGTCATGCGGTTCGACGAGATCCTCATCGATCAGGAGAAGACCTTCCTTCTTGAGCTTGGGGGCGAACCGGTTAAATGACTCCTGTGACATCAGCACCAGGATATCCGCTGCCTTGAAGAAGGGATTGTGGATCTCGTCGTCCGCGACAACGAGATCTGCGCTGCAGGCTCCCCCCCGGGCCTCCGGCCCGTAAGCCTGGGTCAGCGCGGAGTTCTTCTTGTCATGCAGGGAGACCGCCTTTCCGATGATGTACCCCGAGAGGATGATACCCTGGCCGCCGAAGCCGCCGACCTTGATCTCACACCGCTTCATGCCGCCTCACCTCCCGCTCCCTTGCCATTCCCCTTCCTTGCGCCCGTGCTATCGGGTTTCTCTTTGTCGACGAATTTTCCGACGACGATCTTCCCCGTGAGCCCGATATCCACATCCGCCGTGTCGGCGCCGTGACGGATTTCGCAGCGTTCTTGGAACAGTTTCAGCATGTTGATCCCGTCCCCCATCTTGTTCCGCCGGCCGAAGACCGTCGGGCACGGGGAGATGACCTCCACGAACGAGAACCCGCTGTGGTTGAGGGCCTCGAACATCGCCTTCTCGAGACGCTGGAAGTGAAGGGTCGTCCACCGGGCGACGTACACGGCGCCGCTGGCCGCGGCGAGGTGAGCCAGGTTGAACGGAGGTTCTTCGTTTCCGTGCGGGGTGGTCGTGCTCGTGGCGGAAATCGGAGTCGTCGGCGCCAGTTGTCCCCCCGTCATTCCGTAGATGAAATTGTTCACGCAGATGATGGTCAGGTTGATGTTGCGCCGGGCGGCGTGGATGAAGTGGTTCCCGCCGATCGCGATCAGGTCTCCATCGCCGCTGAAGACGATGACCTTCAGGTCGGGCCTGGCCAGCTTGAGGCCGGTGGCGAACGGAATCGCCCGGCCGTGCGTCGTATGGAATGAATCGAGGTTCACATAGCCGGCCACCCTCCCCGTGCACCCGATCCCCGAGATGACCGAGATCTTTTCGCGCGGGGTCTCCAGGCGGTTCAACGCCATGATGAACGAGGAAAGAGCCGTGCCGATCCCGCAGCCGGGACACCACACGTGCGGTATCCGTTCGACGCGCAGGAGCGGGTCGTAGGGATGATCCGGCATCATCTCCAGCTCGTACTCGTTTCCGATCTCTCTCAGGCTGACATCTTGGTTCATTTTTTGATCCTGGCTCCCTTTCGGATCGCATCGAGAATCGCTTTGGAATCGAGAACGTAACCGCCTGCATGGCTGACCGGGATCGCCTCGGCCTTGCCCGCCGCACACCGCTCCACCTCGCGGACGATCTGCCCGAGATTGATCTCCGGAACCACGAAGGCCTTGATCTTCTGTGCCAGATTCCGGATGCGCGCCTCCGGGAAGGGCCAGATGGTTTTCATCTTGATCATCCCCACCCTCAGCTCTTCCCGACGGGCATCCTCGACGGCGTCCATGGCCAGTCTCGCCGAGATGCCGTAGGAAACGACGACGATATCCGCGCCACGTATATAGCTCTCTTCCAGGTCGATGATGTCGTCCACATGGTTCCGGATCTTGGCGACCAAGTGACGGACCAGCTTGTCCTGGGCCTCCCAGTTCATGGCCGGATAACCTCGCTCGTCATGGGTCAGGCCGGTGACGTGAAACCGGTAACCCTCTCCGGCGACGGCCATGGGGGCGATCTTGCCCCCGTCGAAGCGGTACGGCCGGTAGAGATCCGGGGGAACGCTCGGCTTCTCCCGGTCGATGATTTCGATCTCTTCGACCGGCGGGACGACCACCCGCTCCGTCATATGACCGACCACTTCGTCGGCCAGAATGATCACGGGAATCCGGTATTTCTCGGAAAGGTTGAACGCCCGGATAGTGAGGTCGAAGAATTCCTGCGGTGAGGATGGAGAGAGGGCGATGATCTCGTAATCTCCATGCGAGCCCCACCTTGCCTGCATCACATCGGCCTGGCCGACCAGCGTGGGGAGCCCCGTGGAGGGTCCGCCCCGCTGGACGTTCACCACGACACAGGGTGTCTCCAACATGATTCCCAGCCCGAGGTTTTCCATCATGAGGCTGAATCCCGGTCCGGAAGTGGATGTCATCGACTTGACGCCGCCCCATGAAGCCCCGAGGATGGCGTTCATCGACGCCATTTCGTCTTCCATCTGGATGAAAACCCCGCCGACGCTCTTGAACCGCTCGGCGGCCCGCTCGGCCACTTCGGTGGCGGGTGTGATCGGATAACCGGCAAAGAAACGGCACCCGGCCACGATGGCCCCCTCCGCGCAAGCGATGTCACCGTTCCAGAAGTGCTCTTCGCCCTTCCTCGCCTTGACCGGACTCGCCGGCGGCTCGATCCCTGACTTTTCCTTCACTGCCCCCTTCATTTCTCAGGCTTCCCCCCATTCAGCGATATGCAAAAGATGGAAAACTCCGGACATATCCTTTGACAGAGTTTGCAATCCACGCACACCTCCGGTTTGACAGCGAGAGGATAATGGTATCCCTTATCGTTGTACTTCTCCGACATCGCGAGGACATCGCGCGGGCAATACTCGACACAGAAAGTGCACCCCTTGCAACGATCTTTCTTGACGTAAATCTTGCCCAGAGGCAGTATAACCTTCGCCTCATCCAGGGGTTTTCTCCAGTATTTCACCGTCTCCACCTCGAAGGATTACGTTGTATTATGTTGGAGCTCTTGCCGTCCCAACGGGAAATAAAATGGAGAGATGACCGCATTGAAGGTTTCACCTCTCCTCACACTGCCTCTATTTCTGCCGGGATCGGTTCTTCTCCCGGATACTTTTCAACCCTATGGTCCAAAGGCGTGAAGATCCCTGGACAGCACTGGAAGTCCGAAACACAAGGAAAACGAGCTAAATATAACTGATGTTGACAACAATTGTCAAGATTCGCAAGGCATCCGATCGGAGAGGCGATGATGTCCCGTCGACCTACCCGCATCCTGATGAAAAGGATAGTTCATGCAGGGCAAAAAGTGTTCCGTCTTGTCCGATTTCCCGGATTCGATCGCCTGCCGATGGAAAGTTGAGGAATTTGGTCATAATTAACGACTTGCCGGTTCATTCGATTGACAGGGAGTAAAGAGGATGGACCGAACGGCTTCCAACCGTTGGGGAATATTTTGATAAACCGCCGCAATGTGCGGAAATTTTCCCTCGATTATCCGGCGATCAAGTCACGGCCTAATGTTTTCCGTCCTCCATCGGTACCCCTTTTCGAGCCCAGAGGATATACGCCTCGAGGGCCTTCATCCGTGCATCGTCCTCGTTCAGTTTGGGGCCCTCCAGCGGATTCTCGATGCACCAGTTGATCATGTCGCGGAGGAGGATGACCTTCTTGAGCTGGGTCTGGAACTTCGGATAAGTCTCTGGATGCGTATTCGAGGCGTCCGGATGACACATGTCACACGAGACCCCGTTGCTCCCGAGCTCGGGGCTGTGAAAGAGCCGGTATCCTTCATCGACGACTCTCTTGAGCTCGGTATCCCAGATCATCATTTCCCGCTGGGTATGTTCCTTCCCGTGCGCCAGCAGGATCTCTCCCGATGTCTCCTGCATCTCCTGGTACCTCTTCCACAACAGGCCGGCCACCTCGCGGGCCACGGGCTCCGGCATCGGCTCGCCGGCCGATACCCCAGGGACGTCCACGATCAAGCGCGTCTCCCCGTCGCACATCGGGATCGCCCGTATCCCTTCTCCGAGTCCGGGGAGATCCGAACCCGATGCCTCCCCCAGATACGCGACTTCACCGACCTCGGCAACGGCCATCATGCCCAGGAGAAGAACAGCTGCCAGTGCGAATAAAAAACGCGGAAGCGAAATGTGTCGTGCCATGATCCTCACACCTCCTCGATCAATAGGAAGATCCGGAATGAAGCCGATCGGGCTGCCCGGGGATTGCCCCCGCTTTCACATCCTTGTAGAAGACGGCCATCGGCTCCCGATCCCAGAGATTGTAGACCTTGTCCGCCTCTCCCTGCTGAGAAAAAGCGGCCTCTCCCCAGCCGCACCCGTCGAACTGATTGAACGGGTCGGCGCGGTCCATCTGCCGCGTCAATTCGGGGAGGCCCTCCGGGGCATAGGGCCACGGCCATGCTGTCGATAACATCCCGTAGAAGGTGATGCTCCCGATCCGGTTGACGAGGGCCTGGTGCGTGTGGCCGTGTATGACGGTGACGTTCGCAAAGGGAGAGAGGAGGGCCTGCACCTCGGCCGCGTCGTCGGTCCAGAAGTTCCACCGCTTGTAATACTTGTAGAGCGGTGAATGAGAGAAGACGACGACCGGTGTATCCTTAGAGACCTTGGCGAGGTCCGATTTGAGCCATTCCCGCCCCTCCGGGCCTACCGTGAAGGGGTTCCCCCTCGGGTTATCGAGCTGGGCCATGAAGAGCATCCGTTCCATCGGGGTCATCTTCGACCCGGTCCAGTAATCCTCGACGATTACCGAGTTGAGGACGACGAAGTGGATCCCCTTCCGATCGAAAGAATACCGATCCTCACCGAAGAGACCCTTCCAGGCCTCACCCATGTCGTGATACCAGTCGTGCTCCCCCACCATCATATAGAGCTTCGGCTTGAGCTCGGACAGGATCCCCTTGCCCAAGTCGAGCTCCTCCTTGAGTCCCAACTGGGCGAGATCCCCTCCGAACAGCACGAACTCCGGCTGGGGGCTCATCGAGTTGACATCGGTGACGGCCTTCTTCAGTGCCCGGGTGAAGCGGTGCTCCTTGTCATAGCCTTTCCGGACGAGCAGGTGGGAGTCCGAAACGTAGGCAAAGGTGAGCTGGCTGCCCGACGCATGGGCCAGGCTGACGATCCCCAGCGGAGAGGATGCCGGCCGGATCCAGTGGACCAGTCCCATTGCGCCGGCGATCCCGCTCAGGCGAAAGAAATCTCTTCTCGACACGCGCTCCATAGGGTCACCTCCCTGTAGAATTTCCTGATCGCAAAGTCAACCTATTCCATATCCCCGGCGAACTCTTCCTTCAGCCGATCGATGTGGCTACCGGTCAGGGTATTCAGAAACCCGACCAGGTCGCCGACCTCCTCATCCGTGAGCTCGAGCGGCCGGATCCCGCCGTCGAGGAAGGGATTCGTCTCGCCGCCCCGGTTGTAGAATTCTATTACGCTCTCGAGGGTAGGCTCGCTCCCGTCGTGCATGTAAGGGGCGGTCAGCGCGATATCTCTGAGGCCGGAGGTCTTGAAGGCGCCGATATCCGGTCTCCCCTTCGTCACGAGAAATCGCCCGAGCTCCGAAGCGCCCGTCTCGTGCGAGACCTTCGCCACATCGCTCTCGTGCTCCGCTCGGCGTGCCAGCTCGTCGAACTGCCGGTTCTTCGCCCCCACTCCGACGTTGTGGAACTTGTTGTCGGTGAAGAAGGGATAGCTCTCCACGTAACCGTGACATGTGTTGCACCGGCCCTTCCCGTTGAAGAGATCCCAGCCCCTCTTCGCCGACTCGCTGATCGCGTTGTTGTCTCCGGCGATGAACCGGTCGAACGGGCTGTCCAGCGTGATCAGAGTCCGTTCGAAGGCCGCGATGGCCATGGCGATATGGTCGATCGTGATCTCCCTCGTCCCGAAGGCCTTTTCGAAGAGGTCGGGATAATCCTCCGATCCCTTCACCTTCTCCACGACGGCATCATGCGAGGGCATCCCCATCTCCACCGGATTGATGAGCGGCTGCTTGGCCTGATCCTCGAGGGTCACGGACCTCCCGTCCCAGAATTGGAAGTCGTAGAAGCCGGCGTTCAGCGTCGTCGGGCTGTTCCTCGCCCCCTTCTGGCCCCCGATCCCCTCGGCCACGGCCTTCCCATCCGCGAAACCGAGACGAGGATCGTGACAGGTGGCGCAGCTCACCGTATTGTCGGCCGAGAGCCGCTTGTCGAAATAGAGCTTCCGGCCGAGCGACACCTTCTCCGCCGTCATCGGGTTGTCGTCGGGGATGATCGGCGGGAGGATTTCCGGCGGAATATCCAGGGCAAAGGGTTCCGCATTCCCGGTTTCGCTCGTCTGCAGCCGTGGGCTCGAAACCGCCAGCACGGCGCACATGACAATAATGAAACGAGAGCATCTCATGACGTCCTCCAGCCTGTGAGAGGATTCATCACTCAAAGGAGATTCAAACCGGATTCACTTCCGGATCGATTGCGAGAAACGAGGGGAAATCATTTCTTGGACGGGGATCTTCTCCTCTCACCCGCGTGTGGAGAGGAGACTCCTATCTTGGTGCGAGGGGAACTTTCTGATGATCGAGAGGTTGAGTGGAACGCTTTTTCGAAATCCCATGCTCGAGTAAAAGTAACGCCGACTTCCGGTCTCTGTCAAGAACCCCTACCCGATCGCTTGCACCCTGAGCGCCAGGGTCTTATAATGGCATGGCCGACACGGGATGAAGGTGACCGCAATAGAGCGCTCGAAGGGAGAAGGCTCGGCCATGACGTTGGCTTCGTATGATGTGGCCATTATCGGCGCCGGACCGGCAGGTTCTTCTGCAGCCTACCGGTTGGCCGACGAAGGTATGAAGGTCTTGGTCCTCGAAAAGGCCGTATTCCCGCGTTACAAGACGTGCGGCGGGGGGCTCACGCCCGGGGCGATCCGGCTCCTACCGATCGATATCCGGGACATCGTGGAGCGGGAGTGTTACGCGGCGGAGATCCATCTCCACGACGCCCGCCTCCATTTTGTCACCCGTCGCGATACACCGATCGTCTCGATGACGATGAGGGACGCCCTTGACGAGCGACTCCTCGGAGCCGCAAAGGAGCGAGGTGCCGAGGTCCGGATGGCGAGCGCGGTCACCGATATCGTCTGCCGCCCGGAAGGGGTCCAGGTCGTCACACCGGGAGGATCCCTTTCCGCCCGTTTCGTGATCGCCGCCGACGGGGCCCTGAGTCCGACGGCGCGGATCCTCGACCCTCACGCGCGCCTCCCGGTCATGCCGGCGCTGGAGGCCGAGATCCCCGTCGATCGGGCCCCCTTGGAGCGGTTCGCCTCCACTGCCCGCTTCGATTTCGGCCTCGTCTCCGACGGCTACGCCTGGGTCTTTCCCAAGGGACGTCACCTCTCGATCGGTTGCCTGAGCGTTCGGGGCGGGCGGACCGATCTCCCCGCCTCGTTA
>Ga0214473_10006381_pt1 | contig 14099 bp, 14 predicted proteins | sample RVTome_7_FD_203509 | JGI IMG/M metagenome (GOLD analysis project Ga0214473, IMG submission 203509) | Soil microbial communities from uranium-contaminated site in the Upper Colorado River Basin, Wyoming, United States - RVT98D197 | ecosystem: Environmental > Terrestrial > Soil > Contaminated >... | reverse complement strand
CAGAAGCATACGATATTTGAGCAGGCGATCTTCAGGTCTCCGGAGGAGCTGCTCTCCCTTACTCCGATCCATGGAGAGATTCGAACCGCCGTCCATTTTCGGAAAGAAGAGTATCCTGAAATCGCCCCTGGAATTGAGCGGGAAGGATTTGAGAAAGGGTTGAATACAGGTGCCTTTCTGGCGGCGAGATGGGAAAAACCCTAATCTCCACCCCTTCCGAAGGGTGGACAGGGATTCTCGCTTACCTGGAAGATAAGTCATCGCCGTTAAAATGGTGGGGTTTGATTTATCAAACCCGTAATATCGGGCGGCATGCCTGCCTGCGGTAGGCAGGCAGGTCGCCCCTGCAGATCAAATTTGATTGTTGGGTGAAGGCCAAGCGACCACTAAGAATTTATTTGAAAGGAACCATTATGGATGAGAAGAAGAAATTATCCGTCGTCATTGATCACTGGATCGAGCACAATGAGGGACACGTCGGTGAATACAAGAAATGGGCGGAGAAGGCTGGCGGGATGGGATTGGAACGGACCAGGGCCGAGATCGAGGAAGCCATCGGAAAGCTCTCCCTGGCGAATCATCACCTCAAAGAGGCATTAAGAGCCATCACTGCCACCTATGCATAGATCTTTACTAACCGGCCGGACCTCTCTCTGCCTTCAGCGAGGTTAACGATCTTTCGGGCTACTTCTTCGGGTTTCAATAATTCGGAGGGGTCTATCTCCAGACCGCTATCGGAAACCAATCGGGTATCCACGGCTCCGGGAAGGACGGCGTAAACCCGGATCCCTGCATTCGCCGTCTCATCGGCCATGGCCTGGGTCAGACCGATCACACCAAATTTCGAAGCGCAGTAGGCTGAAAACATGGCTTCTCCAGCCACACCGAGAATTGAAGCCACATTAATGATGATCCCTTTTCGCTGTTTTTTCATCATGGGAATGACCTCGCGCATAAAGAGAAAAGTTCCTTTCAAATTGGTGTCCACGATGTCGTCCCATTCTTTCCCGCTCGTCTTTTCAATCGTCTTATACGCTGCGATGCCTGCGTTATTGACCAGGATGTCGATCCGGCCATAACGGCTCTGAGTCTGTCTGAGGATTTTTTTTACATCCGTTTCCTTTCGGACATCCCCGACCAGACCTAAACTATTCTCCGGCCGTCCAAAAGCAAGGAGGTGGCGTTTTGCTTTGCTCACATGTCCCGGATGACGGCAGAAGATGGCCACCCGATCCCCGTTTTTCAAGAATTCAACGGCCGTTGAGAGGCCGATCCCCCGGGTCGATCCGGTGATCATCACGCTTCGATTCATGCGAGCTTTCCTCCTACGCCTCTATTTTGAAAAATACCCTTAGAACAAACCCCATGGCAAAAGTGAAAGCGGCGATTCCAAAGCTGATGGCGGCCATCTCCAAAAACCTTTTTCTGAAGGGGGCCCCTTTTGCAACAGACAAATAGAAAGTAAAAAGGAGGATCACTCCTATGGAATTCCATAACGTCCACCCGAGACAGGCATAACAGTTCGTCTTCGTCTCTTTCCATGAGCTTTATTCCGAAGGTGAATCCGAAAATCTTCGAAATGAGGTAATAGAACCAGCCCTTGAAACGGTCTCGTTTCACATCCCGGTTCGTATATTTCTTCCAGAACTCATAATGCTTCAGCTCATCTTCGGCGATCTTCTTCAAAAGGCTTCGATTGTGAGGATCTCTGATGGATTCGGCAAGCTTATGATAGACCCAGTGCTCTGTGATTTCGTTCTTTTGGGCTCTTAAGAGAGCCTGGCTCACTTCCTGAGAATTCATCATTTTCCCCCTTATTCCCTATTCGCCTTTAGCTTCGTCAGGAATTGCTTCCTGAAAAGCGAAGCTCCGCCCTGAGCAGGATGTCTTACCGGATAGAAATCGATTCTTAAGCGATGAAGGGCTTGAGCCGCTACTCTTCCCAGGGCGATGATGCTCATCTTTGGAAAGAGTTTTAAAAAGAGGGTCAATAAGCCAAGGCCTGAGGCGATCTCCTCCTCGGTGGGTTTTCGATTGCTCAGGATTCCCCTGGCTCGATCGAAAGGATGCCAGGGAAAGGCATTCCATAAGACGAAAGCAGTCGGATCCCAACCTGATGCAGAGATCGTTGTCCAGACGATCGTGGCTGTCGGCTCCGTAAAGCCATGGGACATGAGCCTGGGTTTACTTGTGCGTCGAGGTGTAAGACCGGGAAGGACATCTTCAGGATGGATTCCTTGGTGTTCTTTAAACCCGAGGAGGATGCGTTCGGACGTCATGGCAATGCCGGTGAAATGGCCGCCCTGATAGCTGAGAGCCTCACCGATCAGGCCGTATCGAGCACCTTTCAGTCTTGCTTCGAGATAATGTTTCAGATGCTTCTTTCGAATTTCGGGAGCCTCCGGTCCGATATCGTTCTGCTTGTCCACCTCTGCCCATGGATTGAAAGAATTCTTCATCCCAGGTGATTTTAAAATGAGGCGAGAGAATTCAGCAAGAAGGCGGTCCACGTTTCCTCCCGTTAGGGTCTCTATTTAAAAGGATTATAGTAAGAATGAGAATAGGGTCAAGAGAGTATTTCCTGCGTGAAAATCATGTATGTTGAAAAAGGCTCGAATCGGATAGAATAATATAAAAATGGAAAAATGCCTGCCTGTCGGCAGACAGGGAATGTTGGAATAGGGCGTGAAATTTAGGAATTAGGGGATCATGGGATTTAGGAATTCTTTAATTCGCAATCCCCAATTTCCTAAATTCATAATTCCAATACTCCACTACTCCATCATTCCAGGAGGTGTAGAACCATGTCGACCAGACGCTGGATTCTACTCTTTATCTTATTGATGGGGGTGGCAGTTTTTCTCTGGAAGGGAGCCCTGATCCGCCATCTTTTTACCAGGCCGCGAAAAAAAGGCGAGAAGGTCTCTCCGGTGGAATCTCCCCGCGAGAAGAAGAGCCTGGTCGGAGTGGCCGGCAAGGGGAGTATTGAGGAGAAAATACGAGCAGCGGTCTCTCTCATCGGAGGCTTTGGGCCATTTGCCCTGAAGGGCAAGGCCGTTCTCGTTAAACCCAATGTGGTCTCCTACAAACCTTCACCGTCAACCACGAATCCAGAAGTCGTTCGAGCCATGGTGAAGATCCTGTACGAAGAGGGAGCGAAGAAGGTCTACGTTGGCGATATGTCCGCGGCTTTATATCTCACCACCATCAACAATATGGAAAAGGCAGGGATAAGAAAGGCGGCAGAGGAAGCCGGAGCGGAAGCGATCGCCTTCGAAGACCACGGTTGGGTAGAAGTGGAGGTTCCCAATGTTTCTGTTAGCAAGGTGATTGTCACGGAGTGGCTCTCCAAAGTCGATATCATCGTTAACCTTCCGGTAATCAAGACGCACCGGTCGGCCAGCTACTCCATCTGCCTCAAGAATTTCATCGGTTGCACCCACATCCGACAGAGGCCCTATCTGATCGATTCAAGTCGCTGGGAAGAAGTTGTCGCCGAACTCAATCTGGCCTATAGACCCCATCTCAACGTGGTGGACGGAACGGTCTCCATGATTGAAGGAGGTCCCTGGGAGGGCACGGCTGAAAAGACAGGGCTCATCATCGCGAGCACCGATCGCGTGGCCGCCGACATTGTCGGCCTGGGAGTGATCAAATCTTTTGGGAAATGGGAAAGGGTGGCGGCAAAAGAGGTCTGGGATCAGAAGCAGATCAGAAGGGCCATTGAACTGGGAGTGGGAAAAGGAAAAGGGGAGATTGAGCTCATGATCGGGGAAGGGGACAGCAACTTTTATCAATTGATCAGGAAAATCAAGGATAAGACAGGTCTATAGCCGGCCCCCTCACCTCGGTTGCGAGTCGTACCGACCTCCCCTCTCCCCTTTTCCAAAAAGCCGTATCTTTCATATTGCGACACAGTCTCGCCGGGGAGAGGGATGGGGTGAGGGGCGATTATGTTGATTGTACTGAGATTTAGCGCGTTTGTATTAGTATTCTCCGAAGGTCTAATGTTTTAAATTGCTTACTGACACTCACACTGGCACTGTCACTTTCATTTGTATCAATCTTCAGGTGGCTCCCACCGTTTGATCTCCGGTGGAGAAGGGTACCGCTGACGGATATGATCAAGAAACCAGGAAGGGATTGTTTTCTCTGAAGTGGCCACCAGGCAGACGGGACGGCAGGGAACTTCCTGACCGTCAGGCAATACTAGGGGAAACGATTCCCTCGGATCAGGCCATTTCCAGAGAAGCCCCTGGCTACGACTGAAGACCAGAAAACTTCGAAAAAGAGAGTGGGTGACCGTATAATCCCTGTCCATAGGGTGAGAATATTTCTCAGCAAGCTGCCACAAAGGCTGAAGATCTTCCGGAGAGATATCCGGTGGGACTTCGACGGAGAGAAGAGTGAAAGGATTCTTCTCCAGATAATCCTGCAAAACCTGGAACCATCGTTTCGTCTCTCTTAAAACCTCTTTTGAGATGCTTACCGTGAAGGCATAGGCGGTGGGATTCCCATGAGAAAGACTTCCTATTCCTTCTGGATGATGCCAGTCCACGCTGAAACTTAATCCTCCGGGAAGTGAAAAAGCCTTCAACGACGGATTGAGGGCAGGTGGCTTTTCCAACGGGGCGATGTCTTCTTCCATGGACTCTTCATAATGGTGAAAGGCCTGGACCATCTCGGCGGCTGTTAGATCCGGGGTCCGAGTTACAAGGTAGGGAGGATGGGGCATGGCCACCAGTCCCCATTTCTCGGCCTGCTGACGCAGCTCTGTCGAAGGGAGTAAGCTGAGGGGGTAGAGCATCAGGGTGTCATAGGCATCGTGATCCAGAACCCAATCCAGGCTCCGGCAGATATCGGAGAGACGATCTCCCGGCAAACCTGCAATAAGATCGACCCTGACTTCGATGCCAGCATTCTGAAGGGAACGGACCCCCTCTAAGAAACGCCGGGGTTGGAAGCTACGATGGATATTTCTTAAAGTCTTTCTCTTCACACTCTGGAGTCCGACTTCTAACTGTGAAAACCCAGCCCGGTTCATCTTCTCTGCCATCCGTGAATCAATGCTTTCGACGTTAGATTCCCCGGAGAGACGGAGACGCCGGTCATGATTAATGTCTGCCAGCCCGTCGAGGAGATCGTCCAGACGGGGACGTCTGGAAAAACAGGGGTCCAAAAAAACAATCTCCTCGATACCTCGATCTTTTGCACGTTTCACTTCCTTGAAAATCCTTTCAAAGGGAAACGTCCTCAGCCGGGGAGATTGCTTGTGATAATAGCAATAGGCGCACCGATAGACACAACCCCGTACGGTTTCGAGCCACAGTACCCCTTTCAAATGGGAATTGAGAACCCCGGAGAGAAAAGGGGAAGGAATGTCATCGAGGGAGGTACGAGGAGGGAGATATCCAGTGAAATGCCATTGTCCGTTCTTTCCTGGCAGGAGTAATCCAGGCGATTGAGGACGATCCGGGAAGGATTGAAGCAGGATCTTCCAGACTTCCTCTCCTTCACCGACGACACCTATGTCAAAATCTCTGTAACGGAGGAGGAAATCATTATCAGGGGTGATCTCAGGTCCGCCCAGCACGATGGTGCAGGAAGGGAGAAGGGCCTTGAGCTGGTTTGCCAGAGAGAGGCTTCGTTCAACATTCCACTCGTAACAGCTTATCCCCACCAAATCGGGTTGAGCATCCAGCAGGAATTGGAGAATGGCCTGGTCGCTGCCATAAGACATCAGATGGTTCGGTAGAAGCTCTGCATCTACTCCCCGGTGGGAGGCTATTACCTGCAGGTAAGCAGCAGCCAGCGGGATGTTCTCATGGCTGAAGAAAAAATCGTGCCCCTGCAGGGGAAGTTGTAATAAAATCACTTTCATCTATAATGAATATTCTAAGCGAATAAAACGAATATGGGTAATCCGGTTCGAAATTATTCGTGAAATTAGATGTCATTCGCGTCATTCGTTAAGTGCTTCAACAAATAAAACGAACAGGTGAAGTGCACTTTAGAATTATTCGTCAAATTCGATCTTATTCGTGTCATTCGTCTAATTTCATCAACAAAAAAAGGCCAACCTTTCGGCTGACCTCTTGATTTTCTTTAGAAACCCGGTTCGAGAGGAATGAACCCTTTTTAGAATTCAGTCCCCTTGAACCCCATATCTCTCATTCCTTATAGGCTGAGTCTTCTGGTAGGGTTTCTAAATTTTTTTATCTTCTTTATAATTTTATGTAACATAATTTTCCTTGGCGTCAATGGCTGCTTGACAGTCCGTAGAGAAGTCTTATAAGAAAAGGATTATGAAAAACATGCCCACTTCACATCTAAGTCTCATCCAGGAGATTGACCTCCTCTGGGAACCTGTTTATCCCTATTTGGCCCGACAGATCGTCGAACTCTATGGTCGCCAGGATGGAAACATTCTGGAGATCGGACCGTTCTGCGGGGTCATCTTTTCTTTAGAGAGGATGAAGATTGGACATTCCTTTCTAATTGCGACCTTTCCGACAGGCATGGGCCCTTTTTTCCGGAAAGAAACAGAGAGAAGAAATGCGGTTGGAAGAATTGAGGTGATCGAGACAGATCCTTCTCTAAAGGGTTTAGATAAAGAACGATTCGATCTGGTCATCTTTCGCGGAGCTTTTTTCTTCCCTTCTTTATTTCAAGTCGACTTCTCAGCCATCGATCGGGTTCTGAGTAAGAATGGGATGGCTTTTGTCGGAGGAGGATTCGGGAAAGACACGCCGGAAAGGGTGATTCAGGAAATTGGAAAAAGATCGAGAGATCTCAACCTTCAGATCGGTAAAGTCGAAGTGGAAGAAGAAGCATTGCAGCAAGAGATCGGAGAGGGTGGTGTGAAAGGAACCTGGAAGATCCTCTCCGAAGGAGGGCTGTGGGTCGTGATACGAAAAGACTAGCAGCTCGCTGAAAAATGGCCATCTGCTGCGTTTCCCTCATCCTTCGTCGTTGCGGCGTACAGCCAAGTACGCCTCACTCCTCATGATTTCGGGGGCCTTGCATCTGACCCTTTTTGAGCAACCTGGAAAAGATAATTTTTTTCAGCAGCCCTTTAGAGATTGCCACGCTCCCTCCGGTCGCTCGCAATGACAAGCAGGGGAATAAGATACAGTCTCCGAGAGGGAGGGATTCATGTTTGGGCTTTCATTCTTGTACGTAACGGCACCGTCATAACCGACTACTTTGAGGTCGCGCCCTTTTTTCCTAACGCGTAAGCTTCCTTCTTAGCTTTTTCGTTCTTCCCAATTTCTCCTTTTTCCGAAGCCGAGGCCTGGACGACGCCCAGCCAGTTGAGCCCGGTAAACGTGCAGGTCATCTTGAAGCTGTGAACGATGGGATCGGCCGTCGAGAGATCGGGATCTCCGCAGACCGTGATCACCCCGATCTTCGTATTCTCCATCCTGGGCAAGTAAGCCTTGTGCCACTGCCACTGGGCATCGAAGAAGGCACACCACCTGTCCAGGTAGGCCTTCATCTGAGACGTCATGGCCCAGAAGTAGACAGGCACACTGTGGATGATCGTTCCGGCTTCGAGAATCTTCTGCTGGATCTCCTGCATATCGTCTTTAATCACACAGACCCCTGTTTCATTGCACTTTTGACAGTCCAGGCATCCCGAGATCTTCTTCTTACTCAGGACGATCTTTTCTGTTTCGGCACCTGCGTCTCGTGCACCCGCAAGGGCCTGTTCTAGTAGGATGTCGCTATTTCCTCCGACTCGCGGGCTTCCCAGAATCCCCAGGACTTTCATTTTCCCTCCATTGCTTAGAAAATATAAACGAATCGCACGAATGACAGCGAATTACGCGAATAGGGAAGCATTCGTTACCATTCGTGTAATTCGTTCTTGGTAATCATTTTCATCATTCCCGGGTGCCCCCTGGGCATGACGAATTGCAAAGGAATAGTATCTATGTTATCGAATTTTGCGCGAAAAGGGAATACTTTGTTTTCTCCTTATGGGTAGGGGCGACTTCAGTCGCCCTGATTTCGGGAGGCTAATCCCGCCTTTGGCGGGACTCCCCTGCCCCACACAATAACTTTTTCTACCCCACGTTCAGTTTGGAAAAGCAAAAACCGCCACTTACTTGATTCTTACAAAGGAATACTTTTCTTTCATTTCTTTTGTAATGAGACCCACGCCCGCCCAATTTCCAATCGTCTCAACGATGAGGATGCAGTCCGGGTCGTTAAAATTGACCAGCGCCTTTTTGCCAGCCTTTTCCAAGAATACCATGATGAAATCCGCCACCTCCCTCTCAACCTCCAGGCTCGATATTTCCCCTTTGTGGCCCCTTCTCTTAACCCGGAGATAGAATTTCTTATTTTCAATTCGATCGACATAGGAGGAGGAGAGGAGCTCCTTCAATTTATCTTTGAAATCGGAGAGGTCAAAATGAAACGTCTTTTCTAAAGGAACGATCTGGCTTAAAGGGTTGAGCTTGATAGGATTTTCTTCGCGAAGATTTTCGAGAGCCCCAAGGAAGGCATCAACGTCCTCCACCCGGCCTAAAACGACATCCCGGAACCCGGAGCCTTTGAACTCTCCATATCCGTTAAGAAACATCAATAAATATCTCTGCTGCTCCTTCGCAGCCGTAGCCAGGATATTCCATTCTCTCATGAGTTCTTCTCTATCCGATTCGCTATCTTATTTTTATTATAATCCTTTCTGACGCAAGCGTAACCCACGCGCCATTAAATTTGAACCACCACCCTGTAGGGGCGGCATTCATGACGCCCGTGTATTCCGGGTTTGATAAATCAAACCCCTACATGCCGTTGTGAATAGTTCTTTTAAAGAGCCCATGGTGGGCTCCCAAATGAGGCGGCCGCGGTGGGCCGCCCTACGAAATGCTTCTGCTCTTCCCGAAGGCGAATGTCTCATCGAGAATCGGCATCTCCCGATTCTCGATGAAAAAAATCCATTTTTTCTGTGACCTGCCTGCCTGCCGGCAGGCAGGTGTGTCTCGAGTGAGTCCCGCGATCAGCGGGACGAGCGGGCGGTGAATCCGAATTGGCGAGGGTAGGAAAGGGGCTTTGGTCAACTACAATCTCTGGATGAGGTAGAGAAACGTGGGGAGATGGCTCCCCATCTTTAATTGATTAAATTTCCCCAACAGGTCTTTTCTTCTTCCTCTCTCTCTCATCCCGCCCTCCATGAGGGGAGAAAAGTAGAAGGCCCCCTTGTTGCGGGAAGGAGCCCACCGACGGGCCAGAAGGTCAAAAAGGGAGTCGAAATGGGTCAAAGGAAGATCGTTTCCAAAAACGAAATTGGCCGTGACTTCGATCTTTTCATATCTTTGGTTGATCTCTCCCATTCTTGAAAAGGCCTCCCCCACCTTTTCAGCAGAGAGCGGTTTTTTCAATGTAGCCAGAGTCGCCGGATCCGCAGACTCAAGGCCGATGTTGATATAAGTAAAAAAGGGAAGACGGTTCAATGACTCGAAGAGCTTCTCTTCCGAATGGAGGATCGAGTCGACACTGCCAAAAAAGAAGAGATGGGGGCCCTTAAGATAAGACCCTTCAAATTCGAAGCCCTCATAAGCCTTCACTGCCGCGAACTCAAGGAGGTCACCGCCGGCATAGAGGGCGTCATGCTGTCCCAGGAAGAGGGAATTATAATTAGGAAGGTCTCGGCCATAAAATCGTTTCAGGGCCTCTATTTGTTCCAATATGTTTTTCCGGGTTCGCGGCATGAAATGTTGGCCCGACTTCACCCGGCAAAAACCACAGTTGTAAAGGCAGCCATCCTCCACCGTAAGAGGAATGACGTTGTAATCCACATGGCGGGTATCGGGTGGAAGGACCGTCACCATTCCACCGATGGCTTCATGGAATTCCTGGGCCTTTCGCCTCAAAGCCTCTCCATCGTTTTCCAGGACAATCCTCAGGAAGTCGTCCGGTTTTCTTTCCATCGGGTGTGAAATCCGTTCTTTGATTCCGGTCTGGAGTTCCTGCCAGGCTGCTATCGCCGAACGGACCGTCCTCTCGCTGAATGGTTCGTCCTCCATCATCGAGTTGCTCGAATAGGAGAGATAAGGATAGTAATATTCCCCAATGAGATGGTAGAAACCCTGATAGTCACCGGCGGAATAGTAGGTCCAGTCATTTCCTGCCGTGCGTTTCAGCCACTCGGATGGAGGAAGCCCCTGAGGGCCCTTTCCCTGAATAAATTTTATCTCTCCATTCTGGTTGAACTGGAAAAGGTATTCGGACGTTTCGATTTCAGAAAACAAACCATAGCGAAGGGGAAAGCCCACCTTGATATACTCCCTCGCTCCTTCCTTGTTGAGTGTTATCTGGAGGGGACCGACGGGATAAGATTCCATTGAAAGCAATCGAATTAAGATCCTCACCGCAAAGACGCTGAGGACGCGAAGAAATCATTTTTTTATTTGTCCCGGGAATTTCCCGGGGCAAATAAAAAGCATTCTGCCCCTTTTAAAAGTGCCTCTTACAGGTGCCACTGCGATCAAAAGATCTCAATGTTTCCCCTTTTGCGATCTCTGTGTCTGCGGTGAATGTGATTTTGACAGCAATGCATCGGAAGACTTAGTTTCCTTTCGAGCCTTTCATCAACTCTTTCAATTTTTCTACGGCCGGAGGAAGGACCTCACCGATTTTCTCTTCAAAACGTAGATGGCATTCTTCATCAAAAGGGGTTTCTCCCTGATTGATGATCACCAGGCGAGCCCCTGCCCGGAGGGCGACCCTCGGTATCTCATTGGCGGGGCTGACAACGAGACTCGATCCGACGACAATAAAAAGGTCGCATTGACTGGAGTGCCGGAAGGATTCATCCAACTCTTTCCGGGGCAAGGGATCGCCGAAATTGACCACACTTGAAACGAGCGGGCCCCCACAGGAGCAGGTCGTTAATCCGGGAGTTTTATCAACCTGAGCCCGGCACCGCTTACACCGAAGCTTCGTCGTATTGCCATGCAATTCGGCTAACAGGTCGGGCCGGATACCGGACCGCAGATGGAGGTTGTCCACATTCTGTGAGATGAGGAAACGCAATTTACCCAGATTCTGGAGCTCCACAATGGACCGATGGCCTGCATTGGGCTCCACTTCTGAAAAAGGTCGGGTTTTGGTGGGAAGCCCTTTGTCCTGTCTGGTCCAGATGCCATCGGGTCCCCGGAAATCAGGCAGACCGGATTCCGTGCTGATTCCCGCTCCCGTAAAAACGGCCAGATACTTCGCCCCGAACATCCATTGGGCTAATATTTGAATCCGTTCGTTTAAGGTCTTCATTTCATACCTCTAAGGGATAAATGATTTTGTGTCAAGAGATCTCTCCTCACTTCCGTCTCAACCTATATCTATGGTTTTTGGAACTTGAATAAACCGATGTGGGGGACGTCTAAATAATTGAAATCAAAAATAGGAGGAGAATTCAAATGGCTAAGAAAATCATTCTTTTTGGTCTTTTGTTGATAGCTCTAATGGTTTCAGGCTGTGTCTGGTATGGTGGTCATGGCCATGGGGATGGCTATTACCGTCACAATTATCCTGGTTATTATGATCGTCACGGCTGGGACCGCCATCATCATGACGGAGGACATCGGGGGGGACCTTATCGCCGGTGATGAGAGGAAGGCAGTGACCCCGGTCAGCGGATATACGTTGTCTTCTCCTTCACCTCCTTTCTGGGGACAGGAGGTGGAGGGCTGGCTGGTTTTCCAAGGCAGATGAGAGCCAGCGGCGTTTTTTCAGGTAGAACGCCGAGAATCTCTCTCACGGCCTTCCGGTCAAAGAGAGTGAACCAGAGACTTCCGAGTCCAAAGGAATGGGCTGCAAGATGCATATTCTGAATTGCTGCGGCGCAGGCAGCTTGATAGCCCGCATTTCCTTCTTCCATGAACATATCCACCCCGGTCTTCTTAGGATCTCCAGTCACAGCAATGAGGACCGGAGCCGATTTTAAGAAGTCGAGCTTGTAGGGACCCAGCCACTTCCACCCGCTTTTTTCAAGGGCCCACTGGCGGCATCTTTCCGCTTCGGAAAAGATCTTTTCCTTCATCCCCTGGCTGGTAATGACAATAAAGTCCCAGGGCTGACCATTGAGCGGAGAAGGCGCCCAGATGGCAGCTTCGAGAATCTTCTCAATGGTCTCCTCGGGGATCGGCTCGGCCAAGAAACTCCGGCAACTCCGCCTTCCCTTGATTGCAGTAAAAAGATCCATCTCTCTTCTCCTTTCTTCAAAGAGATTCTCACTTATTAGCCGAAACTCTTGGACCTGTCAATCTATTTTCATGAGATTTCTGAAAAAGTCCAGAAATCTCTGATTTCACAGATTATCAAACGATTACACGGATTAGAAACATATTGAAATTAGATAAAAATCTGTGTAATCATTTTTCGAAATCCCTGCCCGCCGGCAGGCAGGTGTGTAATCGAGAGAGCGCGAAGTCTTTTTTCAGAACTCTCTTCATTTTAGCCCGTTCTATGATATAAGAAAGCCACATGCCGGTTGAATCATCAAAGAAATTTCGCGCTCTCTTTTCTTTCAGTGCCTTCCATTTTCTTGACGATGGCTTTACAGATTCCATCTATCTCCTTCTTCCCTTTATCGCCGCGGAGTTAAATCTCTCCTTCAGTCAGGTGGGAGTGCTCAAAGGAGTCTTCGCGGGATCGATGGGTCTATTTCAAGTTCCGCTCAGTCTTTTGGGTGAAAGGATCGGAGAGCTTATCGTCATTGCTTCGGGAACGCTTGGCCTGGCCAGCGGGTTCCTGATTCTGAGCAGAATGCACGCCTATCCGTTGATTTTTCTTTCCCTCATCTTCGCAAAAGGAACGTCCGCAGGTCAGCATGGCTTAAGTTCTTCCCTCCTCTCCAGGGTCTTCGAAATTTCTGGGCGACGGACAGCGATGGGAACTTATAATTTTTCAGGTGATCTCGGGAAAGTATGCCTCCCTTTTCTTCTCGCGTTGATGATTAACTGGTGGGGATGGCGAGAGGGGGTCTTCGTCCTCTCCCTTCTGGGACTTGCCGCGGGTGTCCTTCTCTGGGGCTTGGCTAAAAAGAACGCTCCTTTTCCCATGTCTCCATCCAGAGAGAAGGTGGGGATAAAAAAGAATCACTGGGGGATTAGCAATCCGAAGAGCTTCTCTGCCCTCTTAACCATTGGGATGATCGATATCATGACCCGTAATGCCCTGCTCACCTTTCTCCCTTTTCTGCTGTTACGTAAGGGGATTTCAGCCACTGAGATTGGCTTTGCCTTGACCCTTCTTTTTGCAGGAGGGGCAGTCGGGAAATTTACTTGTGGCGTTCTGGCGGAGCGGTTTGGAGTCATCCCCATGGTGGTGGGTACAGAGATTTTGACCTCGGCAGGGATTCTCTCCTTAACAGGGTTCTCACCCTCGTTGATCTGGGTTGCCCTTCCTTTTGTGGGAATCGTATTGAACGGTACCTCTTCTGTCCTTTATGCGACCGTTGCAGAGATCATCCTTCCCATGGCTCGTTCACGAGGATACGGTTTATATTATGGCATCACGCTCGGGTCGGGAGCCGTCTCTCCCGTACTCTTCGGTTTTCTCACTGACTCTCTGGGTCTCTCCTTCACGATCATCAGCACGGCTTTAATGATCTTATTGACCCTTCCCTTGTGCCGGTACTTATCAAAGCCTAAGGTTCTTTGATCTTATTAAGGAGACCATAAAATTGATTACATTCACCGCAGAGACGCCGAGATCGCAGAGAGCGAATCGTTTTTGATTTGCCCCGGGTACTTCCCGGGACAAATCAAAAGTTCTCAGCCTTTCAGGTACATCAATGGCCGCAGGCCTGGGGCTTCTGGAGAATCGGCCTCTCACCGATTCTCCAGAAAAAGCATCCTCTCTCTGCGCCCTCAGTGCCTCGAACGAGTCAGGCCTTTGCGGGACGAGTGGGCGGTGAGAAACGGCTTTGAAGATGTAAACTATATCCTGCTCTCAGTGACAGGTCTTCGCCCGGAATAGGAGAAAGAATGAATCACGAAGATTGGGTACGGCAGAAATTGCAGGAATTGGAGAAATCTCTGGGTTTCCGGTACACACCCCTTGAGGAGATAGAGAACCGTCTCCAT
>Ga0214473_10006380_pt1 | contig 14099 bp, 8 predicted proteins | sample RVTome_7_FD_203509 | JGI IMG/M metagenome (GOLD analysis project Ga0214473, IMG submission 203509) | Soil microbial communities from uranium-contaminated site in the Upper Colorado River Basin, Wyoming, United States - RVT98D197 | ecosystem: Environmental > Terrestrial > Soil > Contaminated >... | reverse complement strand
TCGCCTGGCGCACCGACCTCGTGGACCCGGCGGACGCGAGTACGCCGCTGGAGCTGCCGTGGAACCCGCGGTACCGCGGGCGCACCGGGTTCCTGGACCAGTACCGCGAGGCACTGGGGTTCGCGCTCCTGCGCGAGGGTGTGGCGGACCTGAACACCAGCGACGCCGATACCCTGGACCGCGCGGCCTCGGCGCTGCGCGAGGCGGTCGCGCTCGGCGCGCGCGTGACGCAGGAGGGCGCCTACGAGGACCTGCCCGAGGGACGCGTCGTCGCCCACCAGGCGTGGTCGGGCGACATCCTCACGGCGCTCATGTACGAGGGGCACGACCCCGTGACGACGGGGCGGACGCTCGCGTACTGGTGGCCGATGGACGGCACCGGGTGGGTGGGCTGCGACCTCACCGGGATCTGCGCGCGCGGGAAGAGCCCGGTGCTCGCGCACGCGTTCGTGGATCACCTGCTCGACGTGGGCGTCGCTTACAACAACTTCCTGTGGAACGGCTACCAGCCACCGCTGGAGGCGATCACTCGCGGGCGCGCCCTGCGGACCTACCCGGGCCTGATGGAGATGGGCCACCACTGCACGATCCTGACGCCGGGGGACTTCGCGGCGAGCCAGATGTTCCACGCCCTTGACCCGCGCTCGGACGCCGCGTGGCTCGACGCCTGGCAGCAGGTTTTGGCCGCTGCCTGAACCTCAGCCGGTGCCCATCGCCGGGAGCCAGCGCTCGGTCTCGTCGTAGCCGCTGGTGCTCGCGAGGCTCTCCCCAGTCATCGGGTCGATCATCTCGATCCACAGGTTCGCGTCGCTGCAGCGCTCGACGTCCTCGGGGTCGCGACGGCTCGAGGACACCAGGTCGCCCTTGGACTGCGCGAAGCACAGGTTCCGCGCGAACACGACCCACGCGGGCCGGTCCTGCTCGTCGCCCGTGAACGAACGCGGCACCATCGCGAGCGTGTGGAAGACCTCGCCCTCGGTCCTGACGCGGATCGCCAGGCGTGCCGCCTCGCCCGGGGCGATCGCGGGGTCGAGGTCATCGGGCGGGGGACGAAGCACCAGGCCCCAGGTCCCCGGGACCTCCTCCTCGGCCGCCTGGCGCAGGTCCGGGTAGGACGGCGGCGTGCTCGAGCATCCGGCGAGGATCAGGAGCGCGAGAACCAGGGCGCGGCGCACAGGGCCGAGGCTAGCGCCGGGCGTCGCGCCGGTCTACGTCGCCGACAGGCAGCCGACCACGTCGTCGGGCAGTCCGGCTATCTCGATCCCGGCGCCGCCCTCGACGAAGTCGTACGGCACGCCCGCCCACGTGCCCGGCAGGCCCTCGTAGGTCCTACGCTCGGGATCGGCCGAGTCGTACTGGAACCCGATCCAGTCCGGCGAGCGGTAACCGGTCGAGTCGTACGGCGCGACCGCCGCCACGCCCTGACCGAAACGCCGGGCCTCGACGAGGAACCGGCCGGCGAACGAGAAGTCGCGCTCGGCGAAGAGCTTCACGTACCAGCGCTCGACCACGAGCAGGTAGCCTTTGTCCGAGGGCGGCGACTCGGGCCCGGTGAAGTAGCGAAGGTCCACGACCTGCAGGGGGCCCTCGATACCGGTGGCGCGCCGGATCACGCCGAGCGGCGACAGGGCTTTCTCCGAGCCCTCGGGCGGCGTCGTCCACCCGTTCACGCAGTCCAGCGCCGCGGGCCCCGACGTCGCTGGGGGGTCCTCGGGCAGCGGCGGGCGGGTGGGCGAGACGGTCACGCTCGGCGACTCCACCGGTGTGACCGGCGGCGGCGTTGTCGCGGGCGCGGTGGAACGGGTCGGACCCGAGTCCTCCCCCCCGTCCGTGCAGGCCGCGAACGCCGCCAGCAGCAGGGCCGCGGCGAGGAACCTACGCGCTTGCACGGGAGACGAGGGTCACGGGGCGCCCGCAGGATATCGTTCGCGACCGGCCTTGGTAGGTTGGGCGGGACGTGAGGTGCCCGTACAGATCGTCCGCCCCGCGCGACGCCTCGGATCTGGCAACGGACCCGGGCTACGAGCGCCCAGCGCACGACCGCTCGCCCCACTTCTCGCGGCGCCGGTTCCTGCAGACTTCGGCGTTCGCGCTCGCGGGCGCCACACTCTATGCGTGCACGGGCGGTGGGCGGAAGACCCCGATCGTGACTCCAAGCGCGTCCGCATCCGTGGCCGCGGTCGAGACTCGCTGGCCGATCAAGCGGGTGATCTACCTGATGCTGGAGAATCGGAGCTTCGACAACGTATTCGGGAAGTTCCCGGGCGCCAACGGGACCACGGTGGGCGTGAAGTACGGGCAGGAGGTGCCGCTCGGCAACTGCCCGGCCTGGCTCCCCGGCGACATCCCGCACGACCGCGCCGCCCACCTGAACGACGTGAACGACGGCGCGTACGACGGGTTCGGAGGCGGGCAGTTCGGCGACCCGTGGGCGTACACGGTGATGGACGAGGCGATGATCCCGAACTACTACTCGTGGGCGCGAGACTACGTGCTGTGCGACAACTTCTACGGCTCGGTAGGCGGACCCTCGTACCCCAACCACTTCTTCTTCGTGGCCGGCCAGTCCGGTGGCGCGCTCGACAACCCCGAGAACATCGAGGTGCAGTTCGGTGGTGGCGGCAAGCGCTTCAAGTCCTGGGGCTGCGACGCGATCGGCGAGAACGTGTTCGTCCTTACCAAGGACGAACAGGGCACCCTCACCAAGCACGACACCTGCTTCAACTTCAAGAGCGTGCCCGAGCAGCTCGAGGAGATCGGCGTGCCGTGGGCGTACTACTCGGCGAGCCCGTTCCAGACCGGCTACTTCTGGAACGCCCTGAACGGCGTCGCCGGCGTGTACCACACCGACCTGTGGCGTCCCGAGCGGATCCGCGCCGTCGACCGCCTACCGGAGGACATCGCCGCCGGGAAGCTGCCGGCGGTAACATGGGTCACGCCGCGGTTCGAGCTGTCGGATCACCCGCCGGAGAGCACGTGCCACGCGCAGAACTGGCTGACCGACGTGGTGAACGCGGTGATGACGAGCGACGGGTGGGAGCACACCGCGCTGTTCGTCACCTGGGACGAGTGGGGCGGCTTCTACGACCACGTGCCGCCGCCCGACGTCGACGACCTGGGCATGGGGTTCCGGGTGCCGATGCTGGTGATCAGCCCGTACGCGAAGAAGGGCTACGTGGACGACGCCGAGGGCGAGTTCTCCACGCCGCTGAAGTTCATCGAGGACAACTGGGGGCTGCCGTACCTCACGCAGCGGATCGAGCGCACGCACAACTTCGAACACGTCTTCAACTTCTCGAAGAGCCCGCGCACGGATGCGCAGCCGCTGCCGAAGATCGAGGACTGCTACGGCACGCCGTGGGAGTTCCCGGGCGAGGACTACCCCGGCTGGCCCGAGGGCACCGAGCCTGATGAGGGCCACTTCGTCTGAGCTCACGCACGCGCCACCTCGATCCTTTCGGCGCCGAAGCCAAGCGCGCGGCGAACGGCTTCCACCTCGACGGTCAGCGTGTGTTCATCGAGCCGATCCTCCACGAACCCCGGGGCGCGCGTGGTGGCCGAGCTCGAGACCCTCACCCGCGCGCATCCGCTCCGCGAACGGCTCTGGGGCGAGCTGATGCTCGCCTTGTACCGCCTCGACCGGCAGGCCGAGGCGCTCTCGGCGTTCGAGCGCGCCCGCACGCTCCTGGCCGACGAGCTCGGGATCGACCCCTCGCACGAGCTCCGATCGCTGCACGAGCGGATCCTGCGCCAGGACCCGGACCTGCGACCCAAGGGTGAGCCCCTGCGCAGCTACCGGGTCCTCGAGCAGATCGGCGAGGGAGCGTTCGGCGTGGTCTACCGGGCGACCCAGCCGCAGATCGGGCGAGAGGTCGCGATCAAGGCGGTGCCACCCGAGCTCGCGAACCATCCCGACTTCGTTCGGCGCTTCGAGCGCGAGGCCCAGACCGTGGCGCGCCTGGAGCACCCCCCACATCGTGCCGTTGTACGACTACTGGCGAGAGCCCGAAGCCTATCTCGTGATGCGGGTTCCTGCGCGGAGGAAGCGTCGAAGACCTGCTGCGCTCAGGACCGCTCGAGCCCGAGCGTGCGGCCGGGATCCTGGATCAGGTGGCCGCGGCGCTGTCGGCGGCCCATCGCCAGGGCGTGGTGCATCGCGACGTCAAGCCGGGCAACGTGCTGCTGGACGAGGAGGGCAACGCGTACCTCACCGACTTCGGTGTAGCCCTCGACGCCGGCGCGCCCGAGCGGTCCTCGGGGACGATGATCCGGGGCACCCCCGCCTACCTTTCGCCCGAGCAGGTCCGGCTCGCCCCCGCCTTAGCGCAGTCGGACGTCTACGCGCTGGGGATCGTGGCCTACGAGATGCTCACCGGCCTGCCGCCCTTCCCCGTCACCTCGCTTCAAGGTCTCCTCGACCACCACCTGCGGGACCCGGTGCCCTCGGTCCGCGAGGTCCGCCCCGAGCTACCGGCGGCGATCGACCGGGCGATCGCGCACGCGACCGCCAAGGATGCGAAGGACCGGTACTTCGAGGCCGTGGAGCTGGCCGCCGCGTTGCGGGTCATCGACGTCGCCACGGGGGAGGAGATCCTCCCCATCTTCCGCGAGGTGGACGAGAGCGACTGGAGCACGGAGGGCGGATCGCTGGCCATCGCGAGCGGCGGGCGGGTCGAGATCGTCGATCGGACAGGAGCGTCGATTGGGCTCCTCCAGATCCCCGGATCCTGGATCGAGGACGTGCGGTTCGGGCCTGACGGGAACTTACTGGCGACCGCCGTCTACGGGGTCGACGGCGTCGGTGCCCGGGTAGACCTCTGGGACCGGGGTGCAGGGAGATCATCGCGACGATCCCAAACGCCACCAGCGTGGGGGCGTTCGATGCCATCGGAGCGCGGATCTTCGCGACGACGGGTGACCACCCGGGCATCTGGGATGTCCGGTCGGGCGATCTGATCCTGAGGCTCCCGGGGTTCCCCGCCCAGGTCGTCGACAGCGAATTCAGCCCGGATGGCTCGATGCTCCTCAGGGGGACTCCGAGGGCGTGGTCAGGGTCTGGGCCCTCGACATCGACGACTTTCTCGAGGTCGCGCGAACCAACGTCACACGCTCGCTCACCGATGAGGAGTGCCGGCAGTACGTGCACCTCGCGGCATGCACGACAAGCAGATCAGCTGCTCGGCGACGATCGATCGATCTACAGATCCCATCCCGCTGCGCAGCCTGACGTCCCGGCCGGCCCGCTCGACTCGGACGTCCTGGGGCTCGACCACGGCGACGCTTCCATCCAGCGTGCAGGTCCACGAGAGGGAACGCCTAGACCCAGCATCCGCAGCCTGAGCTGCCTAGTTCACCATTCAAGCGTTCTTCAAGCGACGGTTGGCATACTCGCCGCCATGAGCACCCGAACCGGTCTCGACCTGGGGATTCCCTTCGCCGAGCGCGAGGGCTACCGTCGCCCGGTGCAGTTCCTCGTGCTCGGTTCGGTCGAGGTGGTCCAGGAGGGCGACGGCGACATCGCCCTCGGGGGGCCGAAGCAGCGAGCCGTCCTGGCTCACCTGCTCCTTCGCGCCAACAACCTGGTCCCGACCGAGGTCCTCATCGACGAGGTCTGGGGTGAGGAGCCGCCCGAGACGGTGAGGAACACCCTCCAGACCTATGCCGCGCGCCTCCGCAAGGCGCTGGGGCCGGGCCGGCTCGAGGGGAGCCGCGCCGGGTACGTGCTCCGAGCCGACCCCTCGGAGGTGGATGCTCACCGTTTCCAGTCGCTGCTCCGCGACGCGCGGCGGCTGCTCCCGATCGATCCCAAAGCCGCCGTCGCCGCGTTCGACCACGCGCTCTCGCTGTGGCGCGGACCCGCGTTTGGCGACCTCGCGGGGGAGCCCTCGATCGGGGCCGAGGTCGCGCGGCTCGAGGAGCTGCGGCTCGGCGCGATCGAGGACCGGATCGAGGCGCTGCTCACGCTCGGCGAGCCCGGGCAGGTGATCGGCGAACTCGAGACGCTCACGGCCCGCCACCCGCTCCACGAGCGCTTCTGGGGGCAGTTGATGCTCGCCCTGTACCGCGAGGGCCGGCAAGCCGACGCACTCGCCGCGTTCCAGCGCGCCCGAGGCCTCCTGGCCGACGAGCTCGGGATCGACCCCTCACCCGAGCTCCGCAAGATCCATGAACGGATCCTCCAGCAGAGCCCCGATCTCGATGTCGGCGGCGCGCCGCTGCGCGGCTACCGGCTGCTCGAGCGCGTGGGCATCGGCGGGTACGGGACCGTGTGGAGGGCGATCCAGCCGGAGGTGGGCCGCGACGTGGCCGTGAAGGCGATCCACCCGCACCTCGCGAACGAGCCCGACTTCATCCGCCGGTTCGAGGCCGAGGCGCAACTCGTCGCCCGCCTCGAGCACCCGCACGTGGTGCCTCTCTACGACTACTGGCGCGAGCCGGGCGGGGCGTACCTCGTGATGCGGTTCCTCCGGGGCGGCAATCTCGCCGAGGCCCTCGCGGGCGGGCCGCTCGAGACCGAGCGGGTCGTGCGCCTCCTCGATCATGTGAGCGGCGCCCTGGCAGCGGCGCACCGACAGGGCGTCGTCCACCGGGACGTGAAGCCGAGCAACATCCTGCTCGACGAGGAAGGCCACGCCTACCTCGCGGATTTCGGCATCGCCAAAGATCTCTCGGCGAACGAGCGGACCGAGACCGGAACGATCAAGGGGTCACTGCTGTACGTCGCCCCGGAGCAGCTCCGTGGGGAAGCGGTCACGCCCAGGACCGACCTGTACGCGCTCGGGATCGTCCTGTTCGAAGCGATCGCCGGCACGCACCCGTTCGCCGACGTCCCGAACATCGCGCTGCTCGAGCGCCAGATGCACGAGCCGCTCCCCTCGGTCCTCGAGCGGCGGCCCGAACTCCCGCCTGCCGTGGACGAGGTGATCGCGCGGGCGACGGCCAAGGATCCCGAGGCTCGGTTCCCCGACGCCTCGTCGATGGCCGCCGCCTTCGGCGAGGCGCTCGCCTCGACCGTCTCGGTCGCCCCGTCGCAACCACCACTGGAGGTTCGGAACCCCTACAAGGGCCTGCGCCCGTTCGTCGAGGCCGACGCCCATGACTTCTTCGGACGGGAGGCCTTCGTCGAGCGCCTGCTCCAGCGGTTGCGCCGCGAGGAGCGCCCGGCCCGGTTCCTCGCGGTCGTCGGCCCGAGCGGGATCGGCAAGTCCTCGGCCGTCCGCGCCGGGCTCGTCCCGTCGCTGCGCGCGGGCGCGATCGAGGGCTCGGAGGGGTGGTTCATCACGGAGCTCATGCCCGGTGCCCATCCGCTCGAGGAGCTCGAGGCGGCGCTCCTCCGCGTGGCGACCCAGCCGCCCGCCGGGCTGCTGCGGCTGCTCGAGTCCGGGCCACGCGGGCTGCTCCAGGCCGTGGAACGCATCATCCCGGAGGGGTCCGAGCTGGTCCTCGTCGTCGACCAGCTCGAGGAAGCCTTCACGCTCACCGAAGACGAGTCCGAGCGCGCGCTCCTGCTCGAGAGCATCCGGGTGGCGGCCGCGGACCCCGCGAGCCGGGTGCGGATCGTCGCGACGCTCCGCGCCGACTTCTACGATCGCCCGCTCAACTACCCGAGGTTCGGCGAGCTGCTGGGGACGAGCACCGAGGTCGTGACGCCGCTCGCACCCGACGAGCTCGAGCGCGCGATCGTCAAGCCGGCCGAGGCGGCCGGGCTCAGCGTGGAGCCGGCCCTCGTGGCGCAGGTCGCGTCGGACGTCGCCGAGCAGCCGGGCGCGCTGCCCTTGGTGCAGTACGCGCTCACCGAGCTGTTCGACCATCACGACGAGGGCCTGCTGACGCTCGCCGCGTATCGGGACATCGGCGGCGTGGGAGGGGCGCTGGCCGCGCGCGCGGAGCACCTGTACGCGACCAGGCAGGATGCCGGACACGAGGCGGTTCGCCAGCTGTTCCTGCGGCTCGTCACGCTCGGCGAGGGCGTGACCGACACGCGGCGCCGGGTTCCCCTGTCTGAGCTCTCGGCGATCGAGGTCGATGCCGAGGCCATGCAGGCGGCCCTCGACGCGTTCGGGCGCCACCGCCTCCTCACGTTCGATCGCGATCCCGCCACGCGCGAGCCGACGGTCGAGGTCGCGCACGAGGCGCTGCTCCGTTCGTGGCCGCGGTTGCACGGCTGGATCGATGCCGCGAGGGAGGACGTCCGCATGCTTCGCAAAGTGGCCGATGCCGCAACCGAGTGGGGCGGCAGCAGCCGCGACCCGAGCTTCCTCCTGACCGGCTCACGCCTCGACCAGTTCGAGTCATGGGCCTCGTCGACGACCCTGGCCATCGGCAACGCGGAGCGCGAGTACCTCCGAGCGAGCACGGCCAGACGCGAGGAGGAGGAGGCGTCGGAGGCGGCGAGGGCGGCTCGAGAGCGGGGGCTCGAGCGTCGCTCCGTGAAGCGGTTGCGCCTGATCGTGGCCGTGCTCACCGCGGCGGTCCTGGTCGCGGGAACGCTCACCGCGATCGCCCTGGATCGGAACGCGAGCGCGACCCGCGCGTCGCGCCTCGCGACGGCACTGGAACTCGCTGCGGGGGCTGCGGCGAACCTCGACGTCGATCGCGAGCTCGCCATCCTGCTCGCCCTCGAGTCGGTGCGCGTCAACGACGGGATCGCGCTGCCCGAGGCCGAGGAGATCCTCCGCCGGACCACCGCCGTATCGATCAACACGACCGGCCTCCTCGGCGGCGGGATCCAGGTTGCCGACTTCGCGCCCGAGGCCGACATGGTTGCCGTCGCCGGAGGAGACGACTCGGTCGGGGTGTGGGACCTTTCGACCGGCCTACGGACGTTCGTGGATGCCTCGCTGGCGCCGTGCGAGGCCGAGAGCTGTCCCGACGTGCTTCACGTGTCCATGAGCGACGATGGAGCCACGCTGGCGACGATGGCGTATCCCGTGACCCCGAGGGGATTCAACAGCTTCCACGTGTGGGACGTCGCCGACGGTCGGGAGACGTTCACGGTGGCACCGACACGAGGGTTGTGGGACCGGGGGTTCGTCGCGCTCAGCCCCGACGGTGGCTCGCTCGCAACCGCCGAGTGGGAAACGGTCCAGATCTATCCGGTCGGCGTGGAGCAACCAAGCCGGACGGTCGGATGGCGTGACGCGACCCCCTGGATACTCTTCAGCCCGGACGGGACACACCTGTTCCTCGGCGACGAGGACCCATGGAAGGACTTCGGCCCCACGCTCGTCGACGTCTCGACCGGTGAGACCCAGGTCCTCTTCCCGGGTCAGCACACGGGGGTTCCCTCCTTCAGCGCGGACGGATCCAGGCTCGCGTTGTCCCACCGGGACCCAGCCGCCGGCGGACGTCTCACGGTGTTGGACGTCGCGTCCGGAACCGAGGTCGCGACCATCCCGTCGCCCGAGGGACCGGTGGCTCTCAGCCCGGACGGCACGGTGGTCGCGGTCACCAGCGCGGAACCGAACCTGGACGATCCGAGCGTGGTCACGCTGCTCGAGGCGGACACGCTGGAGCCGATCCGTTCCTTGCAGGGCGATACCGCCTCGTTGGTGACGGGCATCGCTTTCGACCGTTCGGGCAGCCAGATCGCCACCGCGAGCGGGACGGTCCATGTGTGGGACGTGCGAACGGGAGCGCCGACGTTCACCCCACCAATCGAGGCGAGCAGCGTGCTCGCGTTCGAGTTCACCCAGGATGGGTCTGGGATCGCGGTCGTCTACGTAGATGGCAGGATCATCGTGTACCCGATCGCGCTCGATGACGCGATCGAGATCGCACGGTCACGCGTCACGCGCTCGCTCACCGACGAGGAGTGCCAGACCTACCTCGACGTTCCGACCTGCCCGTCCGACTAGGCGCCAGCGGGGATCACGAGAGCATCCACGGCAACGCTGCCGTTCGGACCGCAGAGCACCGGGTTCGCATCGAGCGCCTCGACGTGCTCGCCGAGGTCGTGCGCGAGCCACGACAGGCCGACCACCGCTCGCACGAGCGCGTCGACGTCGGTCGCCGGGGCTCCCCGCACCCCGCCGAGCAGCGGCCGGATCCTCAAGCCGTCGACGAGTCTTCGGGCGCGTACCTCGTCCAGCGGCGGCGTCCCGAGCCGTCGATCCCTGAGGATCTCTACGAGCACACCGCCCGCCGCGACGAGCACGAGCGGCCCGAACTGCGGATCGCGCACGATCCCGAGGTGCACTTCGACGCCCGGTGGCGCCATGCGGGCCACCGTCACCTCGGGACCCAGCCGTTCGGCGAGGTCGCGGTATGCATCCTCGAGCGCGGCCGCATCGCCCAAACCGAGCGCCACCCCCCCGACGTCCGACTTGTGCTGAACCCCAGGCGCCCGGGTCTTCAGGGCAACCGGGTAGCCGATCTCCTCGGCCGCGGCGAGCGCCTCGTGCGGCGACCCGGCCGGCCTGGCGAGCACTACCGGGACCCCGTAGGCCGCGAGCAGCTCGAGCCCCTCGAGCTCGTCGAAGGGCTCCCCGTTCGACAGCCGCTCGGTCCACCGCTCCCGCTCCGGGTCGTCGACCGGCGAGGAACCCGAGCGCGGCGGCAGCCCCCGGTGGTCCCGGTACGCGAACAGGTGCTTGAACGCGGCGAGCCCGGTCATCGTGCCCTCGAGCACCGGGATCCCGGCCTCCATGTAGTGCTTCACGTCGTTCCGGTCGATCCCGCTCGCGAGGTTCGACAACATCGCGTAGGGCTTGGTCGTCTGCGGAAACGTCTCGCGCGCCGCCGCGATGTAGCCCATGTCGGGACTGTCCTCGGTCGTCATGTCGACGCAGAACGCGAGCGCCGCGGTATCGGAGTCATCGAGTATCGCCCGGATGCACCCGGTGATGACCTCGTGCGCGTCGCGCCCCGTCCCCCAGAAGTCGAGCGGGTTCACGGGATCGAGCCCCTCGTCGAGGAGCTCCCCCATCCGCGCCGTCGTCGTCTCCGAGATCCGCGCGAACGGCACCCCGACGCTCGCCGCCGAGTCGACGAGCAACGCTCGCTCGCCCCCCGAGTCGTGCACGCTGGCCAGGCCGCCCGGGCCCGCCCGGCGGCCATTCGAGAACAGGGCGAGCGCGTCGGCCATCTCGTCGAGGCTCTCCGCGCGGAGCACGCCGTCGGCCTCGAACACCGCCTCGTACGCACCGTCCTCGCCGGCGAGCGCGCCCGAGTGCGCCGCGACCATCTTCCGGGTGAGCGCCTCGCGCCCGACCTTCAGCGCTACGACCGGCACGTCGCGCTCGTGGGCGATCCGCATCGCCTCGCGGAATCCGGCTGGGTCGCGCACCACCTCGATGAACAGCCCGATCACGCGCGTGCTCTCGAGCGACAACGCGTACCGCATGTAGTCGGCCACCGTCGTCGCGATCTCCTGCCCGGCCGAGACGGCCAGGTTCAGTCCCAGCCCGCGATCGTTATGCACGACCGCGCTGAACGCCGAGCCCGAGTGCGACAGGAACGTCACCCCGCCGAGGCGCACGTCGGCCGGCTCGTAGAAGCCGAGGGCGTTCACACGCTTCTCGAAGTTCGCGAAGCCCATGCAGTTGCCGCCGCACACCGCCATCCCGGCCTCGCGCGCGATCGTGCCCAACCGCTCGATCAGCGGCGGGACGCCCTCGCTTGGCGTCTCGTAGCCGCTGGCGTAGATCACGGCGCTCCCGGCGCCGCTCTCGGCGGCCAGGCGCAGCTGGTCCTCGAGCAGCGCGTTCGACAGCGCGAGGATCACGAGGTCGACCGGCTCCCCGATCTCGGCGAGCGAGGGATAGGCGCGCCACCCGAGCACCTCGTCGTACTTGGGGTTCACGGGGAACACCCGGCCCTCGAACCCGCCCTTGCGCAGCTCGACCAGGCTCTGGTGCCCGACCGAGCCCTCCTTGACGCTGGCGCCGACGACGGCGACCGAGCGCGCCTCGAGCATGCGCTCGAGCGCCGAGCGCTCCCCCGCCGCCGACGCCTCCGGGCTCACTTGGGCTTACGGACCGCCTTGTCGCGGACCGCGGCGCGGTAGGCCTGCCAGCCCGGGATCCCGTTCACACCGCCGCCGGCGTGGGTGGCGCACGACCCGTGGTACAGAGCCTTGATCGGCGTTCGGTAGTCCGCGTAGCCCGGGGCCGGGCGCATGTGGAACAGCTGGTCCACCGACAGCTCGCCGTGGAAGATGTTCCCGCCGATCAGCCCCAGGTCCTGCTCCATGTCGTACGGGCCGATCACCTGCCGGTCGATGATCGCGCTCTTGAAGTTGGGGGCGAGCTCCGTGTAGATGTCGATCGCGCGGTCGGCGTACTGATCGAGCTCGTCGCGGTGCGGCTCCAGGTTCCAGTCGTCGGGCACCCACTGGCTGTACATCGAGAACACGTGCACTCCTTCGGGCGCGAGCTGCTTGTCCAGCGTCGTCGGGATCGTGCCGTCCACGAAGGGACGGGTCGAGGCCTTGCGCCCCATGTGCGCGTCCTGGAACGCCTCCTCCGCGTAGCGCGGAGAGAAGCAGAGCTCGACCGAGCCGGTGTGGTGGTCCTGCATCTCCTTGCCGGGGTCGGCGATGAAGTCGGGGAGCTCGGACATCGCGACGTTGATCTTCACCACGCCCGAGCGCGACTTCCAGCGCTCGATGTCCCAGACGAACTCCGCCGGCAGCTCCTCGCGCCCGACGAGGTCTAGGAACGCGGTCTTCGGGTGGATGCACGACACGCCGACCGGCGCCCGCAGCTCCTCGCCGTTCTCCAGCACCACGCCGACGAACCGCCCACCGCGCACGAGCACCCTTTGGACTCGAGCCTCGGTGCGGATCTCGCAGCCGAAGGACTCTGCCGCGCGCCGGATCGAGTCCGATACCGCGCCCATGCCCCCCTGCTGGAAGCCCCACGAGCCGAGGTGGCCGTCGCCTACGTCGCCGATCGAGTGGTGCAGCATCACGTAAGCGGTGCCGGGCTCGTCGGGGCCGGCCCACGTCCCGATCACGCCGTTCACGGTGAGCATGCCCTTGATCTCGTCGGACTCGAACCAGTTGTCCAGCAGGTCGGTGACGCTCATCGTGAACAAGCGCGTCACGTCGCCGACCCCGCGGACGCCGAGCCTGCGCATCCTCCACGCCGCCCTCGCGCTCTCGAGCAGGTCGCCGAGCGCCATCGAGCCGACCTTCGGCGGCTTCTGCAGGAGCAGCGGCCCGAGCACATCGGCGACTCCCTTCAGCCACTCCTCCCACTTCGGCAGGGTCTCGGCGTCCTTCTTGGAGAACTGCGAGATCGACTCGAAGGACTTGGCGGCGTCGTCGGCGTACACCTTGATCGAGCGCCCGTCCGGGTAGGCCTGGTAATACGGGCCGAACGGCGTCACGTCGTAGCCGTGCCGCTTCAGGCCGAGCTCCCGGATGATGGTCGGCGGCATGAGCGACATCACGTATGAGTAGGTGGTGACCTTGATCTCGGGGTGATCGGGGAACGGGGCGCTGGTGTCGGCGGCCCCGCCGGTCTTGTTCCGGGCCTCCAGGACCACCGTCCGGGCGCCCGCACGGGCGAAGTACGCGCCGGCGGTCAGCCCGTTGTGCCCGCCGCCGATGACGATCGCGTCGTAGGTGTTGGCCATGGCCGTGCGCTCCCCCTGGTCGTCGCTGCGGAGCCAATCCTCCCACGCGTTTGAACGACCAGTCAAGCGAAGCCGAGCACACCGCGGGGTTGACAGCCCAGGTCAACCGCGTAAAGTTCCCTGAACACCCGTTCAAACCGGCGACGGTGCCGGACCGGATATTGGCCGCCGTTCAAGGCCGAGGCACGAGGCGAGGGAGCCGGAGAGGAGGCGCGTGAGCACCCCCAACGCCAAGGGCAAGGACCGTCACCAGGAGATCTTGGACGCGGCCGCGCGCGTCATCACCGAGCGGGGCCTGGCCGAGACCCGGATCTCGGACATCGCCGAGCAGGCGGGCGTGTCGCCGGGCCTGATCCTCTACTACTTCGAGTCCAAGGATCGGCTCCTGTCCGAGGCGCTCACGTTCGCGAACGACCAGTTCTACCTGCGGATGTCGCGCGAGATCCGCCGGATCGCCTCGGCGAAGGATCAACTGCGCCGGCTCGTCGACCTGTCGGTCCCCGGCTACCTGCCCGAGT
>Ga0214473_10006379_pt1 | contig 14104 bp, 20 predicted proteins | sample RVTome_7_FD_203509 | JGI IMG/M metagenome (GOLD analysis project Ga0214473, IMG submission 203509) | Soil microbial communities from uranium-contaminated site in the Upper Colorado River Basin, Wyoming, United States - RVT98D197 | ecosystem: Environmental > Terrestrial > Soil > Contaminated >... | reverse complement strand
AGGTCGGGGATGACCACGGTTCGCATGGGTTTGGGCAGAGAACGTGCAGAGTCGAGGAGTAGCCCTACAGGTTCCGGTAGACATCCTTACGGTGATCGATGTCGAGCACTACGACTGTCTTGCCGTCGCGTACGCAGTACAAAATCCGGTAGTCGCCGGACCGCTCACGCCAGACCGGTTGGCCCGCATCTTCGACCCCTTCCAGGCGCTTCGCGCCGGTCGGTCTAGAGTCGACGGCGAGCGCCTCGATTCGTCGGATAATCTGCGCCGCATGCTTCTTGGGGGCCGTTGCCAGGAAAGCGAGCGCGGCCTTCGTGTAGCTCAGCGTCAGTGGCTCGCCCACGCGGCTCAGCCGGGTGTGCCTTTGATCTCTCTGAGCCTCTTCCCAAGTTCGTCACCGCTAACGAGAGCATCGGGATCGCGGGCGATCTCCTCCAGGCGCAGCTGGGCGACCCGGGCGTCATGTTCGTCCTCGAGGTGGGCGACGAGTTCGTTCCAGAGTGCTTCGGTGTCCCGCAACACCCCTGCGAGCCTCTGCTGGAGCGCATTGGTCCAATATTCCTGGAGTCGACCGCACGCGCGAAGGGCGGGATCACGAAGCCTCAAGAGGTTCCGCAGCTTGCCGATTCTCACAGACTCCATCCGGCACGTGCGCTCGAGGCGCTCCGGGTCCGACGCGCTCACCCAGCGGTCGATGTCAAGGAGGAGCGTGTTTGCGTGAATGACCAGCTCGAGCGAGTCCCTCACTCTGGTGAGTTCCGACTCTTTCAGCGTGCCGTCCTGGGCCCTCAGGGAGTCCAAGAGGGACTCGACGATACTGATGGGGCCGGCGAAGGTTTGCTCCTGAGCGACGTCAACCTGCATACGGGCGATAGTCTAGCCCTTGCGTCCGATGAGAGCCAGGGCGGATGTTGGGGCAGGCCCAAGCACGGTCACTCCCACGGGATTCAGAGTGCCGGAGGTCGGACTTGAACCGACACGGGGTCGCCCCCACGGGATTTTGAGGTTGGCGACCCGGCGGAATGGACGCCACTGGGTGCGTCTCACCGAAGCGCGTCTGCGGGGTTAGTACACACCGCCCCGTGTTCCGCGGCGTCCGTTGACGTTCAGAACGGCGAGAGAACCGCGAGAGTCGCCTGTTTGGCCACGCCCGGCCTCCATGTCTGTCAACTGGCCCCAACAGCTCGACGAGTCCTCGGCCTATCTGCTTCAGGCTTCAGGCGTACGTCATCGTTCAGTAACCGTCCACTGTCTCAACCGCCCAAGACAGCCGTGTTCGCGCTTGGATCATCCTAGGGCAGTCGCATAGCTCGTTCGAAAAGGTTCGCAAAGACGATGATGGTTACAAGGGCCATGGTCCCCGACAGCGAGAACGCAACGATCCGAGCAAGGCAGGTGAAGTGGTTGATCGCGACCCACAAAGATAAGATCACGGGACCAAGAGCGCAGGCACCGAAGCACATACCTACCGCAACATACGGATAACCGAGCTGCCTGCTGCGCGGTGTACTTAAGATGTTAAGCTTTGCGATCACTTCGGCCGAGCGAACAGCTACGTATCTCAGCAAGGCTGGTGCCCGACTTGCCGGTGGTTCAGCATGCTCTCGAAGCCAGTTCTCCCAGTATAGCCAGTGGTGGAGGTCGGGCGCGAGGTCGCCGGAGTATGCGCGGGAAAGAAGATCGTTCACTTCGTCTTCGATCTGGCACAGGTACTGGCCCGCGCGACTCATTCGAGCCGCTTCTCCTAGCCACATGGCCGCCAGCAACATTGCGAGTATCGGAAGCATCAACGTGAACACAATGTAAGCTATGAACGCGCTCGGCGTCGCAGCCGTAACCGCGCTCACGCCAGCAAGGAACAGCACGCCGATCGCACCGCTGCCGAGAGCAAGAATCGCGTTGCGCTGACTCATAGACTGCAACGATTCTTGACGCAGAGACTCGTACAACCGAAGTCTTGTTGTGAGGAGGTCCCTCTCGTCTATTTTGGGCTCAGTCACTAGTACTCGCTCGCTATGCCGCGGGTTGCGGGGCGCAGCGCTCGCCTACCCACCCCGAGCGGGTCTTGGAGCGGCCAAACGACCATCTCGTTCTTCGACCTGGCCTTCACGCACCCCCTTTGTGCCATTCTCCGGGCCTCGCGGCTAGACCGCGCGATCGCCCCCACGGGATTCTCTATCCCGCGCGCTGCTCCAACCTCTCGAAACAACTGAGCGCAGTGGGGTACTCTCGCGGTTCTCTCGTGGTTGCGGTGACGACGACATAGCGTTGAAGGCGCTGCCGGCGATCGCTACGCGCGCCGCCGTGCTCTCCGACCGGCGGACTGCACCGCCGCCCGATCGCGCACGGTCGCGACACCACGCAGAGCAAGGCGCTGGCCAACAGAGATGGCCGTGCCAGCGCTAATGAACGGTATTGAGCAGGCTCGGGCGGGCGCCCGGATCAAGCGCGGCTAGCTCGCGCCGTATAGCGACGCGGCTTGCCCATAGCAGCGCGTCCCGGAGCGCTCGCACGGCGTCATCGGCGCCCCGTTCGCCCTCAAGCCCGGCGGCGTCCAGTGCGTCCCGCGCCTCCGCGAGCAGCGCCAGCAGGCGTCCGGCTGCATCGGCTCGCTTCTCGCGCTCCTCGTCGGTCATGCTGGCAGGCTCCGCCTCCCTACAGCTCCCCGGCATCCGCGAGCGAGTGATAGCGCCCGTGGCCGAGGATGACGTGATCAAGCAGCGTGATGCCCAGTAGCTCCCCGGCCTGCTTCAGGCGCTGGGTGATCGCAAGGTCCTCCGCTGACGGCATTGGATCGCCGCTCGGGTGATTGTGCGCGACGACGATTGCCGCCGCGTTCGCCAAAATGGCGGCCTTGAACACTTCGCGCGGATGCACCAAGGACGTCGTGAGCGTCCCAATTGACACAATCTCAAAACCAAGCACGCGGTTCTTCCCATCGAGCGCCAGCATCAGGAAGTGCTCGCGGTCCCACGCCCGGGCCTTCCGCTCCAGCAAGCGGAACACGTCGCTTGAGACCCGAAGGGGCTCGGAGTAGCGCGCCCTTCCCTCGCGGACGACGCTTATGCGAAGGCGTGGGATGGTGGACGTGCTCATGCGGCTTGCCTGCGCGGGCAGTTCTCGGGGCGTCGATGCCGTACAAAGCGCGCTCGCTCCCATCCCGGCGCAACCACGCACGCAAGACAGGCACCCCGGCGTCGTGCTTCGGCGTAGGTGGCCTCCGTCCACGCTTGATGGTCGGCTGCACGCTCTGCTGCGTACTCCGTCCGCCACCGCGCCCGCTCCGCTTCCGCTGCACGCTCACGCTCGTCTGCTGCCCGTTTCTCCCGCTCTGCCGCCAGGCGCTCCGGCACGTGCCCAGCGTGTGCGTCGCACCAAGGATTACAGCACGTGCCGCCCGCCACTTCGCCGCGTTCACTCGCCAGTGCCGTGCCGCAGTACGGGCAATCGGCGGAACCGTCCCCATACCATCGGCGCACGGGGTGCGTGTCTCCGAGCACGGTGCGGACGTGGTAGGCGAGCGCACGTGCTCTCTCGACGCTCGCCGCTTCGTTCCCGGTGTCCATGCCGCCACCCGCGTGCAAACCACACGCCACCACGCCGCGCGCGTTAACATCGCGTATTGTTATGAAGTGACCACAGCGCACACGTGCGCGACCCGGCACTTGCGCCACACGCCAGCGTCAGAGCGTTACAGTTATGATCAGTACATGACGCGGCCAGCTATTTCTTATTCATACTACTGCACGCCGCTGGCACGGCGCGCATTATACACAGGCGGCACTTGTCAGCATGATTGCGCCGCTGAGCATTATTGCCTAATGACAATACGCGGCACGCGGCCCAGGGACGCCATCGGGCGTTCTCCCCGCACAAGCAGCACCGGAGCCGATTGACTCAGTGTTCGGGTGTCCGGTTCATCGAGATGGCCCCCACGCCCGTCCCCCTTGCCCGAGCATATGGTGGCCGCCGAATGGCGCGTGGTCTGAGGGATTTCAGTGCTAGCAGGTTGCTGGAAAAGGGTTTGCGACCCCTCGATTCGCGAATGGCACCATCGTATTTCCTGGACTTTGTGGTATTGGCGAAAGCTCGGACACCGTTGTAGGGGGTTTTTCAGAAGCAACCTGCTAGGGGCTATGCACTTGACGCCAGTAACCCCTAGCGCTTGTGGTGCCGCCTCCGCTGCCCTGGTGGCAGCCTGCCTCTGGAAGCGACTATCGCTGTTAAGGGGATATTCGCTTAGCTCAACCGGCCACCATTAGGGTTCGTGGCGGCGCCAGCGGCGTATATCCGGGACTCGACACGGCGCTGGGGTTCGTGACGGCTCTCCTCAGCGCCGGGGTATTAGGTGTAGCGTGTCCAGTTTGGGCCGCCCATGGGTAGAGACTGCATGCGGCGGTGAAAGCCCTGGGCTCTCGCTTCATCGTCGGCCTCGATGGAGCGCCAGCCCCACGAGAATCGCGTCTCGTGATCGGCGCCGCGCCCATTCGGTCCCAAGACATCGCGGTACTTGACGAGGCAGAAGAATCTCAGCGAGCCATCGCCTCTGGCGATCCGAATCAGGTCCTTCGGGTCCAGGACGCCCTTTTCCTCCCTGGCCAGCGCGCGCTGGGATGGCGATACCGGGACCGGCGGGAATTCATCCAGCTCACCATACGGCGGCTCGTCAGATTCGGGGTCCGGAATGCACTTCATGTTCAGCGACGCACACCATACGAGCGCCGGACTGCGTCCGTCGTTTTCAAGCGAGAACTTAACGAAAACATGGAGAGGGGCGTCGGGCTTCTTGCCAATGGCAGTCAGGCTGTCCAGGATTTCTGCGTCATTGATGCGGATTCGGATCCACGGGCGCTCCAATTGCATAATGGCGTCCTCAGCAATCTTCGCTTGTCTGCGAATGGCCATCAACTGGAGGATCGCGACGGCTGCATAGATGAACGTGACAATGAAGATCAGAAAGGCGGTAGCGTCAGCGCTTGGCACCGTGTAGTTGGGATCGCCTGCGTTTTCAGCAGCTTGTTTGTGATGCTACTCGCGGCCCATCTCTTTGACGGTCACGGGCGTGCTGGTCGCTGGCTTTCAATTGCGCTTCTTTGCATCGTGTTGGTGCGATGGGTCGCGGGTCTCGGTCTCATTACCTTTGGGCACTGGCGACCGCCGTACCACGCCCCCGCACGAATGTCGTAGGTGCCCTATGAGCACCAGACGGGCGGTGTCAATACCCGGAGCTTACGCCGGAGCGCCGGCCCGCCGGATCCCTACGGGTAGGGGTTACCAGAGTCAACGACATATCCCTTTGGAGTCAAATGCATAGCCCTTTTCAGGGCTGGGGCTGTGAATTTGCCGGCGCTGCGGAAGCAGCCCGAAGCGCGGCGCGCAGTCGGGCACGGTAGGCCGCGGAGTATCGCCGGGCGCGCTCGCGAGCACCGCTCACTAGGTGAGGCGCCGTGCCGCGTCAGACGTCACACCTTGCCGCGCTCTACGACGCCTTTTGCTGCGCTGCTCGACGCTCTAAACCCAGCGCCCTGGCGTAGGTGGCTGTTTCTGTTGAGGGTGCCTGGTGAAGGGATGATGCGCCTGCCACCGCCGCTTTCGCGCGCCCGCTCGTTCTCGCGGAACGTACTGAGGTGGCGAGGTGTTCCCGGGTTCCGATGTCGGAGGGTCCTGCGACTGCGACGCCAGCGTCTCCTGTTCTCGCCTGCCCGATCTACGGCGGGCAGCTGCGCTTGGTCGCAACGACCGAAAACCAGCCCGGCGTTCAGCGGATTCTCGCCCACGTCGGGCTCCACACGACCACCCGACGCGAGCCCGGCCCGGCCCCCGCCGACGGCACGCCAGCCTTCGACTTCCCCGGGTGACCGCCTTGCCGTCCGCTCGTTCCGCGATGCCGGCACGCTGACGCGGTGCGCCTTGACTGCTGAACGCGCGGCCTGCTACTGGCCAGGGCCGTGTTCTCGGGAACCGCAAGGACCGGCGATCCCGACACCGCCGGCCCGCCGGTAGCAGCGCCGCGGCTGTTTGTGCGTCCCGTCAAGAAAGGGGCGCAAGTCGCGCATCGGAAGTTACGTCAACCAGCGCCCTGCCAAGAGGCGTTGAGAGTTTCCTATCGACTTAAGCGGCACCGAGCGCACGCTGGTTGAGCATGAAGATAAACGGAGTAAAGGATATTGAACTACGCAGCCCGCGCGGCGAGTACGGTGGGCGAGTTGGAATCAGCGAGCTTAACGCGCGCACGCTTTTGGGCGAACTTCGCCGCGATTCCAAGATCCATGCCGATCTCATTTCCGACGAGACTGGGCTGCCGTGCGAGGCACGTAGATGCGTGCGTTGCCGCCGGATCTTCAGTGTCGTGCCTTGCCTGAATTGCGCTGGCACTGAGTTTGGTTTTTGCCGCATCGCCAGCGGTGGCGACGGAATATACTGTCGCAAGTGCGACAAAGGCATTGCCCGTTGGGATTGTCCTCCTTGCGGATGTGACAATCCTTACTCAAGAAGCATCGTAATTGTGTCGCCATATTTTTCCTGACAGTCTTCGTTTTGATCCTCGCTGGCAGCCTTGTCGTCATTGTCAGCTCGCACTTATGCTCCGATCATCTTCTCCTTCGCCGGCGCCAGGCTGTCCAGGAAGGTCTGCATCGGGGTCTTTCCATAGCACCATCGCCGTCAAGAAGGAGCGGACGTCGGATATCGAATGTTGGACGAAGCCGCTTCCCGGCAGCTTGACGACGTTCCTGCGAGCGCCGTGGGTGAAGAGGTGCTCGGCGGCCAACGGCGTGTGCGTGTGAATCGATAGAGAGAAATCCACCATCAAGGTGCCCACCGCGACGCAGCACCGGCAGCGATGAACACCAGCCCACCGCCACGAGGTCTGCGAGGACGGCCACGTGGTGGTTCGGTGAGGTCGGCACCATCCGTGTGGCGGCGACAGCCCGCCGCCTGATTTCGGGCAAGGCTGCTGGTGCGCAGCGGAACCGAGCGCTCACGACACCGGGCGCACCCCCCCTACTGGGAATTCGATGCGCCCGTGCGGGGTATGCGGCGTTGATCGAGCCCTTGTCTGCCGGCAGGCTCATGGGGTAGGTGGAGCGCCAGCTTCCGAGCGTCGGCAACCCTCACGGTAGAGGAGGCCAAGTGATGCGGCACGCTGGCGAGACCATTCGGACTCGATGGCAGGCAGTGGCCGGATTCTCGCTCGCAGAGCCCAGCGGGGCCGCTGCCGCGCTACACCGCGAGCCCCTGCAGGCTAACACGGCAGCCGGGACCCAGTACGGGTGGCTCAGATGGCTGACAACGCGAGGGCTTTCCAGAGCCGCGCGCCTCACAGCCGCCGATTTAGACTGCAACGCCCGTCAATGTTTGCGGAATATGGGGAACTGTCCAAGTCTGGTTATGCGAACCATTAAGTATTCATGGGGCTTTGTTGGGCAAGCGTTCCTCGTCCCTCACTGTATCGGGGACATGTGCCGCGTCGGGTGCGCCGGTGCTAGGCAAGATCGTTCAATCATACTCCGTACGGCCCGAGGAAGGAGGGGAACGGGTGGTTGAGATGTCCGACCGGTACCGCCAGATCGCGGAAGCGCTAATCGCAATCCCCCGGTTTCTTAGTCGCGAGAAGATTAGACAGTTCGGACCTGAAGGCATCGCCTCTATCGTGGAGTCAATCGCCAACGGCCCAGACGACCATACGCTTAACCTGGTCGATGATCCCGGCGGTCTCCGCTGCAATGTATGCGGGCTAGTCAAGCACGAAATGTACTTCGGTGACCATCAGAACGGGGCAGAACTGTCGCAGCGTGTCTGTAGATACTGTTGCTGGAGAATAAGAACGAAGGCTGATGAGCTGTACCGTCAACAGCGACGTCTCCCGCCAAAGCCGCAGCGCGTGGAGATGCTTTCCCGTCTCAACCCTGAGCAGAGCGAATCTCTCAAGACCTTCCTTGCCTATCGCGCGGTGAACCCCCCGGGGAATAACGAACCTAGGATCAAACTTCCGGCCAATGCTTACAGGGTCCTCGGTTTCTATGGCCCGGGCTTCGCCAACTTCTCATCTGGCTGCTACCGCACGACAGAAGACGAACCGTACAGCACTGAGCGCCGCGAGATTCTCTCCTGGTGGACAAGTACACATGACGCGGTTGTGGAGTGGTTCCTTAGGTCGTATGGGATGTTCGCGCAAGCTGCTCTCGGTGGTATCGAGCTCGAAATCAAGCGACTTCGGGGAGTGAGAGGGGACCTTGCAAGGCACTTCTGGCGCTTTCTGCTCGATCGCATTAACACGAAGGCGCATCTCTGGAATCTCTATGCTTCTGATTTCGGGGCGAGATACAGACGCGGCCATTCTTGCCGTGCATGCGGAAAGCGCGAGCGCCTGATAAACCTCCACCCTGATAACGTGGAGGCGACGTTCGGTCGCGTTTTGCCGCTCTGTGACCTTCACTGGAAGACCTATCGGCGGACAGTCCGTGAGGGGCAACTCTATGAGGGCCCCTTCCTCGCCGGGTTGACGGATCTCGACTCCGTACTGGGAGATCACTTGTGCCCCGTCTGCAATCAGACTCATAGTTGGCGGGACCACGCGTCCACCTACACTCTTGGGTTCTACGGTATCCCTGAAAGGTATCGGGAGATCTGCTTCTCTTGCCTCGATACCGCGATCAACCGACAGCCTCGTTCCTACACAACGAAGCAGGACCTCGCGGGAGTCTTGGAAATATCTCAGCTTCTATGTGAATTACCAGACCACAAGATGTTCGAGGTCGTTACCAGACAGGCCGGCAGCGGAGAGGTCGCGGCGGCGATCGTTCGATGCATGCAGTCGATGGTTCGTTTCGACACTCTGAAGCGAGAGTACGGCTCGTGGTTCGCGGTCCTCGCCCGCGCAGGTTGCCTGCCCGAGGGGTGCCGAAGAGAGACCTTCGGGACCCGCATCCTGGCCAAGGACGGGCATGAGTGTCTAAGCCTTGCCGAGATGACCATCGACGACGCACTTCACCGTCTTAACATTCCGCATCGGAAAGAGGTTCGATATCCGAATGCGGGATTCGTCTGCGACTGGGTAATAACCCGAGGGGATGCTTTTGTGTTCATCGAGTACTTCGGTCTAGCTGGTCAGGAATCCTATAATGAGAAGATTTTGCAGAAGAGATTGGCGTTGTCGAAAGCTGGCCTAGAATTAGTCGAGTTCTACGATGAGGACTTGGAGAGAATCGAAGAGCGGCTTTCGGAATTTGCTCCTGCCCGAGCAGGCTCAGCAACCAACCAAAGCTCGACGTGAGATCGGCCTGGGTGTCTTGCCGGAGGGCGCGGGCATAGGTAACAAAGCCCACGTTTCTAGACCGCCGCATCCCTCCGCGGCGCGTGGTGAGGCGATCGTGGAGGTGGCCTGTGGGTGTGCGTTCCTACGTCGTACAACAACCGCTTCAACCGCCGGGCGCGCCAACCTTGACTTCCACGCTGCCCCTCTAGGACCTCCGCTTCTCAAGAAGACGAGACGCCAGCGTCACGGGCGTGGGCCGCCCGCTCCACTCACACGGCACCCTCCCCAGCCGCTGTCGTCGTCGTCGGCACGGCGGTGGCAGGCGTAATGTCAATCGCGCCGCTCATCCGGGCGAACTCTGCGTTGCCCTGGCGCACGGCCATCAACGCGGCTTGCATGTTGTCGATGTGAATGGTGACGGCGCCTCCCCCGTTCGCGCCGGGCGGTGGCTGGGAGAGCCCCGTTAACTTGACGATGATCTGTGACGCCCACATGGCCTTCCCGTCGTCGACATAGCTGCCATCCTCGGCGCGCTGAAAGCACGACCGCAGAAACGCCACCACCTCGGGCAGCAGCGCCGTGAGATCGCGCCGGCCCGCACGGACGAGCCCCGCCAGCAGGCGCGTCGCACTCCCTCCGGTTCGTCGGCAGGAGTGCGCGGCGGATGATCACACGAGGTTGCTCAGCACGGCGTTCGCGTACCCGTGGAACAGACGCCCTTGTATGCAGCGGTACTCGTCGATCAACTCCACGATGATCGCTTCCTTCGTGTCATGCGAACGGTCGGGCAGTTCCTGACCGAAGTAGCCCTTGTTGCCCCAATCGACGAGCCACGCGACTGTGCGCAGCGATTCGACGTGAAGCGATTCCAGGTAGGTACGCAGCCGGGCGAGCTTCGTATCGAGCGCCTGCGGGGCGGCGTGTGTGGCGTCGTGGGCGAGCCCAATGATCTTGTGCGTCATCGTGACGACCTTTGGGCGCCTGCCGTCGCCTGAGTGCCCGCCCTCGCCCGTCTTCGCAGGCGCGTCGGACGCCACCGGGTAGAGCAGAGCACGAACCGCCTCGATTGCGGCGGCGTCGTAGCGGCGCGCTCCGGCGCGGGTGCGCTGCGGAATGAAGAGTCCGGTGCGTTCGACGCGCTTGAGCGTGTCGGGGTGAACGCCCAGTTCGTGAGCGGCTTCGGTGATTGAAAGCATCTCTGTTACCTCCTACTCGCATATAACACCGTTCTATTCCAATGTCAAGCGCATCCTGGTGCATGCCCCGGCACCTCGTCGGTGGCGTTGAACACTCGCCTTCCGCTCGCCGCGACTCCTTATTGAAAGCCAAAAGGGGTGGGAGAGGGCGCGAGCGCTGAAAGCCAAAGGCAGTCGAGTATTCTGGCTGGATAGGGGGCGCCCGCGGAGGGAGGGCGTCTCTCCCTCACCCCTTTTCGCTCCACGCGAGTACGCTTGCGCAGGCGCTTATTCTCTCGCTTCGTTAGCGTTGGCCTGTCGACGTCATACAGATTCCCGTCTCTTCTAACATATCGTGGTCAAGCTGAACCCACGTGCAACCGAATGGGATGGACACGGGTAGCTCATTGTAACAAGAGCTGTACGTAAACCAGCCGCTCTTGTAGACGAACTGGTCATCCTTTTGCCCCGGACAGTCGACCTGCCACGCTGGCTCGTGCCACGCTGCCGCCTGCGCACGGCATGAGAACAGTAACAACGATGCTGCGCTAAGCGCGAACAATACCATGATCGTTACGAACGTTCTCATCGTCATACCTCCATCGCCGGTAGCTCTGCCAATGGGACTTCCTCGCACGCGCTCACCGTATCTCGGCTTGTGCGCAGCTGGCCGACTCCTCGGGGGAGTTTTCAGTGACCGACACACGCATCCTCGAATGCGGCTATCCGGAGCCGGGACCGTTCGTTCCTCGTCGCCTTGCCGTTGCGACCAACCGCCTCTTCCAGCAGATGCCATAACTCAAAGCAGGCGTCGTTTGGGTTTCTTCTCAAACACCTCTCTACTGACTCCCTCGCCCTATCCAGCTCATCGTGGGACTCGGCAAGATGCATCACTTTATCATACTCCTGGATCATCTCTTTGCACGCGCTGATTCTCTGTTCACGTACTAACGCTTGGTCAGCTTTGGCGCGTGCTTGTTCGCCTGCTCGCGGAGGTTCGTCACTTGCCGTCACCAGCGCAGCTAGCGGTACGCTCTGACGAATCGCATCGCCCGCCCTGACTTGATTACCATCGACAGCGTCTGGGATACTTGGTCTGGTATCAGCCGTACCTTCGGAGACGTTCGACTCCACCTCGTCCTCTGGCGCCACAACGGCACTTGCCTGGAGATCGTGCGCAGCGGCAGCAATCATACCGACGAGTAGAACTATTCCCATCACACACACAACGGTGCCAAGTTCACCGTTGTTCAATTCCGATTCAGCCTCCTCGCTCGCTGGCGAGTCGGGGGTGCGGGCCCTTGCTTTCGGTCCACCATGTTGCGATCCCTCTTCCGGATCGCCCCGTCGAGTTGCAGTGCCGGGGGCCGCTGCCTCCTTATCCACCGAATCATCGCGATGCTTAGGCAGCTCGCCATCTTCGCCGCGAGGTGGCGCGCTGTCGTCCGCCGTGTGCCTGTCACGTTCCGCGTCGCATCGAGCACCACCGTCTGTCGTTGAGGTCGCGACCCCGCTGGTCCGCACACCAGCAGGCGCGGAGCGGATAACCTTTGCAATTGCATCATCTGCGCTGCGAGCTTCGACCGTCCCGACGACCGTATATCCCAACTTTGGTAGCCGGTCGCGCCTCCATCCGTTGCCCATCAGGCCGATCACGAGGGGAGAGCCCCATGAAGCGAGAAGGAATAGAGCACTCACGACGTTACGGCCAGCCACCGCGCTCGCGATTGCGACCCAATGGAGGAGGAGAAGCGCTGTACCGTGAGCGGGCAGCCGTCTCGCAAATGCCCAGATCGGGCCGATGAGAAACCCCGGCCACGAGAACCCTCGCTTGACAACTTGGTATCCTCTTACAGGGTGCGAGTATACGTCGAACCGTCTCATGATACTCTCCTTCGCCGCCAGATAGCTCCGGGCGGCGCAGCGCCGTCGCCAGTACCCCATGCGCACACGAGTTGGCATGCGACACCTTCTTAGCACGCCGCCTTCGGCGGCAGCGTGCGTGGCATAAGAGCAGGCGTCGTGCCGCACGCAACTATGCGAATCGGGCTGCTTATGTGCTCGGCGACGGCGTTACGCATTCGCCATGCGCCAGCGAGCTGACGCATCGCATCGCCAGCGTCTGCGTTGAGCTGGGCGGCTTCGGCGCCGTATGGATTACGGCGACGCTGGTCATCTCAAGCTATCATTTCGCTCGCTGGAACACCTGAAACCGCGCCCTCCACAAGCTCTGCCTCCCGGCACCCGAGGCACGGCGATTGCTTCTAATGCCACCCATGTTCCTTGAGGTGTTACAGCCGTTCTTCTCGCTCTATGGCTGGTGTCTCGCCATCTGCCTTGTGGTCGTGTGGTACGTGCATCGAGTACGTAAGAAGGCTGCCGAGGACGAGCAGGAGATGAGCGAGGCGGCCTGTGCGGCGCGGGTGCAGGAGTTGCTGCTGCGGAGGATGATACGGTAGGGGCGGGTTGTCTCCGGCCCCATTCCGAGCTTTCACTCGCCCCCCGTGTCAGCACGCTGACGGAGCGGTCGGTATCGGCAGCGCTCAGCGGCTTCGCCGCCGCCCCCGCAGCACGTTCACCCCGTCACCAACAGTGATCGCCCCGTCACGGTTGGCATCACAGGCATCCAGGTTGCAGAGACTTGGCAACTGTGCGGCAGCTCGAAGTACCTGAACGCCGTCGCTAACGCTGATCACGCCATCCCCGTTGGCATCACAGCGGGAGTGCGCCACGCCGACAAGTGGGCCTGCAGCTACCGCGGCCAGAAGAACTAGTACCACAGTCGCAAATCGGACTGCCCCTCGAATCTCGTCCATGATGCCTCCAGTAACGGTCGCAAAGCCCGCATGAACGACCTATTCGCCGGTGTTGGGTGACGGGTTACCCTTTATGGGGCAGCAGTTCGAGCACTCAGGGAGGTGCACGGTGTTCACCCTCCCGCACGGCACGCCGGTTACCGGTCCTTGTCTGCACTTCTCTAGGACCCCGTGCGCCGCCGCCACCTCGTTCGGCAAGCTTTTCTTCCCGGAGCAGGACTGTATGAAGTTCTGTGCCTGCGCCTGCGAGCCGGTGTACTCGAAGCAGCCGGCTTCTCTGTAGCTCTCCCGAGTCGATTCTATGTAGCAGCACGCCGTGACGCAGTGGGTGCAGCGGACAGAGGAAAGCCAGCTGCACCCAGAGAGAAGAAGAGCTGCCACCCCCAGACTCAACCAACCGTGTCGTTTCATGGACACACCTCCTTCTTGCGCCGTCGCAGCGCTTGCGTCGTTGCCGATAGTCGTACGCACGAGAAAGGCACGCTCGGCACGTACCACTAGGCGCCAGCGCACGTCAACAAACATCGGACTCGGTGTCCGCAACCGGGACCCGGACAGTGACGCGGCGCGTCAGAACGCCCTGGGCTAGAAGCTGAACTCGCCATCGGCAGCCCCTGGCACCGGGCGTTCACACCAGCCGACGCCCGAACACGCCGGGCTCTGCGTTGCGAGCAGGCTCAAGCTGAGCTCTCGACTGTAGGCGGCGCTGAGGCGATAGGCGCCTTCGGCGCCGCCGCCCCGCCCCGCCCCCCACCCCCCGCCCATCAACCTCGAAGAGGTTCGGGGCCGCCTTCTTTCGTGAAGCGCGCATGGGACAGCCCGCGGAAACCGCGGTCCGTGCCCCGCGACCTTCATAA
>Ga0214473_10006378_pt1 | contig 14104 bp, 10 predicted proteins | sample RVTome_7_FD_203509 | JGI IMG/M metagenome (GOLD analysis project Ga0214473, IMG submission 203509) | Soil microbial communities from uranium-contaminated site in the Upper Colorado River Basin, Wyoming, United States - RVT98D197 | ecosystem: Environmental > Terrestrial > Soil > Contaminated >... | reverse complement strand
CGTAGACGCGCCCCGGCAGCTTGTTGGCATATTCGGAAAGCCACTCGATGTCCCTGATCTGAAATGTGCAGGGCACATGGATACTGAAGAAATCTTGAGTGCTCGTATACGTCTTGTAGTCGCTCGGTGGGATGTCGCTTAGGTCCACGGGCTGTTGCCCTCCTCGCCCCTGTCCTCCGCCTCGTCCTTGTCCTTGCCCTTGCTGTCCTTGTCGCTGTTGCTCTTGTTGCTGCTGTGTCTGTTGTTCTTGTTGCTGCTGTGTTTGCTGTGCTTGTTGCGCAAAGGAAGGCATCGCAGCCAACACGACAACCAGGGCGACCAACGCTACCAGCGCGAACCGAACAGGGCGCATAATCTTTCCTCCCAATAGTTTCCCAACTGTCGAACTAATCAGAGATACGAGGCGCGCCACCTGCGCCTGTCCGAGTACAGCATCGGGGCTATCCTGCCATAGCTAACAGAATCGTGTCAATCGTTCGTATCGCGTGGGAGAGCCTACTCACATCGTATCCCCCTAGCGGGGTTGGTGTGTATGAGTCCGAAGCGGGTGAAGGAGTTGACGGCCCGGCTGGGGGGAGTTTGGAAAGCGGAACAGCGGGAGACGCCTCTTCCTTCAACTTCGCCAGGGACGGGTGACCGACAATTGAGCGCGCCCCCGAATCCGGGCGCGTGGGTGCCCCGGGTCCGCCGCGGCGGACGTAGGGCTTTTCGGTCTAGTTCGTACCGCTCAGAACCTGGCGATGCTCTTACGATCAACGTGAATTCGAGGAGGTCCCTGGCGGACTCAGGTCGTTTCGCACGACCACCCCGCCCTTGATGACGAACTTGACTCGTTCCATCTCTGTGACGTCCGCCAGCGGGTTCCCGGAGACCGCGATGAGGTCGGCAAACTTTCCCTTTTCCACCGTCCCTACGCGGTCCGACCAGCCATAGTTGAGGAGACTGGCGGCCACGATATATGCGGTGTTCAACGCCTGCGCCGGGGTCATCCCCCACTTCACGAACCAGGCAAACTGATCGCCTTGCTTGCCGTGCGGAATTTCCGCCGACGTGACTCCGCTGCCGAAAGGAAGCGGCACGCCAGCGGCCAGCGCCCTCTTGAAACTCTTCTCGGTCATGCGCAACCGGCTGGTCTTGCCGCCGGTGATCTTCAAATCGCCGGCGTCGTGCATAATCAAATCGTCCAGAGTAATCACCAAGGGAAGTTTTTTCTGGATCAACATATTCAAGGACGCGTCATCGAGGTCGTTGGCATGCTGCGTGGCGTCGACCCCTGCTTGAATGCAGTTGCGCAGGCCTTCTCCCCCATAGGCATGGCAGGCCACTTTCAGCCCCATGCGATGCGCTTCATCCACGATCGCTTCGGTCTCTTCCAGCGTCAAGGACGGTGAATTCACCATCGTGCCGTCCGGCTTGAAGACCCGGAATTCTTCGCCGACGAAGTCCTGGGTGGTGTAGATCTTCACCCAGTCGGCGCCGTACAACTTTCGTTCCCGCACCGCTGCCCGGCCCAGCCAGGGTGAGTTGATGTTGTTCCCATAGGGCCGCTCGAATTCCGGCGAGGGATCCACGAGAGGGGCGCTTGCTCTGGGATTGAGAGAGGGCCCTGACACCTGCATCCGCGGCCCCTGCACCTGGCCTTTATTGATGGCATTGCGCAAGTCAACGGTTCCATAGCCGCCGCGCGAATCCATGTCAACGACGGTGGTGAAGCCCGCGTTCAAATTAATCTGAGCATTCACCACCGACGCGATCGTGCGTGATTGTATTGTCGGATAGCCTGCCTCGGCCCTGGGCGCTACGTGGACGTGGGTGTCAATCATGCCCGGAAGCACGGTCGCCCCGCTGAGATCGAGCACGGTCGCTCCAGGCGGTATCTGCACGGCAGGGCCGACCTCGGCAATGCGGTCGCCTCGGATGAGCACCACCTGATTGGTCAGCAAGGTTCCAGTTCTTGGGTCGAACAAGCGGCCCGCGCGAACGGCCACCACCTGCGTGGCCGGCGCAAGGAACGGGGCTGGATCTTGTCCTTGCGACCAGACCATGGTCGCCGGCAATCCTACGATCGCGATCGCCACGAAGAACCCAACTGTTCTCAACACCGCTTGCCAGCGCATAGCGTCATCCTCCTGACCAGACGAGTTCTCGTACCAAGGCGTACGGGAGAGTCTACATCACAGCGGAGGGCTGTGAAACTGTGCTCGGTAGCGGTGAGGGCTAACAGAGGGGGGCATCGGCAATGGGCGAAGCGGCCTGTTGCCCGCTTCGCCCATTGTCCGCATTTCGCGTTGCTAGTTGCTCGAGGTCGTGCCCGCGATCTTCAAAAACTCATCATTTGTCCCGACCCGTCCATGGCCGGGCACATGTTGCGCCACGTCCAGCTTCAGCGTGAGCATGTTCTGGTACAGCGTGCGCATGCCGGGAGTCGGCGTCGTCGGGGGCTGTGCGCCCTGCGCCGGCGGCGAGAACAGGTCCGCGTTGAACAAGAGCTTCTCCTTGGGGAGGTAGGCCATCAACATGTCGGCACTGTGATTGCCTTGTCTGTAAGCTGGATCACCCAGGCCGTAGGCCATGTCCTGCACCTGGAGGATCTCCATCATGCGCACTCCATCGCTTACAACGTACTTCTTGCCCACCGTGTCAATGGGAGCCGGCCGCCGGCTGATCATATACATCGGGTTGTACTTCGCCAGGCGATCCGGTTCTAACTCCCATCCGCCGGGGTGGAACAGGATGTCCAGGTAGTATTGCTTATTCGACTCGTGGGTCACGATGGTGGTTCCCTGGGCGAGGTAGGTGCGCAGACCGCCCGCGTGATCGAAATGGTGGTGCGTATTGATGATGTAACGGATCAGCTTGCCGGGGGCCAGCCTTTCCACTTCCGCCATCACCGCCAAGGACCGCGCCTCGTTCACCGGGGCTTCCACCACCGCCACGAAATCACGGAACTCGACGAGCATGCTGTTGTGCGTTCCGCCTCCAAGCAGCCAGACGCCGTCCGCGAGTTTCGTACTCTCCACTCGCACCGGCGGCGCCGTGGCCGTCCGCACCGCGTCCGGGACGGGCATCGCGGGAACGCTCACGTTGGCCTTCACGCCGGTCACCCGCAGCTCATAATAATTGTGCGCCGGGTTCAGTCTCGGGTCGCCCTGATGTACATGGATCAACCCAGGAAACTTGACGCCGCCGTAATCCTGATACCGCGTGTAGCGCATCTCGTAGTCCATGTCCCCGTACACGGGGTTGGGGATCCAGGTGTCCACCAACTCGACCAGATTCTGGTCATTGATCGTCCCGTTGACCTTGTACTTCCCGCCGAGCATGGTAAAGGAGACGATGGTCACCTTCCTTCCATTCTGCGAGAGGCCGAAGTCCGACGGCCCCACGATGGGCAGCGAGATGGCCGTGGCGTCGGATGCCGCCAGCGCGGCCTTTAGGAATCCGTGCGGCGTCAGCACCAGTTCGAGCTGCCGGTAATCTCCGTAAGGTATGCCATCCAGATACGGACGCGTCAGGGGCACGGGCGTGTTGCCCTGCATGTTCCAGGCGTAGTTGCCGCTCAGGATCGCCGTGACGTGTTCTTCCGCCATCGGCACTCTCCCCAGCGTGGGATAGTTCCCCTGCCTCCGGGTGTAGTCCTCGCGCGACGACTTGGCGTCATAGTCGATGAGGCGCGTGTAGTCGGCGACCTCGTAATGTGGCCAGTCTTCGGCCAGGCCGTACGTCTGGCCGATCATCGAGAACCAGCCGCTTGCGGAATACTGGATGGTCTTCAGATCGCTGCCGCCCATGGCCCTCAAAGAGGTCTGCAAGACGGTCCGGGCATCCTGCGCGGATGCCGTCCCCACCATCAGAACCAGGAGTGCAATGAGAACAAATAGTCTTCGTGCCATACGATCCTCCTTACTCGCTGTCCGCTTTGGATGCCTCTCCACGGCCAAGCCCGCGAGTTCAACTGCGCCACATGCTAGATCCCGCCAGAACCCCAGTCAAGGCGCGATCCGAACTGCCGACCCTTGTTGCATCCTCAGTAGTTGACCAGCGGCCAGAGCCAAAGGAGGTTGACACTCGAAGGCGCCAGGCATATGGTGCTGCGCAAGGATGAATTTGAATCGCAGATATCCTTTCACAAGTACGATCCGGGCGCGCGGCCGCCACCGACGTCAGGCGCACCACGCGCCGGCAATGAACGAAAGGAGACGAACCATGAAGCGATTCCTCGCTGGACTCGTAACTGTTACGACCGTCGCGGTCTGGTTGCTGTCGGCGCCCAAGGGCCATTCCATGCCGCAACAGGCCGCTGCCTCGGGATCTTCTGTCCAGTATGTCCAGGGCACCGCACGCCAGCAGAATGAACGGGCCTACTCTCCGGCGGTCATTTCCAACGGCGGAAAAATCGTTTGGCTGGCCGGCCACTCCGCCCTGGTGGATTCCAACGGCAAGTCGCTCGCCGGTGACTTCGACGCCCAGGCCAAAGAGGTGTTTGCGCAGATTGACCGCACTCTGAAGCGCTGCGGCGGAAGCCTTCAGAACGTGGTCACCTGGACCGTTTACATCAACGATTCCCGCTATGGCGATAGGCTGGTAAGCATTCGTAAGGCCATGTTCCCGGACGGCAAGTTTCCGGGGAGCGCGTTAATTACCGTCTCAAACTTTGACACTCCCGGCGTCCTCGTCGAAATCCAGGGCATTGCAGTCATTGCCGATCGGCGGATGTGACCATGACGGGATCAAATGATTCCAAGATGGCAGCGTCTCCGATGAAGCGCTTTCTCGCCGGACTAATGATTGTCTCGGGAATGGCCGCCGGTCTGTGGGTCGCACGAGGCAGCGCGTCCCCTCCTCCACAAGCCACGACGGCATTCTCCATCCAGTATCTCGAAGGTACCCAGGAGCAAAAGAATCGGGCCACCTCTCCCGCGGTCATCACCGAGGGTGGAAGAATCATCTGGCTTGCCGGCCAAAGCGGCGGCGGTTCGCCCGGAAACTTCGCAGCACAAGCCAAGTCGGTATTTGACCGCATGCAAGTTACCTTGAACCAGAGCGGCGCCAGTCTCAAGAATCTGGTCTCTCTCAAGGTCTTTATCAAGGCCGATCCCGGCAATAGCGCCGATCTGGTCAAGCTGCTGCAGGCGATCTTCCCGGACGGCAAGTTTCCCGCGAGCACCGTGGTCACCGTGGCCTATGCGGGCAGTCTGATTGAGATTCAGGGTGTTGCCGTCGTCGGCAATTAGGCCGGCCGCCTGTACCTTGGCCGGTGTCGCCTCTCTAAGCTATAATGCGGAGCGTTCGAGACCATTTCTCAAATAGGCGTCCGGATCTTCTTGAGGAGGAGAAATGTCGAAGAGATTATTTGGGCTTTTGGCGGTAGCAGTCGTTGTCTCCATCTGCGCCACGATTCCCGCGCCCGCGCAGCGGGGCGGCGCCCCCGCGGTGGTCCTGCCTGAGGGAGAGGGCAAGCAGATGGTTCAGACTCTGTGCAGCGGCTGCCACACCCTTAATAACCTCGCCACCGGGTGGGGTTACGACAAGCAGGGTTGGGATGAAATTATCGCTTCGATGGTGGCCCTGCCTCCCGAGGTGAGGACTACCGTTTCGACATACCTGGGCACCCACTTCTCCGAGAAGAAGCGGCCGGCCACGGTCGTGGTCCCGGGCACTGCATCAGTGGAAATTAAGGAATGGGTCGTGCCCAGCCTCGGCTCGCGCCCGCATGACCCCCTGGCTGCCTCGGACGGCTCCGTCTGGTGGACCGGGATGTGGTCCAACAAGCTGGGGCGGCTTGATCCTAAGACGGGTGCGATGAAGGAATTCCCCATGAAGACGGAGGGATCTGGCCCTCATGGACTGACCGAGGATAAGGCGGGCAACATCTGGTACACCGGAAACCAGAAGGCAATGATTGGCAAGCTCGATCCGAAGACCGGCGTGGTCACCGACTATCCCATGCCTGACCCTGCCGCGCGCGATCCGCACACGCCGCTTTTCGACCATAATGGCCAGCTTTGGTTCACCGTGCAAAGTGGCCAGATGGTGGGCAGGCTCAACCCGCAAACGGGCGAGATCAAGCTGGTGACCATGCCGGGCCGGTGGAACCCCTATGGCGTGGTGATGACTTCCAAGGGCGTCCCAGTTGTCTGCATGTTCTTTACCAACAAGATTGCCAGTTTCGATCCCGTTACCATGGCGATTAAGGAATACACGTTGCCGAATGAGGCGGCCCGTCCGCGGCGCATCGCCATTACCAGCGACGACATGATCTGGTATGCGGATTACGGCCGCGGGTATCTGGGCCAGCTCAATCTGAACACTGGCGAAGTGAAGGAATGGCCCTCCCCCAGCGGTCCGCAGTCCCAGCCGTACGGGATTGCGGCTGCGAAGGACATCATCTGGTACGTCGAGTCCGCCATCCGGCCGAATACGCTGGTGCGTTTCGATCCCAAGACCGAAAAATTCCAGTCCTGGATCATCCCCTCCGGCGGCAACGTGGTGCGCAACATGATGGCCACCAAAGAAGGCGACCTGGTGATGGCCGAAAGCGGCGTGAATCGCGTGGCCTTCGTTGACGTGAAGTAGGCCGCCCGAAAATTACTCAACACAAAGGGGTCAGAACTCTTGTTCTGACCCCTCTTTTTTTCTCCCCGAGTGATTCTTCGCGCTGCGGCCGTTCCGACGGTGACCCCAACAAACTTCGATCGCGAATAGCCTTAGTTGATGGCGAAGACGTACACCGCGCCGGCGCCCGGCGCCGAATTGTCGTTCTGGTTGCCGTTGACGCCTTTGGCTGCGCTGGCTTCGCTGCGGGCGCCCACGCCCAAAATCTTGCCATCTCGATTCAGAGCCAGCGCCGTGCCGAACTCGTCATACTCCTCGGCATTCGAGCTCTTGACGTAGGCTTGCTGCGCCCACACGCCGCCGCTGCGCGTGAAAACGTACACCGCGCCGGCGTCCTGGGCCGAGTTGTCGTATTGATAGCCGTTGACGCCGCGGGTGCCGCCATCTTCGGTTTGCGCCCCCACGGCCAGCGTATTGCCATCGCCGCTCACCGCCAGGCGACCGCCGAACCAGTCAAACAGGTTGGGATTCGACGACTTCAGAAACGCCTGCTCGCTCCAGGTATTTCCATTGCGCCCCCAAACGTACACCGCGCCCGTCGTGAACGTCGTTCCAAAGCCCTGCGGTATCTGGTCCACGTCGCACCCGTCTGGATTGACGCCCGGCACCATGCAGTTCTCGTCGCCCGCGCCCGCCGCGATCGTGTTTCCATCCTCGCTCAAAACCAGCGCCGTCCCCACGGCGTCCGCCCCCTGCGATCTTGATCCTTTCAGGTAGGCCGTCTGCCTCCAGGCGCCGCCGGCGCGCTCAAAAACATAAATCGCGCCGCTTCCGCCCCGCCGGTTATCCGGAATCGCGTTGACCGTCCTGCCGGAGCCATCTTCATCGTAGCCGGCCGCTGCCAGCGTGTTGCCGTCGCCGCTCAGCCCGATATCGTAGCCAAACAGGTCGCCCGCCTCCGAGTTCGACGCCTTGATGTACGCCTGCTGCGACCAGGTGTTGCCCGTGCGCGTAAAGACGTACACCGCGCCGGACGACGCCGCCGAGTCGTCGCCCTGAAATTGCACGTTGTTGACGCCGCTGGCGCGGCTGTCTTCAGAGATGGCGCCCGCGGCCAGCGTGTTCCCGTCGCCGCTCAGAGCGACCGCGAAGCCGAACTGGTCTCCGTCGCCGAAATCTTCCTCGCCGCCGGTTGCAGCCCGTCCGGTGTTCGACGCCTTGATATAGGCCTGCTGCGACCAGGTGTTGCCCGCGCGCGTGAAGACGTACACCGCCCCAGCCTCCGCAATTGAGTCATCGTTCTGGTTGCCGTTCACGCCCGTGGCCGCGCTGGCCTCGAAGTGCGCGCCCACCGCCAGCGTGTTCCCATTCGCGCTCAGCGCCAGCACGGCGCCGAAATGATCGCTCTGTCCCGTGTTGGACGCTTTGATGTAAGCCTGTTGCGCCCAACCGTCGCCCCGCCGCGTAAAAACGTACACCGCCCCGGACCCATAGACCGAGTTGTCGTTCTGGTTGCCGTTGATGCCCCTGGCGCCGCTGCTCTCATGGGGCGCGCCGACGGCCATGGTGCTGCCGTCGCTGCTGATGGCCAGCGCGTTTCCCGTGTGCCCGGTAGGAAATCCTCCACAGCCCAAATGGTCGCCCGCCTCGGAGTTGGAAGCCTTGATGTAAGCCGCCTGCCGAATCTGAAATGGCGCGCCTGCGCCTGACCCGGGTGCCTGCGATCGTGCCCTGCTGTCAGCAAGCGCCATCACCGCCGCCAACGACACCAGGCACACAGCCCACCGGCCTCGACCCCTCATGGTGCAGCCCCCAGATCCATTATTCGCCCGCGCGAAAACCGAGCCCGAATTCCGAGACGGTCTCACTGTAATCCATCCCCGTCAATCACCGCGGCGTCGCACCGACGTGCCGCGCCAGCGACACCGCCAAGTCCAGCAGCGCTTCGTCACCGCCTGCCCAGCCGATGAGTGACAGGCCGACCGGGCAGCCCGAGATGGTCCCGGCCGGAATGCTCACCTGCGGCAGTCCGCTGATGCCGGCGATGCACGTCAACCGCATCACCCGCAGCCGGAATGATTCCTGCTCGGACGCCGGGGTTGTCGTCAGCGGCGGGATGCACGGCGCGCTCGGCAGCGCCAGGATCGTTCCCGGCTTGGCCACGCCTCTGATCTGCTCACGAACGCGCATCCGCTCCTCGCGTAGGGTCGCGGCATCGCTCTCCGAAACGCTGGACGCGAATTCCATCCGCTCCTTGATGCCGGGCCCCAGGCGCGGTTTGTGCGCCGTGATGAACGGGCCGTAAGTCTTCCACACGTCGCGCGCCTGCACAATCCGGAACATCTCCCGCCACGGATCAAATCCTTCAGGGGCAATCGCAGCTTCGCTCTGTTCGGGAATCGCCCCGGCGGCCGTCTCAATGAAACCGCGCAGCAACGTGCCCACCTCCGGGTCCGCCTGCTCGAAGGCGTCTTCCAGCACTACCAGATGCTCTATGGCCTCGTGCACCGGCTCTCCTTCCAGCAGCACCGCGCCAACCCGGCGAAATACTCCCGGGCCGCTAGAGAACCAGCCGCCCACGTCAAACATCGGCGCCATCTCCATCGCGCCCGAAAGATTGACGCGCCCGTGCGTCGGCCGGATGCCGTACAGCCCGCAGAACGACGCCGGCACACGCACCGACCCGCCCGTGTCGCTGCCAAGCGCAAAATCGCAAGCGCCGGAGGCCGCAGCCGACGCCGAGCCGCTCGACGACCCTCCGGGCAGCCGGCCCGCGGCCCTCGGATTGACCGGCGTGCCGTAATGGGCGTTGGCGCCGCTCACACTGTAAAAAAACTCGTCGCACACCGTCTTGCCGATAATGGTCGCACCGGCATCCAAAATCTTCTGCACCGCGCTGGCGTTGGACGTGGCCGGCGGATGCGACTCCAGCCATTCCGGGCTGCCGCCTCCGGTGTGATATCCCGCGATGTCATACATGTCCTTGACCGCCGCGGTCAGCCCCGCCAGCGGCCCGCTCTTGGCGCCGGCAATCGGCGCGGCGATGTCGTGCGGCACAAACGCCGATCGGAATCTCGTCTCCCCGGCTACTTTCGCGCGCGAATGCAACGATCTCTCCTTGGAGCGCACATCTTCCTGCGCCCTCCTGGTGTCCTCGACGATCTTCGAGAGATGATCGGAAATCGTTCCCTGGCTGTCAAGAGAATGCCTTCAGGCGAATTAGTGTCATCCATCGTTCGTTCAGCGCACAGATTCACCGATTGCGTCCCCACGCCAACCCTGCCGCGGACCCCCGCCGAAAGCGCCAGCAATTGCTGGAGAATCCGGCCGCAATCTGTTACAGTAATTCCAGCCCACCTTTGTACCCCTAAAGCTGAAAGACAATTGGCGGCAGTGTTTTTCTTGGAGGAACTTCGATGAGGCACAGATCGCTTATCGCGTTGCTGGGCATGGCCACGCTCGTCACCGGGTGCGCCACGAAGAACTGGGTTCGCGGCACCGTCTCGCCAGTCGAGGCCAAGGTGGACCAGGTCTCCGAGCAGGCCAATAAACAAGGCGCGGAACTTAGCCAGACGCGCCAGGACGTCGAAAAGAACACCACGGCCATCGCGGCCACCGACGAGAAGGCCACCGCAGCCGATCGTCGCGCCGGCGATGCCCTGAACCGAGCCAGCCAGGCCGACCAGAAATCCACCCTGAATGCCCAGCAAATCTCCGCGCTGCGGCAGACCATCACCAACCTCGAAAACTACAAAGTCGTTGAACAGGCCACGGTGCTGTTTGCCTTCGACCGCGCCGCACTGCAGCCGCAGGATAAAGAGCAACTCGACCAGCTCGTCAGCCGCACCAGCGGACTCAAACGCTACTTCATCGCCATCGAGGGCTACACCGACCCGACCGGCGACGCCGGCTACAACCTCGACTTGAGCAAGCGCCGCGCCGAAGCCGTGGTCCAGTACCTGGCCGGCGAGCGTGACGTGGATTTCAATCGCATTCACACCATTGGACTGGGGGAGCAGAAGTTGGCCGATACGGCCACCTCCCGCGATGCGCGCGCGCGCAATCGGCGTGTGGAAGTGAAGATCTATAGCGCGGACGAGGCCCTGGCCTCCGTAGCAGCCACAGGCTCGAACTGAGCCTTAGCGGCCGGCTATGAATCCGGGAGATTCGCCGCACTGAACCTGCCAGCCGCAGTTCAGTGCGGCACGCCGGGGGATCCTTCGCGCCCCAGGCAGCCCAAGCATCTCGTCTCCTTCCGCAAGCTCCGGCAAAACAGAAATAGCGGCGCGGAAAAGCGCTCATCTGCTAGGCTGCCACGAGCGATGCCTGCGTCCTCAAGCCTGGAGCACCCGCCAAGTCCGGAGCCGTCGGGGCGCGCGTTCTTCGCGTGGCTTGCGGCCATCCTCGGCCTCGCCGGAACTTGTTATGCCCTGGTGGCCGCGGCGCACCCGGCATTCGGGCGCGCGGAAATCTATTTCGCCGAGAGCGCCAGGGCCATGCTGGCTTCTCATAACTACGTCACGCCGCACTATCTCGGCCAGCCGTTCTTCGATAAGCCCATCTTGAGTTACTGGGCCATCGCCGCCAGTTTCCAGGCCTTCGGCTTGACGCACTTCGCGGCTCGCCTGCCGTCGCTGCTCGCGGCGCTGGCGACCGCGGCCTTGACGGGTTACGCCACGGCGCGCCTGGCGGGAAGAGCCGCGGGCCTCGCCGCCGCCGCCGTGCTCTCCAGCTCCTACCTGTTTTGTTATTTCGCGACGCTCTCCATGTCGGACATGTGGCTGACGCTTTTCATTTCGGCCGCCATCTTCTTGCTCTTTGCGGGCAGCCTGGATTCCAGGCGCCGCAATCTCCTTTGGTGGCTGGCTTCGGTCTGTCTGGCATTGGCGTTTCTGACCAAAGGCCCGGTCGGTGTCATCCTCCCGGTAGCATCATTCCTTTTGTACCTGGCGCTGGCGCGCGCCTGGCGCCAGATTCGCCTGCACCACGTCTTGACCGCGCTCCTGACCATAGGAGTTGTGGCCGGTGTTTGGTTTTTCGCCTTATGGAGAGAAAACGGCACGCAATCGCTCTACGCCTTTTTCGTCTCGGAAAACCTGTCGCGCTTTCGCGGCCAGACTTACCGCACCGACCGTTGGTTCGCATACATGCCCATGTCATTCGTACTCGGCGGCCTTCCCTGGACGCTGCTGCTTCCGGCGGTCGCGTGGCGTTCCGCGCGCAGGCGGACAGACTTGCTGGCATCGCCCGAGGGCCGAGGGGAACTGTTTCTCTGGTGCCATGTGGCCGTTGTGATTGCCTTCTTCTGGGTTTCCCGAATGCAGTTGGACTATTACATCTTGCCGGCGCTGCCCGCCTATGCGGCCTTGGCCGGAAGCTATCTCGGGACTTCGGTGCCGCGCGCCGAACGGTCCGCGCGGCTGGGAGGCTGGGTCTTGGCCGTTACGCTGCTGCTCCTGGGAGCCGCAGCGGGCCTCTACGTCTGGCCGAGGATCGGCGCAGAGTATCTCTCCAGCGGCTTTCTGCTGCCGGCGTGGGTCCTGCTGTCCGGGGTGGTGATGGTGGTGCTGCTGGTGCGCAGGAAGTACGCACCGGCGTATGCCATGGTCTTTCTGGCGGTGTGCGGAGCGGGAGCATTCGGCGCGCGAGTGGGCCTGCCCATCTACCTCCGTTATGTGCCCGTCGCGGATTACGCGCGCGCGATTCGGCTAAGCGGAGAGACGACGGCCCTGGCTCTCTCGACCGATCTGGACCTGTGGAGGGCCGAATTCGCCTTCCAAGCCGGGCGGGTTCCGCAGCGACTTACTGCTCCAGAGGAACTTGCCGCCTTTCTCCTCGGTGACGGCCCCCGAATGGCAGTGGTCACGGACAGTTGGGCGGCCAATCCGCCCCAAGAACTGGCCGGCCGGATGCGCGTGGTGGACCGGCGTCCCGGTTTGGCCAGAGGCGTTACCCTGGCGACTCTTCTCGACTCGACGAAATTGCCGGCCTACCTGACGACCGTGGTCCTGGTCACCAACGACGGCGTCGTGGGAGTCCGTTGAGGTAGCAGAACGCGAGCCTCGCGCACGGGCCGGGCTCTCGTGATGAACTCGCCGAACCACCTGGCCTGCCTGCCCGGAGCGTAGCCCAAGGGAGCTTGCCGATGGATGCGCCGTCCCCTGCGGCGTGTAACGCAATGCTACGGCTGCGGAGCCGCAGCCGGAGCCGGCGGAGGATTGATGTTCGCCGAGTCGGTGCTGCCGTCCCCAAACGCCGGCTTCGACCAGCGCACTACGCCGCGCAGGCGCTGCGCGCCCGCCGCAGGCGGCGAGAGGGTTATCGAATATGTCTGCTTGTCTCTCGCGGCCATGCGCGCCACGTTCCACACAGCCATGTCGGCGCCGGATTGCGCATCACGCCGCACGCCCTGGTATCCCGCGCCGGTCGTGTTCACCACGGTAGAACCGGCGGGCAGCGTGAGCGCGACCGAAATCTCCTCAGCCGTCAGGCCCTTGCCCGCCACGCCGGCATTCTCCACCGTCAGCGTGTACGTCGAGTTGGCGCCGGCCGGCACACCCGCGCTCAACCGCGCCTCCATCGGCACGCGCAATCCCAGATCCACGCTGACGTACTGCCAGATTTGCCGCAGCGTCGCCTCCGGCACCTGGGTCCTCGAGTAGTTGCCCATGCGAATGGGATTGTCCGGGTTGTCTCCGGAAAGGCGGCGCTCTTCCGGCGACGCCGTCGTGTGCGTATAGACCAAGTCTGCAAACCACGCGAAATCGGCGCCCGCCGCTCCGGCGTCTCCGCGCGAGTCCAGATACAACGCCCCGTGGCACTGTCCGCAACCAATGGTGGAAACCAGGAGCTGCTGGCCGATGGGCGCTCCGGCTGGCAGCGGAACGCGCCACGCTCCGGCCTGGGCCACTCTCGGCAAGCTATCGAAATACGCGATCAGATTGACCATGTCCTGATCGCTGATCTGCTTTTCGGTGTACGCCGGCATGATCCTCCAGGGCTCGCGCACGCCGTGCCGGAAATGCTCGAAAACGAGTTTCCGCCCCGCCAAATCCGGCCCGAACCCGCCTTCACCGGCAGCCCCATGGCAGTTCCGGCACTGCAGAGTGTTCCCCGCCCAAAGGGTCTTGCCCGTCTCGGCATTGCCCTGCGCCCAAGCGCTTGCCGAATGCATCAGCGACACCACCAGAAGCATCGCGACGAATACGATTCTCATGTCAACGCCTCCTTCACTGCCAGGACCCCCCGAATGAGCGCATCCTATACCCACAGTCCCGCCGCAGCAACGCCATTATTCTCCGCCGACCGCCGAGCACGACCTAGCCCAGCCCCGTTAGGGGCGAAACAACGTAGCCCATCGCGCCAGCGGTGGGAGAGCATTGAGACAATATGCAGGGAGCCCTGCAGGGGCGGCACAAATCTAACCAAACATGTATTTCGGGCCGTATTCCACGGCTGATTAGATGACGTTGTCGGCTCCTTCGACCGAGTAGACTTGGTAGCGATCAAACGACCAAGGCTCGGAAGGAAGGAGCCGAGCAATGATGAT
>Ga0214473_10006377_pt1 | contig 14105 bp, 17 predicted proteins | sample RVTome_7_FD_203509 | JGI IMG/M metagenome (GOLD analysis project Ga0214473, IMG submission 203509) | Soil microbial communities from uranium-contaminated site in the Upper Colorado River Basin, Wyoming, United States - RVT98D197 | ecosystem: Environmental > Terrestrial > Soil > Contaminated >... | reverse complement strand
CTCGGTTGTTCTAAAATGGGAAGGGACCGATTTACTTGATGAACTCAAAGAGCGCAATGTAAAACTATATGCAATAATCGCTTCCCCTGATGTGCTTTCCGAAGCTTCAGATATAAAAAAGAGATTCGGTTTTGAGGAAACAGAAGATGGGGTGGTGGTTGATGACTGGGATGATTTGTTAAAACAGCTGAAGTAAAAAAACTTTCAACACTGCTTGATTAAAATTTTAAACAATGGCATAATTCTCTTTATTTAAGGCGGTTATCCTTTTCGCCACGGCGAATCAGATGAGTCTGATAATAATCCGAGAAGCACTGATGAAAAAACTAATATTTTTACCCCGAACCCGATGTTCACCGTTCACAGTTTACTGTTTACTGTTTGCTATTTGCTGTTCACTGTTCACTGTTCACAGTTCACCGTCTTACAGCGCCATCTTGCTCGACAGAGTTATCGCTACGGTAAACAATGAGATTATAACCTGGGGCGAGTTCAGAAAGAATATTGAGCTCGAAAGTAAGGAATTTCTAAGAGGTATTCCAGAGAATGAACAAGAAAAAAAATTAAAGGAGTTTGAAAAATTCTTTCTTAACAGCATGATTGATATTAAACTACAGCTTCAGGAAGCCCGTAAGATGGGGCTTTATGTGAGTCCCTCTGAGACAGATAATGCTATTTCTGATATCAAAAAAAAATATAATTTAACAGATGAAATCCTGACTGAATCTCTGAAGGCAGAAGGGTTTCCCTTAGAAGAATACAGAATGCGGCTCTCAGAACAGATTCTCCTTTCGAAGGTTGTCAGACAAGAGGTTAGAGACAACATATTAATTGATGACAAGGAAATAGAAAAATATTATGAGGCTAACAAAGAAAAATTCCAGAGAGAAAAAAAGGCAAGGATAAGGCAGATATTCTTTGCTGCAGATGTAAAAGACAGTTCTCAAAAGATTAAGATTGAAACGAAAGCTGAGGAGATCCTGCAGAGGATTAAGAAAGGAGAAGACTTTGCAAAACTCGCAGGTGAATTTTCTGAAGACGCAAGCAGACAATACGGGGGAGACCTGGGATATGTAAGTCATGGAAGTATACTTAAAGAAATTGAGGATGTAGCCTTTGCTTTGAAGGTTGGTGAGGTCAGCAGACCATTCTGGAGCTCCAAAGGTCTCCATATAATAAAGAGCGAGGATATGATAGAAGGCGGCAACGTAGAAAAAGTCAGGGAGGAAATAAAAGAGATTCTCTTTGAAGAGGCTTTTAAACTAAAATATGAGGACTGGATAAAAAGACTGAGAGAAAATGCTTATATAGAAATAAAATTATAATAAATGATTACACTGATTAAAAGCTTAGATTACACAGATAAACATAGATAAAGGTATCTGTGTAATCAAGTTTAATAAACATTAAGCTAGAGGTGAGGTTATGTTAGAAGACAATGTAAAACTTGGATTTACTTTTGATGATGTGCTTTTGCTGCCTGCAAAATCAGAGGTTATGCCCGGAGAGGTTGACATCAGCACCTATCTCACAAAAAAAATAAGGATAAACATCCCTATTATCAGTGCAGCTATGGATACTGTAACAGAATCCAACCTCGCTATTGCTATCGCAAGAGAAGGCGGCGTCGGAATCATTCATCGCGCCATGTCTGTAGCAGCGCAGGCAGCCGAGGTGGATAAGGTAAAGAAGTCAGAAAGTGGCATGATAGTTGACCCTATTACCTTAGAGGCAGAGGAAAGAATTTCCAGGGCGCTCTCTATCATGGAAAAATACAGAATCTCCGGGGTTCCTATCACAAAAGGCAAAAAACTTGTTGGAATATTGACTAACAGGGACCTGAGGTTTGAAACAAACGTACAGAGAAAAATCTCTGAAGTTATGACTAAAAAAGGTCTTGTAACAGCTCCGGCAGGCACAACCCTTGAACAGGCGCAAAAAATACTGCACAAACACAAAATTGAAAAACTTCCCATTGTAGATAAAAATTTCAATCTCATTGGACTCATAACAATAAAAGATATTGAAAAAAGAAGAAAATATCCTAATGCATGTAAGGATAAATTCGGCAGACTTAGAGTGGGCGCAGCCGTTGGTGTTGGAAAGGATGCGCTCCTTCGTGCAGAGGCACTAACCGAAGCCGGGGTAGATACGCTTGTTGTAGACACCGCCCATGGACATTCAAAAGCTGTTATCTCTACGGTTAGAGAATTAAGAAAAAAATTTCCTGAATTTGAAATTATAGCAGGCAATGTAGCAACTGCAGAGGCAACAAAAGACCTTATATCCGCCGGAGTAGATGCAGTCAAAGTAGGCGTAGGACCAGGTTCTATCTGCACAACAAGGATTATTGCAGGCGCAGGAGTTCCACAGCTTACCGCAATAAAAGAATGTGCAAAAGTGGCTAATTCATCCCGTATACCTATCATTGCAGATGGGGGCATTAAATTTTCCGGTGATATAACAAAGGCACTTGCTGCAGGTGCAAGCTCTGTCATGATAGGAGGACTCTTTGCAGGCACAGATGAGAGCCCTGGTGAACTGGTGCTTTTCCAGGGAAGAAGTTACAAGGTTTACAGAGGAATGGGTTCTCTCGGTGCTATGGAAGCCGGGGCAAAAGATAGATACTTCCAGGAAAGAGTGGAAACTAAAAAACTCGTTCCTGAAGGTGTTGAAGGAAGGGTCCCGTATAAAGGGCTCCTTTCTGCAAGCATCTACCAGCTTATAGGCGGACTCAGGTCTGGAATGGGTTATTGCGGATGCAGAAATATAGAAGAGCTGCGTAAAAAGACGCGATTCGTAAGGATAACGCCTGCAGGGTTAAGGGAAAGTCACGTCCACGATGTCATCATTACAAAAGAGGCTCCAAATTACAGATTCGAATGGTAACTTAAAAGTCAGGAAGTTAAGAAGTTAGGAAGTTAATGAAGATAAATGAAAAAATACTCGTCCTTGATTTTGGCTCACAATATACCCAGCTTATAGCAAGAAGGGTTAGAGAGAATAAGGTTTACTCTGAAATATTTCCTTTTAACGTTACTCTTAACAGGATTAAAGCATTTGCCCCAAAAGGAATAATACTTTCAGGGGGTCCCTCAAGTGTCTATGATAAAAATGCGCCTTTACCTGACAGGAGAATCTTTGAACTCGGCATCCCTATCCTGGGAATATGTTATGGTATGCAGCTTATGGCACATTGTCTTGGCGGAAGGGTTGCCAAGGCGGCAAAAAGAGAATACGGCCGGGCGGAGCTCATCATTGATGATGACACGGATTTAATGAAAGGAATCGGGTCAAGGGTCACGGGTCAAGGGTCAAGAGTCAAAAAAATCCGAATTACGCGGTACGCGGTACGCAGTACGGTCGTTTGGATGAGCCACGGAGATAATATAGTTAAACAGCCAAGAGGATTCTCTTCTATCGCACACACAGGTAACTCGCCCGTTGCCGTGATGGCAGACAAAAACAGAAGATTCTTTGCCCTGCAATTTCACCCTGAAGTTGCACACACAGAAGAGGGTGTCAAAATTTTAAAAAATTTTCTATTTAATATCTGTAAATGCAAGCCTGAATGGACAATGCGCTCTTTTATAGAAACAACTACAAAGGAGATAAAGAAAACAGTCAGAGACAGTGGTGTTGTATGTGCCATAAGCGGAGGAGTTGATTCTGCTGTTACATCGGTGCTGACAAACATGACAATTGGAAAACAGCTCACATGCATTTTTGTTGATAACGGAGTCTTAAGAACAGGAGAAGCAAAAAAGGTTGAAACCACACTGAGAAAACATTTCCACATGAATATAATATGCGTTGATGCATCCAGACGGTTCTTAAAAAAATTAGAGGGCGTCACAGACCCTGAAACAAAAAGAAAAATTATCGGCAATGAATTTATAAAGGTCTTTGAAGAAGAGGCTAAAAAGATTAAAGGGGTAAAGTTCCTTGCACAGGGAACATTATATCCTGATGTTATAGAAAGCATGCCCTTTAAAGGACCGTCTGCTACCATAAAGAGCCACCATAATGTCGGAGGACTTTTAAAGGATATGAAGCTCAGGCTTATTGAGCCTCTCAGAGAACTTTTCAAAGATGAGGTAAGGGCCTTAGGCAGAGAACTCGGTATGCCTGAGGAGATTATCAACAGACACCCCTTCCCGGGTCCTGGGCTTGCAATAAGGATTATCGGTGAAGTCACAGAGCAGAGATGTAACATATTAAGAAAAGCAGATGCTATAGTGCTGGAGGAGATTAAAAAGTCAGGTCTCTACAATAAGCTTTGGCAGGCATTTGCAGTGCTACTGCCTGTAAAGACCGTAGGGGTTATGGGTGATGAAAGGACATATGAAAATGTAATTGCTGTAAGGGCAGTAAAAAGCGTTGATGGAATGACGGCAGACTGGGCAAGGCTTCCTTATGAGGTTTTAGAAAACATTTCAAACAGGATAATCAATGAGGTCAAGGGAGTTAACAGAGTTGTATTTGATATAAGCTCAAAGCCTCCAAGTACAATCGAGTGGGAATGAACCGTAATCCGTAATGCGTAATGTGTTAAGTTTTTTTCTTTGCGTTATATCTGTTGTAATAATAGATATGTATCATGGGAATATCTATGCGCAACCTATCTTTCACGTACATCCTCCAAATATCCTTCCTCCACCCCAACCAACAAAACCCCTCTGGACTGAGGCGTCTTTTTACAAGTGGGAGAGTGAGGATATTATAAAGGCTTTTAAAGATAAAGGGTTAGAGGTTGAGGATGTAAAACCCGGATATACCATGGGACCAACCACTCCAAGAGAAGGCAAAATATTTTTAATACCTTCTTTTGGCAGGAATATAGGAGGATATGTATCCAGCTATAATTCTGAAGATGATTTTAATGATGCTAAAAATTATTACCTGCAGATGAATAAGAATCCTGAATCACCTGCATGGTGGATATTTGAAAAAGACAACATACTGGTTCTGATTAGCGGCAAGATACCTGAAGAAAAAGCAAGGGAGTATGAAAAAGTTTTAAAGGAAATGGATAAGAAATAGGGGGCAACATCTTGTCCCCCATTCCATAAATCTGTGTTATCAAGTTCTCATTAAGAACTAAAGTATCGGCAGGTATCGTTCTATTTCATATGGATGAATCTTTATCCTGTAATCATCCCATTCCACCTTTTTACTGATAATGAAGTTGTTGAAAATATGGTCTCCTAAAGCACTGCGAACAACCTCGCTTTTCTCAGTCATCTCTACAGCCTCAATAAGACTACCGGGCAAAGACTTTATCCCTAATTCTCTTTTTTCCTGGTCGCTGAGATGGAAGATGTCCTTCTCTACAGGTTCAGAAATCTTATAACCCTTTTCAATTCCTTCTAACCCTGCAGCAAGCATAACTGAAAAAGCGAGATAGGGATTACATGCAGGGTCAGGAGAGCGAAACTCAATCCTCGTTGCCTTTTCTTTACCTGGTTTGTACAGGGGCACCCTCACAAGGACTGAGCGATTTCTCATTGCCCATGAGATATAGACAGGCGCCTCATAACCAGGGACAAGTCTCTTGTATGAGTTGACCCACTGATTTGTCACCGCTGTAATTTCCGGTGCGTGCATCAACAAGCCGGCAATATATTTCTTAGCTACATCAGAAAGATAAGATTTATCATTGGGATCAAAGAAGACGTTCTTATCACCTTTAAAAAGTGACTGATGGGTGTGCATACCACTTCCATTCTGTCCAAAAAGGGGCTTGGGCATAAAGGTAGCGTAATACCCATACTTTGTTGCCACTTCCTTTACTACTACCCTATAGGTCATCACATTATCCGCCATTGTCAGGGCATCCGCATACCTGAGGTCAATCTCATGCTGTGATGGAGCAACCTCATGATGGGAGTATTCAACCTTTATCCCCATTGCCTCGAGGGTAAGAACTGTCTCTCTTCTCAGGTCGCTTGCAGCATCTAACGTAGTAAGGTCAAAATATCCACCTTCATCCAATACCTGAGTGCCTTTATCATCTTTAAAATAGAAATATTCAAGTTCAGGGCCCAAATAAAATGTGTACCCCTTTTCTTTCAATCTTTCAAGATTCCTCTTTAATGCATAACGTGGGTCTCCTTCATAAGGGGTTCCATCAGGATTAAGAACATCGCAGAACATTCGTGCCACTGCCTTTTCTTTGGGTCTCCACGGAAGAAGCTGGAATGTGGTCGGATCGGGCTTTGCAACCATATCACTCTCATCAATCCGTGCATAACCTTTGATTGACGAACCATCAAAACCCATCCCTTCTTCAAAGGCGCCTTCCAGTTCTTCACTGGTAATAGCAAAACTTTTCAACTGTCCCAGGATGTCAGTAAACCAAATCCTGATAAACTTCACATCGTTGTCCTTTACGAACCTTAAAACATCTTCTCTTGTTTTTGGTGCTGTCATTGCAATTCCTCCTTTTTGTATAATTGTTAATTATTCTGATTACACCGATTTGTCAAAAAGATTACTCAGATTTTTTTTATTTAAAAAAATTTTTATAAAAATTCATTGTCCTGCCACAATAGACATTATAAAATTTTTCTGTGTCATCTTTCAGCCTACTAACATCAACCGGTTCATTCTTTCCGCCGCAGGCGCCCGCCTGCCGTCCGTCGGGCAGGGATCCGCCAGTGGCGGAAAACCATTCGTATACCATCTCTTTTGTTACTTCAATATGAAACTGAAAGGCATATGCATTATTTTTATATCTGAAAGCCTGATTAGGGTAGAAGGATGACCCGGCGAGTCTCACGGCAAACTGTGGAATATTAAATGTCTCACCATGCCAGTGAAATACCTTAAATCTCTTCCAGAAATCTCCTTCCTCCGGATGAATAGCAAGCTTTTGCATTAGCGGATCTTTAATACCATCTACTGTAAGTTCAATATCATACCATCCAATCTCTTTTTTAGTCCCCGCATAAACTACAGAACCCAGCGCCTTTGCCATAATCTGAGCTCCAAGACATATCCCAAGCACTTTTCTATCATTTGAGCAAAAACTCCTGACAAGTTTTTCTTCTTCCCTAATATACGGATAAATATCATTCTCATTTACACTCATGGGTCCGCCCATCATTATAAGCGTATCAAAGTCATCAGGATTGGTGACTTTCTCGCCTGTTGACAGGTCAACAATTTTATAAGGGATTTTATTTGCTATCAGAAAATCCTCTATTGTTCCCGGTCCTTCGGCACCTATATTTTTACAGATTAATACTGACATAGCTTAATCCTCAAAATCCCCCTTCCATCCCTCTACGAGTCATAGACCTTTTTAAAGAAGGGGAATTATTCCCCTCTATCAAGAGGGGTTAGGGGTGTGTTCCCTTCTAATGCCATATTTTTTGATTTTATAACCAATCATCCTTTCAGTAATACCGAGCTTTCTTGCTGCCCTTGCCATAACCCAGTTATGCTCCTTAAGGGCTTTAGCTATCTCTTCCTTTTCTATCTCTTTAACTTTTTCCTTGAGGGAATTCATTACAGCTATCTACTATTAGATAGCGAAAACTGTGCCATACTATAACTCATTGATTTTTATATATATTGGACGGTTTAATGCTCTACAAAATTGTAGGATTTTCGAGGGCATGCCAATTTATTCCTTAAAAAACAAAGAGATAATCATTGGCTACAATTTTGCAGTAGGCTACATTTTTGTAGGAGATGCTTTATTTGCCTTGGCTCAAAGTATCCTTGATACAGTAATACAGAGGCTTAGGCTCTCAGCCATGGCATACACAAAAATCCATAAAAGCGAAGATCTGCTTATAAAAGAATGGCTGATGGTAAGAAAAAAACTACTCTTCGCCGACTGAGCGACAGACTTCTTTTATGAATGACTCAGATAGCCATAGACCGGCATTTTGAAGTTTAATAAGGCTTTCTCTTATAGACTTAATGATTCCCCTTCTCTTTGCGAGAACAATGACCCCGACCGTGCCTGTATGACGACAGCCCAATGATGTAGCACATCTTCGAGCTTCCCGATCATCTATAACAGCCCAATATTCAGAATTTTTCAGAGTGTATGCCAGAACAGAACTTTCACCTTCACCCAAATCCCATGAAGCTATGGAGGATGGGATTACAATATTGCCAATCTGCTTAAACTGTTTCATTGAGGAGAGGTCTACTCCGCTCTTTACAGCAATCTCTTGATGCACTTTATCAGACACTACAATTTCAGTGAACAAGGAAGGGAGTAAATCTAAAAGCCCACTCTTGAAAAGGCAAATTAATGGTGATGCATTAACGACAACACGTTCAATCCGCATTGCGTAATTCTTTTTCTATTTCTTCTGCTGTGTATTGAAATGGAGATACATTAAAACGAGAAAGGGAGAAGATAAACTCAGTGCGTGATAACCCTGCTATTTCTGCAGCCTTCTCCTGTGATATTATCCCCATTTCATACCATTTAACAGCTGCGGCAAGACGCAGTTCTTTTGTAAACTCATTCGGGTCTTTGCGAAGAGCAGAAAATGCTCCTTCCGGCATATCAAATTTTAATGCTACAGACATATCAACCTCCCAGCCCGTTCATGGCCTCTTTAACCATAGTATAGCAAATCGCTGTTTTTTCTAAAATAGTTAAGATGCAACTGCTTTGATTACATTTCTATATCGTGGCTCCGCAAGGAACATTTCAGCACTCCACAGGAAAATATTTTTGCTACTAAAAATGATTTGTGATTGGAATGTTATATCACAGCAGATAGCTTTAAGCTTTTTAAAAATCAGTTAAGTCAAAAGTCAAGACCAGGCACTATCTATTCTACTATCTATTCTCTATCTATTCCTATCAAGGGCAAAAAATCACCTTTGTCATTCCCGCGAAAGCGGGAATCCAGAAATAATAAAACTGCATTCCGCATCCCCCGATTAAAAACTTCGAGGGCAGGCAAGTGCGGAATGACTACTTAAGAAACGATACAGTAAAAAAAATTCTGACTTAGTTTGACAATCACCGGCAACAGACACATGTCTGCACCAAACACTCATTTAAAAATCATTTAAAAATGATTTGACAGAAATAGAAATCATTGGTATTCTATAAAAAGAATACAATAGGCACACGTTCATGAAATATTTTGATTGGAATGATGAGAAGAACGAGCTTCTTAAGAAAGCGCAAGGAGTGTCATTTGAGCAGGTTGAACTGGCAATAGCATCGGGTGATCTGGTAGACCGAGTTAAACATCCGAATGCGGCAAAATATCCGAATCAGAAAGTTTTTTTGGTAAGAATAGAAGATTATATCTATTCTGTACCATATATAGAAGATGACGATAAAATATTTTTAAAAACAATAATACCAAACAGCAAGGCAACAAAAAAGTATTTAGGAGGCAAAAAATGAAAAAGGCAACATATTTGGATAAAGACAAGAAGGCATTGGCACAATCACTTGAAAAGGAAGAATGGGTTTCGGACCTCACTAAAAAAGAAAAAAAGCAATACGAGGAATACGCCCGATATAGCCTGAACAAACAAAGGCGAATCAATATACGAATGACTGAGCGAGATTTAAAGAAAATTCGGGCGAAAGCTATTGAAGAGGGCATTCCGTATCAATCCCTTATCTCGATGCTGATTCATAAATACAATGAAGGGAAAGTATCAATTAATCGATGGATGCCCAACAAGAAAATCCAGCGGACGGCGTAAAACGCCACCTGGGAGCAGGGAAAGGGGTCAAAAGGGAAAGGATATGATTTCTTCATTATAAGGAGGGTTTAAACATGGCGGATGAACATTCATTTGATATTGTCAGCAGGGTAGATATGCAGGAAGTTTTGAATGCAGTGCAGCAGACAATGAAGGAGATTAATCAGAGATTTGATTTTAAAGACAGTAAGAGCAGCATAGAACTTAACAGAGAAAAAAACGAAATCCTCATAATATCCGATGATGAATACAGGCTTAAAAACGTAATTGATATATTGCAGAACAGACTGGTCAAGAGGGGGGTCTCTCTGAAGTCGTTGTCATACGGAAAAATTGAGTCTGCACTTTCAGGAACTGTGAAGCAGCTCATAAAACTTCAACAGGGGATTTCCTCAGAAAAAGCAAAGGAGATAGCTAAGCTTGCAAAGGATACAAAATTAAAGATTCAGTCCGAGATACAGAAAGACCAGGTCAGGGTGAGAGGGAAAAAGATTGACGACCTACAGGCAATAATGAAACTTTTGCGTGAGAAGGATATGGGCATACATATGGAATTTGTTAATTACAGATCATGTAGCAGCCGCAATTAGCGCTTACAAAACATGTAAATATCATATTAGATGGCGCTGAAGTAAACGTCATATAAAATAATCTTCAGCTTCAATTTCAACACCACAGACCAACCTTTTTGCTCTAAAAAGCCAAATTCTAATATAGGCTGCTAAACAGCAGCCTCTCCTGTTTCTCCTGTCCTTATCCTTATAACATCATCAATTGGATAAACGAATATCTTGCCGTCACCAACACTGCCGGTCTTCGCCCTCTCGATAATCGTGGATACAACTCTATCCACCATTGAATCTATAATAACAATCTCTATCTTTATCTTTGGAAGAAATCTCACCTCGTATTCTTTACCTCTGTATACTTCCACATACCCTTTCTGTCTGCCAAATCCCTTCACCTCTGTCACCGTCATACCCTGGATGCCTATCTCGTTAAGGGCATCCTTCACCTCATTGAGCTTGAATGGTTTTATTATTGCCTCTATTTTTTTCATTATGCCTCCTTTTTGTTATACGTGAAGATTGTAAGCCTTTTCTCCGTGCTGACTCTCGTCAAGTCCTATAATCTCATCCTCCACATCAACCCTTAAACCCACAAACAACTTTATGAGCATAAATATTACGAATGTCACAATAGCCACATAGACCATGGTCACAACAACAGCTATAAGCTGGGTTATTAATTGCCCGGGATTCCCGTATAAGAGTCCTTTACCTGCCTCGTTTATTGACGGGTCAGCGAATACCCCTGTTAGTATTGCCCCAAGTGTTCCAGCTACACCGTGAATACCAAAGGCATCAAGGGTGTCATCATAACCAAGTTTTGGTTTAAGTTTAGCCACAGCAAAGTATGGGACAACACCTGCAATAATTCCTATAATTATAGCTCCTTTGATATTCACAAACCCTGCTGCAGGAGTTATAGCCACTAACCCCGCAACTGCACCTGAGGCAAGACCGAGGATAGTAGGCTTTTTTGAATATAGCCATTCCGTAAACATCCATGCAACCGCTGCAACTGCAGTAGCTGTATTTGTATTAATAAAGGCTGCCCCTGCGAGACCGCTTGCTGATAGAGCAGAGCCTGCATTAAATCCAAACCATCCAAACCAGAGAAGTCCAGCCCCTGTAGCTACCATTGTCAGATTGTTCGGTATAAGAGTCATCTCACGCCTTTTCCCGAGTACTAAAGCACCTATAATCGCTGCAATACCTGCATTTATATGAACAACTGTTCCTCCTGCAAAATCGAGTGCCCCCAGTTTTGCTAAGAAACCACCTCCCCAGACCCAGTGGGCAACAGGCAGATAAGAGAAGGTCATCCAAAGTATGGAAAAGAGTATCCATGCGGAAAACTTCATCCTCTCTATGTAGGCACCACTTGCAATCGCAACTGTTATTGCCGCAAAGGTAAGCTGATAAACAATAAATATATTCTCAGGAATTGTCTTTGCAGCATCTGCAATACTATTAACACCTACTCCTGTTAAGAACAACTTTGAGGGACTACCGATAATCCCTGAAATGTCTGTTCCAAAGGCAAGGGTATATCCATAGATGACCCACAGAAAGCTTACGATACAAAATGTTACAAAGGACATAGCAATGGTGTTGAGTGTATCTTTTCTTTTTGAGAGTCCTCCGTAAAATAGTGCCAGCCCAGGAATAGTCATAAGCATAACAAGTGCCGTTGCGACAATCATCCATGCTGTATCTCCTGTGTCGATCTTTGGAGCCTCCTGTGCATATGCAAAGGATGGGAGCAGAAAAACTGCTGCTCCAAAAAACAATCTTTTTAGTCTCACGTTACCCTCCTTTTGTTAAAAGCTATATGCTCGGAGCAATTATAAAAACCAATAGGTTTAAACCTCTTAACCTTTTCATCACCACACCTCCTGATTTTCTAATTTCAAAGGCTTATGCCCTCATTCTGGATATTGTTAAAAGCTAAAACCATGCCAGCATGTAACTTCTTGATTTTAAAAAAAACTTCAAAATTAAATTGCTACAATTATGTATTAATAGATACTATTTTGTAGGTAAGAAAGTTTTTTTATTGAATTTTTTTATTAACTTCATTTATAGTGTTAACACCCTGAAAATAGTCTCAAGGGGGCTTTAATATGAAAATACTGAATTTTTTATTTGTCTTTATATTCCTTTTCATAGTAAATACACAGGCATGGGCTCACAAAACATATTCCACTCAAGGAGTCGAGTCTACGACCTCTGCACAACTGCCATCAGACAATGAAAAGCAGACCATCATATATACGGTAAAGAAAGGTGATAGCCTGTGGAAGATAGCAAGGGAATTTAATCTCAGTGTAAAGGAACTGAAAATGCTCAACGGGATAAAATCAAACAGGCTAAAACCTGAACAGAAACTCATTGTCGGATATCAGGTTACAGAAGCTGATACTGTAGTACATATATCTACACAACCTGAACAGGATATTGCTGGGCAAATAAAAGAACTAACCGAGTCGCCAGAGGTTCAATCTGCCTCTTTAAAAGAACGGGTGGTTCTTTTTGCAAAGAAAATGCTTGGTGTCCCCTACAAATTTGGAAGCACTACATTAAATAGAATTGATTGTTCAGCGTATGTCCAGAAAGTATTCGGATTCATAGGAATACCACTTCCGAGAACCGCAAGGGAACAGTTCAGTGTAGGTGAGTTTGTTAATAAGGAAAACCTCACGAGCGGTGACCTTGTATTTTTTAAGACATATGCCACCTTTCCATCTCATGTTGGCATCTATATAGGTGATAACCTATTCATACATACTTCAACAGTAACCAGGAATGTCACCATTGACAACCTTGACACCCCTTATTACCTAAAAAGATTTATTGGAGCTAAAAGGTTGCCTTTTGATGACTTTAACTGATGGTTAAAATAGGAATAATAGGAGGCTCAGGGCTTGATGACCCAAAGATTCTGAAAGATGTGAAAGAGGTTGATGTTCCAACTCCTTATGGCTCACCTACGTCTGTTCTTACATGTGGGTCGATTCGACAAGGGGTTGATATAGTTATAATCGCAAGGCATGGCAGGAACCACTCAATATCTCCTTCCAACGTGAATTTCAGAGCTAATATCTGGGCACTAAAAGAACAGGGTTGTACTCATATCCTTGCCTCAACTGCAGTCGGCTCTTTAAGAGAAGAGATAAAACCAGGGCAGTTAGTCTTCCCGAACCAGTTCATAGACAATACAAAAAAGAGGCAGATAACCTTTTTTGATGAGGATGTTGTCGTGCACACCCCCATGGCAGAGCCTTTCTGCCCCAATCTTATAGAATTACTCTCTGCATCAGCAAAGCAGATAGGCCTACCCTTCCATAAAAATAAGACTGTTATTACAATTGAAGGACCGCGATTCTCTACCAAGGCTGAAAGTCATATGTTCAGAAGCTGGAATACAGATGTTATAAACATGAGTACCGTCCCTGAAGTTAATCTTGCCAGGGAAAAAAAAATGCATTACGCCACCATTGCCATGTCAACTGATTATGACTGCTGGCACGAAAGTGAGGAGTCTGTAACATGGGAGATGATACTGGAGACCATGAAGAGAAATGCAGACAATGTGATAAAGCTATTTTTAAACGTGATACCGAAAATCAGGGAATACGAGGATGTCTGTGTAAAGTAAATTAGCCACTGACTTACACAGATAAATAAGAAGTGAGAAATAAGAAATGAGAAATAAAAAACTTCCTTACTTTTTAACTTCCTACTTCTTACTTTTTACTTGTAGTTAATAGTCTGTGTGAATCTGTGGCAATAAAATTTAGTCTGTGAAAATCTGTGGCTAAATAATTTTATACAGGA
>Ga0214473_10006376_pt1 | contig 14106 bp, 12 predicted proteins | sample RVTome_7_FD_203509 | JGI IMG/M metagenome (GOLD analysis project Ga0214473, IMG submission 203509) | Soil microbial communities from uranium-contaminated site in the Upper Colorado River Basin, Wyoming, United States - RVT98D197 | ecosystem: Environmental > Terrestrial > Soil > Contaminated >... | reverse complement strand
TCGTGGGCCCGCAGCCCCGTGATGCGTTCCGCCTCGGGGTTGAAGGAGGTGATGCGTCCCTCCGGGTCCGTGGTGAGGAGGCCGCTCATCAGGCTCTCGACCGTGTGGCGATGCAGCTTCCACAGGCGGTCGAGGTCGTGGGTCCTCTGTCGCAGCGCCTCGCCCGTGCGACGCAGCTCCGCGGACAGCACGCTCGCGAGCGCAGCGGCCGCCATGGTCGCGAGCGAGTGCATGACCCACGCGCCGATCATCAGCGCGCGCGGAAGCGCGGCCGCCGAATCGGGGACGGGCCCGAGCCATCGGCCCGCGACGAGGACGCCGCCGTAGGCCAGGGACGCGAGGCCCGCGACCGCGAGGGCGCCCCGCCTCTCGAAGAGGAGCGCCCCGTACACGGCCACGAGCAGGTAGAGGAACGCAAAGACGGTGTCCGCGTTGCCGGAGAAGTGGACCAGCGCGGAGACGATCCCGATGTCCGTCGCGACGTTCATCGCCGCGAAGCGGCCCTTGTGGCTCACCCGGGGCAGCGCCACCCCGTAGAGGGCCGTCGCCACGAAGGCCAGCGCGACCGTGCCGTAGAGCCCCCGCCAGTCCTCGATCCCGAGGTCGACGGAGGTGTCGACGGCCAGCGCGATCAGCAGCGAGAGGAGCGCCAGCGCGAGCCGTGCGGCCATCAGGGCCACGAGCCGCCGCTCGAGCGAGTCGCCCTCCCCCGGGCCCGCCTCGCCCTCGGGCCCGGGCTCCGCTGCCCGCTCCCCGTGCACCCTAGTGGATCGTGTCCGCGATCTTGAAGATCGGCAGGTACATCGCGACGAGCATGCCGCCCACCGTTCCGCCGAGCAGCACCATCATCATGGGCTCGAGCATCGCCGTGAGGGCCTCCACCGCCGCGTCGACCTCGTCGTCGTAGAAGTCGGCGATCTTCGTCAGCATGTTCTCCATGGCGCCGGTCTCCTCGCCGACGGCGATCATGTGGACCACCATCCCGGGGAAGACCTGCGACTCGGAGAGCGGCTCCGCGATCGTCTTGCCCTCCGAGATGGCGGTGCGCACGTCGCGCAGCGCCTCCTCGACCACCATGTTCCCGGCGGTCTTGGCCACGATCTCGAGCCCGTCGAGGATCGGGACGCCGCTCGCGATCATCGTCCCGAGTGTCCGGGTGAAGCGCGCGACAGCGACCTTCCGCAAGAGAGGCCCGAAGACCGGGAGCTTGAGCGCCAGCGCGTCCGTCCGCCTCCGGAAGCTCGGGACCCGGCGGCGGGCCTGGAAGAAGGCCGACAAGGCCAGGGCCATCCCCAGCAGGAACCACACCAGCCACTTCTGCATCCAGTGGCTCATGGCGATCACGGCCTGCGTCGGGCCGGGCAGCGTGCCGCCGAAGTCGTGGAACATCGCCTCGAAGGTCGGGATGATCTTGACCAGCATCAGGACCATGACGCCCACCGCCACCGTGAGGACGGTTCCCGGGTACACCATCGCGCCGCGCACCTTGCGGGCGAGCGCGTCGGCCTTCTCGAGGTAGACGGCGAGCCGGTTCAGGATCGTGTCGAGGATGCCGCCGATCTCGCCGGCCGCGACGAGGTTCACGTAGAGCGCGTCGAAGGGCTTCGGATGCTTGGCGAGCGCGTCCGCGAAGGTGGAGCCCTGCTCCACGTCCGAGCGCACCTGCTGAATGATCTCGCGGAAGGTCGGGTTCTCCTGCTGGTCCCCCAGGATCTGGAGGCACTGCACCAGCGGCAGGCCCGCGTCGATCATCGTCGCGAACTGCCGCGTGAAGATCACCATGTCCCTGGTCTTGATGCGCGGCCGCAGGAAGGGGAGGTACTCCCGGATGTCCTTCGGCTTCTTCGTCACGGTGATGGGGTGAAGCATCTGGGCGCGGAGCTGCGAGATCACCGCGGCGTCGTTCGCCGCCTCGACCTCGCCGCGCTTCATCGTGCCCTGGCGGGTTCGCGCCTTCCAGATGTAGACCGTCATCGCCTCTCACCCCCTGCGCCGCGCGCGCGGCGTCCGGTGCCCGATCCCCGGGGCTCAGCCCGCCGCGACCCGCGGGGCCCCGGGCCGCATCGGGCCCGCCCCCTGACTGATCAGGTTCCGCAGCTCGTCCCCGTCCCCGCTCCGTGACATCGCGGTCTCGAGCGAGATCAGACGGCGCTGGTAGAGGGCCGCGAGCGACTGGTTCATCGTCTGCATGCCGAACTTCTCCTGACCGACCTGCATCGAGGAGTAGATCTGGTGGATCTTGTCCTCGCGGATCAGATTCCGGATCGCGGCGTTCGGAATCATGACTTCGAGCGCCATCGCGCGTCCCGGGCCGTTCGCCCGGGGCAGCAGGCTCTGGCAGAGCACGCCTTCGAGCACGAACGAGAGCTGGGCGCGGATCTGCGCCTGCTGGTAGGGCGGGAAGACGTCGACGATGCGGTTGATCGTCTGCACGCAGGAGTTGGTGTGGAGCGTCGCGAAGCAGAGGTGGCCCGTCTCGGAGACCGTGAGCGCCGCCTCGATCGTCTCGAGATCGCGCATCTCGCCGATCAGCACCACGTCCGGGTCCTGCCGCAGGATGTACTTGAGCGCGTTCTTGAAGCCCTGGGTGTCCGCCCCGACCTCGCGCTGGTTCACGATGCAGCCCTTGTGGTGGTGCAGGTACTCGATCGGGTCCTCGATCGTGACGATGTGCTCGCTCCGCTCGGTGTTGATCTTGTCGATGATCGTCGCGAGCGTCGTCGACTTCCCGGATCCCGTCGGCCCGGTCACGAGCACGAGCCCTCGGGGCTTCTCGGCGAGCTCGGAGACGATCCTGGGGAGCCCGAGCTCCTCGAAGGTCTTGATCTTGAAGGGGATGGCGCGGAAGGCTCCGGACACGTTCCCGCGCTGGACGAAGATGTTCGCGCGGAAGCGCGAGAGCTTCTGCACGCTGAAGGAGAGATCGAGCTCGTTGTCCTCCTCGAAATGGTGCTTCTGGGAGTCCGTCAGCACCGAGTAGCAGAGCTGCTTCGTCTCGGGGGCGGACAGCGGCGGCAGCTTCAGAGGGTGGAGCTTGCCGTCGATCCGCAGCTGCGGGGGTGCACCCGTCGTGATGTGGAGGTCGCTCGCCCCCTTCTCGATCATGGTCTTCAGGAACTGGTGCATGTTCGCCATCGACGCGGATGCTCCTAGTGGTCTGCCGACGAGACGCGGAACACCTCGCCGAGCGTCGTGATGCCCTCGGCGAGCTTCCGCAGCGCGCTCTGGCGCAGGGTCTGCATGCCGAGCCGAATCGCCTCGCGCTTGAGCTCGAGCGCCGACGCGCCGTTCAGCACGAACTCCTTGAGCTCCTCCTTGAGCTCCATCACCTCGTAGACCGCCATCCGGCCCTTGAAGCCCGTCTCGGAGCAGGTGCGGCAGCCGCGCCCCTTCACGGGCACGACCGGGCGCGCCTGGTCGGGCGACATGCCGGCCTCGATCAGGTGGTCGGCGGTCACCTCGGGGTCCGGCTCCTTGCACTCCTCGCAGACGCGGCGCGCGAGACGCTGGGCCACGATGCAGTTCACCGAGGAGGCGACCAGGAAGGGCTCGATGCCCATGTTGAGCAGCCGGTTCACGGTGGAGGGGGCGTCGTTCGTGTGCAGGGTCGAGAGCACCATGTGACCGGTGAGCGCCGCCTTGACCGCGATCTCGGCCGTCTCGAAGTCGCGGATCTCGCCGACCATGATGATGTCGGGGTCCTGGCGCAGGAAGGCGCGCAGGGCTGCGGCGAAGTTCAGCCCGATCTCCTCGTGCATCTGGACCTGGTTGATGCCGGCGAGGTTGTACTCGACCGGGTCCTCGGCCGTCGACAGGTTCTCGCTGATCTTGTTCAACTCGGACAGCGCCGAGTACAGGGTGGTGGTCTTTCCGGAGCCCGTGGGCCCGGTGACCAGGACCATCCCGTAGGGCTGGTGGATCGCCCCCTGGAAGAGGCGCAGCTGATCGACCTCGAAGCCCAGCTTCGTCATGTCGAGCTGGAGGTTCGACTTGTCGAGGAGGCGGAGCACCACCTTCTCGCCGAAGAGCGTGGGGAGCACCGAGACGCGGAAGTCCATCTCCTTGCCGCGTCCCATCTTGAGCTTGATGCGCCCGTCCTGCGGCAGGCGGCGTTCCGCGATGTCGAGCTCCGCCATGATCTTGAGCCGCGAGGTGATCGCGTTCTTGAGCTTCATCGGCGGCTTCATGACCTCGTAGAGGACGCCGTCGATGCGGTAGCGCACGCGGAAGGACTTCTCGTAGGGCTCGCAGTGGATGTCCGAGGCGGTCTTCTTCACCGCGTCGGTCAGCACGAGGTTCACGAGCTTGACGACGGGAGCGTCCTCGCTGGCCTTGGCCAGCTCTCCCACGTCGACGTCGTCCTGATCGTGGATCAGGTCGATGTCCGAGTCGTCGAAGTCGCCCATCACGTCCTCGAGCGAGGACGTCTTGTCGTAGTAGCGGTCGATGGCGCGACGGATCGCGTCCTCGCCGGCAACCACGGGCTGGATGTTGTAGCCGGTGAGGAACTTGATGTCGTCGATCGCGAAGATGTTGCTCGGATCGGCGGTCGCGAGAATCAGCGTCGACCCGGCCCGGTTGACGGGGATCACCGTGTGCTTCACGGCGACGTCCTCGGGGATCAGCTGGATGACCGCGGGCTCGATCTCGAACTCGTCGAGGTTGATCGAGGGAACGCCGTACTGCTTGGCGACGAAGTCGGTGAGCTCCGTCTCGTCGAGGTACCCGAGCTTGGTGATCTGGGCCCCGAGGCGGCTGCCCGCGGTGCGGCTCTCCTCGCGGGCGCGGCGCAGCTGCTCCGCACTCAGGAGGTTCTCCTTGACGAGAAGCTCCCCGATGCGCTCGTTCAACGCTGCTCCCCCCCAGGGCCGGACCTCACGGCCCGCCTCCGATGGGTCCCCGCCCGAAACCGCTCGCGGGCCGGCCGCTTGCGATGCCGGCTGCGCCCGAGGAAAGCGTCGGGAACCCGCCGGGTTATCGGCGGCTCGAGAAGCGACCTTTACCGGCGGGAGCCGCCGGCCGGAGGGGCCTGGCTCGGCACCTCGCCGCCTGCGGCGCGGTCGACCTCGGCGAGCGAGGTCCGCCGGGAGCGGAGCACCGCGAAGCCCAGCGCACTCAGCGTCAGCCACATCACGCTGTGGATGAGCGTGCCGGCGGCCACGGCCGTCTCCGGAGAGACCCCCGAGCGCACCAGGGCGAGCCGGCAGGCGTAGTGGAAGATCCCGAAGAATCCCGGGGCGGAAGGCAGCGCCACGGCCACCCCGATCGCCGCCTGGGTCGTCCAGGCCGCCACGAGCGATTGCCATCTGGACGGAAGCTCGATGTCGAGCGCCAGGAACGCGGCGACGATGGGGACGATCGAGATCACGAGCCAGATCACGACCGAGTGGAAGCCGATCCAGAAGAGATGCCGCCCGCCCCGCAGGGCCCCCAGCCCTTCGGCGAAGCGGTGGATCACGCGCTCGACGAAGGCCGCAGCCCGCGCCGAAAAGGGGCGCAGCAGCACCAGCACGACCCGCTCGACCTCCACGGGCCGGACGCGAAGCGCCCAGAGGAACAGGAAGGGAAGCACTGCGAAGGGCGCGAGCAGCACGGCTCCGCGCGCGAGGCCCGCATCGTCACCGCGCGCGCGCAGCGGCAGCACGAGGCACACCATTGCGATCACGCAGACCGTGTCGATCACGCGCTCGAGGATCACGGTGCCGAAGACGGCCGCGGCGCTCACGCCGGTCTCGCGGGCGAGGTACCAGCTGCGGACGAACTCCCCCATGCGCAGCGGGAAGACGTTGTTGGCCAGGAACCCGACGGCCGTCGCCCGGGAGAGCGCCGCGTCCCCGAGCGGACGGATCGGGTCCGTGAGGTAGCGCCAGCGCACGGCCCGCACCCAGATCAGCAGGAAGTAGGAGGGAACCGAGAGGCCGAGGAGCACGCCCCAACGCGCGCCCGCGATCGCCCGCCCCACGTCCCGGAAGGGCACGCCGCGCAGCGACAGCCACAGGAAGAGGGCCGTCACCGCGAGGCCCAGCCAGGCGCGGGGGTCCCGCCAGCGCGCGCGCCGCCGGGTGGGCAGGGCCCCGATCGGGCCGGCCGGATCCTCGCTCAGAGTGCCCCCAGGCGCTTGCGCGCCTCCTCGACGTCCGCGCGGATCTGGGCCCGCAGCGCGCCCACGCTCGGGAAGCGCCGCTCGGGCCGAAGACAGGACAGGAAGGACAGCTCGACGCGCCGGCCGTAGAGATCGCCCGCGAAGTCGAGCAGGTGCGCCTCGGCCAGCACGAGGCCTCTCTCCCGGAAGGTCGGCCGCGTGCCGACGTTGGTCACCGCGGCAAAGACCGCGCCGCGCGCCGGGTCTCCGTCGTCGAGCAGTCGCAGTCGCCCGGCGTAGACGCCGGCTCCCGGGAGCACCTCGTTCTCCGAATCGAGGTTCGCGGTGGGAAAGCCGATCGTCCGGCCGCGTCGATCGCCGGACACGACGCGTCCCCGGATCGTGTAGGGGCGTCCGAGCATCGCGATCGCCTCCTCGACGCGGCCCTCCGCGAGGACCTGGCGGATCCGCGTCGAGTTCACGTCCCCCTCGTCGACCACGACCTCGGAGATGATGGTCACCGAGAAGCCGAGCCGCGGGCCGAGCTCGACGAGCAGGCGCATCGAGCCCTCGCGATCCCGACCGAAGTGGAAGTCGTAGCCGACGTACACCTCGAGCGGACGGATCCGCGCGTGGATCACGTCGCGGATGAACGCCTCGGCCGGCGTGCGCGCGAACTCGCGCGTGAAGGGCTCGACAATCACCGCATCGACACCCGCCGCCTCGAGCAGCTCGAGCCGCTGCTCGAGGGTCGTGAGCAGCTTCGGGGCCCGCTCGGGGTGGAGCACCCTGCGTGGATGGGGATCGAAAGTGTAGACGACGGCCTCGCCCTCGAGCGCCCGCGCCCGCGCCACCACCGTGTCGAGGATCGCGCGGTGCCCGACGTGGACCCCGTCGAAGTTCCCCACCGTGAGAACTGGACGCACGAGCGGCTCTTCGATGGCCGCGACTCCCGCGACGAACCTCAATGCTACGCTCCGCGCGTGCGCATTCTCTCGCGCCGCTTCCTCGCGAGCTACCTCGCAACGCTCGCGGCGTGCGTGGGGGGGTGCCTGCTCGCCCTGGCGATCGTGGACATGCTCGTGGATTTCGACGCGGTCGTCGAGGGCGGTGCCGCGGCACTCGGCACGCTGCTCGCTCGCGTCCCGGAGCGCTGGCTCTGCGAAGCGCTGCCCCTCGCCTCCTTCGCCGCGGCCTTCCTCGCGGTCGCGATCCCGGCCCGACGGGGCGAGATCCTGGCCCTGTGCGCCGCGGGGATCCATCCGGCCCGGGTGACGCTCCCGATCCTCGGCGCGGCCCTCGCCGTCGGCGCCGCCTCGAGCGCGCTCCCGGCCCCGGAGACGATCCGCGAGCGGGATCGCTTCGGGCCCAGCGGCGGAGCGCGTGGCGCCGCCACCTGGATCCTGGCCGGCGACCGGCTGGTCCGGGTCGGGCACCGCGATCCCGACAGCGGAGAGCTGCGGGACGTGCGCTTCTTCGAAACGGATCCGGGCTTCCGACTCCGGCGGAGCCTGCACGCCGCGCAGGCCCGCGTGGCGGGCGATCGCTGGGAGCTGCGCGGTCCGCGCGAGCTGCGTTTCGATCCGACCGTCCCGGCGGCGGCGCCCCGGTCTGCTCCCCCACCGGCATGGGTTCCCGCGCCGGATGCGGGTGGGGCGGCGACGCTCGCGTCCGGTGCTGGGGCCAACCGGCGCGGCGCCGCCTCCCACGCGGTCGCCACGGCCGCCGTGGCCGTGCTCGCGCTGCTCGCCGTCCCGATCGGACTGGGCGTTCGCGCCTCGGGATCCCTCGCAAGCCATGCGCTCGCCGCCCTCGCCCTTGCGGCGCTCTTCCGCAGCGCGTGGCAGGCGGCGGCGTTCGCCGCCGAGCGCTGGGCCGTCCCCGAAGCGCTTGCCGCCGGGCTCGTCCTCGCGGTCTTCGCGGCCGCGGCAGCGGCGTTCTGGGCCAGGGCCCCGCGCTGACGAGGTCGCCGCGCTAGCGCCCGCCGTCTCCGCCGCCGGGCCGGGCGCTCTCGAAGTAGCGGAAGAACTCGGCGTCGGGCGAGAGCACGAGGGTGGTGTTCTCGTCGATCGACTTCCGGTACGCCTCGAGGCTGCGCTGGAACTCGTAGAAGTCCGGGTCCGAAGCAAACGCCTCGGCGTAGAGGCTGGCGGCCGCCGCGTCGCCCTCGCCGCGTGCGATCTCGGCGTCGCGTCGCGCGTTCGCGACGATGATGGTCGCCTCGCGGTCGGCTTCGGCTCGGATGCGGCGGGCGCGTTCCTCACCCTCCGCGCGGCTCTTGCGACCGAGACGCTCGCGCTCCGTGCTCATCCGCGCGTAGACGCTCTCCTCCGTGGCCTCCGGGAGCTCGGTCTGGTTGATGCGGACGTCCGCCACGTCGATGCCGAACTCGCCGACCTTGATCCGCGTGCGCTCGGTGATCTCGCGCATGATGGACTCCCGCTCGACGTTCAGGACCTGCTCGAGCGTGTGCCGGCCGAGCACCTCGCGCACGTCGTCGCGCACGGCGCGGTCGATGCGCTTCTCGGACTCGAGCCTTCCGTTCGGGAACGCGCGCTTGTACGCGATCGGATCGGCGATCCGCCACATCGCGTAGTTGTCCACGCGCAGCTGCTCGCCGTCGCGCGTCTGGATCGTATCGGGATCCGTGTTGAGATAGAGCCAGCGCCGCTCGTAGGTCTCCGCTGTCTCGAGCAGCGGCCAGCGCAGCGAGGGGCCGGGCTGGGTCACGCGTCTGGCCTGGCTGAGGAAGAGGATCAGCTTCTGCTCGTCTTCGCGCGTGATAACGATCGGTCCGATCCCGAGGTTGCCCGCGGCGACCAGGCCCGTGAGCACCCCCGCGAGCAGGACGATGCCGAGCACCCCTCGCCTCATCGAGGCTTCTCGGTCTCCCGCCCGAGCGGGAGATAGGGGACGATCTGCGTCGTCCCCGGCTCGACGATCACCTTCTTCACCTTCGGCAGCACCTGCTCCATCGTCTCGAGATAGAGCCGCTTCCGCGTGACCTCGGGCGCCTTGCGGTACTCGACCGCGATCGCCAGGAAGCGCGACGCGGCGCCGGTCGCCTCCGCGATCTTCGCTTCCCGGTAGGCCTGTGCCTGCGCCAGGATCTCCGCCGCCTCGGCGCGCGCCTTGGGCAACACCTCGTTGCGGTGCCCCTCGGCTTCGTTCACGAGGCGGATCGCATCCTGGTTCGCGGCCACGACGTCCTCGAAGGCCGAGCGCACCGGCGCCGGCGGCTGCACCTCCTGGAGCTGCACGCCCTGCACCTCGAGCCCCGACTCGTACGAGTCGAGGACGTGCTGGAGCAGCCGCTCCACCTCGCTGCTGACGAGCGCGCGCTTCTCGCGCAGCACGCCGTCGACCGTCATGCGACCGACCACCTCCCGCATCGCCGCCTGCGCGGCGTCCCGGACGATGCTCTCCGAGTCTTCCACCCGAAAGCGCGCCAGGAAGGGATCCTTCACCGTGTACTGCGCCGCGAAGCTCACGCGCACGATGTTGTTGTCGCTGGTCTGCATCGAGGCTTCCTCGAGCTCCGCGAGCGGCGTCTCCGCCGTCTCCCGGCCGCGAAAGCCGAAGTCCTCGTTGCGCAGCTCCGTCATGCTCACGACGGCACGCCGGACCAGCGGCGCCGGGAGGCGCCAGTGGAAGCCGTCGCGCGTGACGGTCTCGTAGTGACGGCCGAGCAGCAGCAACACGGCCGCCTCGCCTGGCTTGAGCGTGAAGGCGCCCTGCCAGGCCCACGCGCCGAGCCCGGCGAGCAGCAGCAGCGCGAAAGACCAGCTCCCGAGGCTGCGTCGGACGGAGCGGCGGACGCGCTCCTCCGCCGTGAGCGAGGGGGTGTCGGGCACGCCCGCTACCCGTTACCCGAGCCTTCGGAGCCGCTTCCGGTGGCCACCGTGTAGAAGGGACGCAGGATGTCGATCGGGATCGGGAAGATGATCGTCGAGTTCTTCTCGGTCGCGATCTCCGCCAGCGTCTGGAGGTAGCGGAGCTGGAGCGCCGCACTTTCCGATGACAGCACCTTCGCCGCCTGCGCGAGGCGCTGCGCCGCCAGGAACTCGCCCTCGGCGTGGATCACCTTCGCGCGCTTCTCGCGCTCCGCCTCGGCCTGCCGCCCTATTACCCGCTGCATCTCCTGCGGCAGGTCGATCTGCTTCACCTCGACCGCGCGGACCTTGACGCCCCAGGGCTCGGTCTGGTTGTCGATGATCTCCTGGAGCTTCTGGTTGACCTGATCGCGCTCGGCGAGCAGCTCGTCGAGCTCGGCCTGTCCGCACACGCTGCGCAGCGTCGTCTGCGCGAGCTGGGAGGTGCCGTAGAGGTAGTTCTCGACCTGGATCACCGCCTTCTCGGGATGCAGCACCCGGAAGTAGAGCACGGCATTGACCTTGACCGAGACGTTGTCGCGCGTGATCACCTCCTGCGAGGGGATGTCCATCACGATCTCGCGCAGGCTGATGCGGACCATGCGGTCCACGCCCGGGATGATCCACTTGAGGCCCGCGTCCTTCACGCCCGCGAAGCGACCGAGGCGGAAGATGACGCCCCGCTCGTACTCGGTGATGATGCGGACACCCATCACGATCAGGACGGCGGCCACGGCGACCATCACGCCCGCGAAGCCGAGATTCATCTCTCCCTCCCCACCTAGCGGAGCCCTCAGCGCTCCGGTGCAGCGCGGCGCACGCGCAGGCGCATGCCCTCGACCGCGGTCACCTCGACGGCGGCCCCGGCCGGCAGAACCTCGTCGCCGCGCGCCGCCCAGTATTCTCCGCGCACGAAGACCCGTCCCTCGGGCGCGAGTGGCGTCGCCGTGCGGCCGACGAGCCCCAGGAGCTCGGCGACTCCGGCCGTCTGCGGCCGGGCGAGCGTGCGCGCGACGGCGAACACCACCACACCGCCGAAGATCGCGAAGCCCGCAACGATCGGCACGAGGACGCCCCAGAAGGAGAGCGCGAGGTCTCCGACCTCGGGCACCTCGAAGAGCATCGAGCCGCCGAGCAGGAAGCACGCGATCCCGAGCGCGAACAGCACCCCGTAGGACGTCACGAAGAGCTCCGCCACCACGAGGCAGAGCCCCAGCACCACGAGCAGCAGGCCGACCCACGAGAAGGGGAGGATCTGGAAGGCGATCGCCGCCAGCACGAGGCAACCCGCACCGACGATCCCCGGCAGGAGCAGGCCCGGCTGGTTGAATTCGATGTAGAGGCCGAGCAGCCCGGCCATCACGAGGAGCACCGCCACGTCCGGGCTCGCGAGCTTGTCGAAGAGCTTCGTGAGCGGGGTCATCTCGATCTGGCGCAGCTCGGCTCCGGCGAGCTCGAGCTTCACGGGGCGCCCCACCAGCTCCACCTCGCGACCCTCGATGTCGCGCAGCAGCGTCTCGCGGTCGGGCGCGACGATGTCGATCACGCCGAGCTCGAGCGCCTCGTCCTGGGCGATAGCCTCGGCCTCGCGCACCGCCTTGACCGCCCACTCGACGTTCCGCTTGCGCTCGCGCGCGATCGACTCGATGAAAGCCATCGTGAACTTCTCGGCCTTCTCCGCGGAGACGTCCGTGCGCTTCTTGTCGGCGTCGCGCTCTCCCCCTCCCCCGCTGGCATCGACCGGCGACGCCGCCCCGATGCTGGTGCCGGGCGCCATCGCCGCGATGTGACCGGCGAGGGTGATGAAGGTGCCGGCGGAGGCCGCCCAGGCCCCGCGCGGCGAGACGTAGACGATGACCGGCACCTTCGCGTTCAGGATCGCCTGGATCATGTCCTTGGTGGACGAGAGCAGCCCCCCGGGCGTGTCGAGCTCGAGCAGGAGGGCGGCCGCACCGTCCCCTTCGCTCTGCGCGATCGCCTGCTGCACGTAGTCCGAGCTGGCCGGATTGATCGAGCCGGCGACCGTGACGACGTTCACGTGACGCGCGGCGGCCGGCGCCGCGACGCCGAGCGCCAAGGCCGCGAGCAGCGCGACCCGCCAGCCGCTCACCGCGAGGCTCCCCGCAGCTTCTCCACCCGGTCGAGGATCTGGGCCGCGACCGCGGCCTTCGACAGGCGCGGCAGCTCCTCGACGTCGCCACCGGGCCACACGAAGACCACGGCGTTCTCGTCCGCGTCGAAGCCGGAGCCGGCGACCGAGACGTCGTTCGCGACGAGCAGGTCGCAGCCCTTGCGGGCGAGCTTGCGGCGAGCCGAAGCAATCAGATCGCCGCTCTCCGCGGCGAAGCCCACGACGATGCGCGAGCCCTTCTGCCGGCACACCTCGGCGAGGATGTCGGGGTTGCGCACGAGCTCGAGCGTGAGCCCGGCCTCGGGGGGCAGGTCCTCCTTGCGGAGCTTTCCGGTGGTCGGGACCGCCGGCCGGAAGTCGGTCACGGCGGCCGCCTTCACGACGACCGTCGCGCGCGCGAGCTCGGCCAGCACGGCGTCGCGCATCTCGAGGGCGCTGCCCACGTCGACGCGTCGCACCCCGGCGGGGGTCGCGAGCGACGCAGGGCCGGCGACGAGCACGACCTCGGCACCCCGCCGCGCGGCCTCCGCCGCGAGCGCGAAGCCCATCTTTCCCGACGAGCGGTTGCCGACGTAGCGGACGGCATCGACCGCCTCGCGCGTGCCACCGGCCGTCACGAGCACGACCTCGCCCGCGAGGCTCTTCGGACCGAGCACGAGCAGGGCGGCCTCGGCGATGGCCGCCGGCTCGGCCATGCGCCCCTGCCCTTCCCAGCCGCACGCGAGCTCGCCCGACTCCGGGCCCACGAAGTGCACGCCCCGGGCGCGCAGCAGCGCGACGTTGGCCAGGGTGGCCGGGTGGCGCCACATGTTCACGTTCATTGCAGGCGCGACGAGGAGCGGAGCGCGCGTCGCGAGACCGATGGCGGAGGGCAGGTCGTCCGCGAGCCCGTGCGCCAGCTTGGCGAGCGCGTGCGCCGTCGCGGGCGCCCACACCACGATCTCGGCCCAGTCGGCGAGGGCGATGTGATCGATCTCCCCCTCTTCGGAGGCGTCGAGGAGCTGCGTGCGCACGCTGTCGGCGGAGAGGGTCTGGAGCACGAGCGGAGAGACGAAGCGCGTGGCCTCGGGCGTCATCACGCAGCGGACGCGGTGTCCCCCGCGCCGCAGCGCCCGGACCAGCTCGGGGACCTTGTAGGCCGCGATGCCTCCGGTCACCGCCACCAGGATGCGCCGCTCCGGCATCGGGAGCCTCTCGGGAAACACCACGCTGCCCGCGAGGTTACCGGGATCGCCGCGCCCCGCCAAGGACCCGTCCGATCGCGGGGTGCACTAGCCCCGGCCGAGCCGCTCGCGCAGGTTCTTGGCGACCACCGGCGGCACGAACTCGGCGACGTCGCGCCCGAGCCCCACCAGCTCCTTCAAGCGAGACGAGCTCACGTAGAGGTACTGCTGGCTCGCCATCATGAACAGCGTCTCGATCTCCGGGAAGAGGTGCTTGTTCATCAGCGCCATCTCGAACTCGTACTCGAAGTCCGACATCGCCCGGACGCCCCGGATTACGACGTCCGCCCCGATCTCGCGCGCGAAGTCGACCGTGAGGCCCGCGAACGAGGTGATCCGCACGCCCGGGTCGCTCCCGATCACCGCCTCGAGCATCGCGATGCGCTCGTCGAGCGTGAAGGTCGTGCGCTTCTCGAGGTTGACCGCCACCGCGACGACGAGCTCGTCGAAGACGCGAAGCGAGCGGTAGACGATGTCGAGGTGGCCGTTCGTCAGGGGATCGAAGCTCGCGGGGAAGAGCGCGACCGTGGGCGCGCCGCGTGTCCTGCTCATCCGCGGACGGACCTCCTCTCTCCCGCCGCGCGCTGCGCGCGGAACCGGGTGATCAACGTATCGCCGTAGCGCCGCTCATCGATCACCTCGAGCCCGTCCACCACGGCGGGCGGCCGGCGCCGGCTGCTCTCCAATACCACCATAGCCCCCTCCGGGAGGAGTTCCGAACGCGCGAGCGCCGCGAGGGCTCCGCTCGCCTCGTCCGAGGCGTAGGGCGGATCGAGTAGCACGAGATCGAAGCGCCGA
>Ga0214473_10006375_pt1 | contig 14107 bp, 12 predicted proteins | sample RVTome_7_FD_203509 | JGI IMG/M metagenome (GOLD analysis project Ga0214473, IMG submission 203509) | Soil microbial communities from uranium-contaminated site in the Upper Colorado River Basin, Wyoming, United States - RVT98D197 | ecosystem: Environmental > Terrestrial > Soil > Contaminated >... | reverse complement strand
CGGTGGACCCGGCGCGGTTCGAGTCGCGCAGCCGCAACACGCCCTTCGGGGGCTGGACGCTGACGGGGCGGCCGTGGAGGACCATCGTGGGAGGCCGGATCGCATGGCAGTGACGAAGGATGCGCTGCTCGTCCTGCGCGACGGCCGCGTCTTCCGCGGCGAGGCGCTGGGTGCCGAGGGGGAGACGTCGGGTGAAGTCATCTTCAACACGGCCATGTCAGGGTATCAGGAGATTCTGACGGACCCGTCTTATAGAGGCCAGATCGTGACGATGACCTACCCGATGATCGGCAATTATGGATGCAACGACGAGGACGTCGAGTCCCGGCGGCCGTGGGCGAACGGGCTCATCGTCAAGGAGGCCTCCGCCTGTCCCTCGTCGTGGCGCGGGCGCGTGAGCCTCGACGCGTACCTCAAGACCCACGCGATCGTCGGGCTGCAGGGCATCGACACCCGGGCGCTCACGCGCCACCTGCGCACCCACGGGGCGCAGCGGGGGGTCGTGTCGACCGCCTCGCTCGACCGCGAAGCGCTCGTCGAACGGGCGCGCTCCTCGCGCTCCATGGTGGGCCTCGATCTCGCCCGCGAGGTCACCTGCGAGAAGCCCTGGACGTTCGATCCCGCTTCCGAGGGGGAGAGTGCGGCGGAGCATCTCGTGCCGGTGATCAGGGGCGCGGCGGACGCCCGGCGCGGACGGGAGGGAGAGCCCCTCCTCCGCGTGGTCGCCTACGACTTCGGCATGAAGCGGAACATCCTCCGGAACCTGGCCGCCGCCGGCTGCTCGGTCACGGTGGTCCCGGCTACGACATCGGCCCCGGACGCCCTCGCCCTGGAGCCGGACGGCGTATTCCTCTCGAACGGCCCGGGCGACCCCGAGCCCTGCACCTACGCGATCGAGGCGGCGAGGGTATTCGTCGACCGCCTGCCCGTCTTCGGCATCTGCCTCGGCCACCAGATCCTGGGCCTCGCCTGCGGCGGGAAGACGTACAAGCTCAAGTTCGGACACCGCGGCGCCAACCACCCGGTGAAGAACCTCAAGACCGGCCAGGTCGAGATCACCTCCCAGAACCACGGCTTCTGCGTGGACCCAGCGCTCTTCGAGCGGCCCGAGTTCGAGTTCACCCACGTGAACCTGAACGACGGGACGGTGGAGGGCTTCCGCCTGCGCGACCGGCCGGTCGTCTCGGTCCAGTACCACCCGGAGGCCAGCCCCGGCCCCCACGACAGCCACTACCTGTTCCAGGAGTTCGTCGCGCTCATGCGCGCGCGGCGGGAGGGTCGGTAGGCCCATGCCGAAGGACCCAAGGATCCGGTCGGTGCTCGTGATCGGCTCGGGGCCGATCGTGATCGGGCAGGCCTGCGAGTTCGACTACTCGGGGACCCAGGCCATCAAGGTCCTCAAGAGCGAGGGCCTGAGGGTCGCGCTCGTCAACTCGAACCCCGCCACGATCATGACCGACCCCGAGTACGCCGACCGCACGTACATCGAGCCGCTCACGCCCGAGGCGGTCGAGGCGATCCTCGAGCGGGAGCGTCCCGACGCGCTCCTGCCGACGGTGGGCGGGCAGACCGCGCTCAACCTCGCGGTGGAGCTCGCGCGCCGGGGGGTCCTCGACCGGCTGGGGGTCCGCCTCATCGGGGCGAGCCGCCGCGCGGTCGAGGTGGGCGAGGACCGGCAGCTCTTCAAGGACGCGATGGGCCGGATCGGCCTCGAGGTGCCGAAGAGCGGCTTCGCCGCGAGCCTCGAGGAGGCGCGGGCGGTCCTCGCGACCACGGGGCTTCCCGCGGTCGTCCGTCCGTCCTTCACCCTCGGGGGAACCGGGGGCGGCATCGCCTACAACCTCGAGGAGTTCGACGAGGTGGCCTCCCGCGGCCTCGATCTCTCGCCCGTGCGCCAGGTCCTGGTCGAAGAGTCGCTCATCGGCTGGAAGGAGTACGAGCTCGAAGTGATGCGGGACCGGGCCGACAACTTCGTGGTGATCTGCTCGATCGAGAACTTCGACCCCATGGGCATCCACACCGGCGACTCGGTCACCGTCGCCCCCGCCCAGACGCTCACCGACCGCGAGTACCAGGTGATGCGGAACGCCTCGCGCGCGATCATCCGGGAAGTCGGGGTGGAGACGGGGGGCTCGAACATCCAGTTCGCGGTGGACCCGAAGACGGGGCGCCTCGTGGTCATCGAGATGAACCCCCGCGTCTCGCGCTCGTCGGCCCTCGCCAGCAAGGCGACCGGCTTCCCGATCGCCAAGATCGCGGCGCTCCTCGCGATCGGGTACCACCTCGACGAGATCCGGAACGACATCACGCGGACGACCCCCGCCTCCTTCGAGCCGGTCATCGACTACGTGGTGGTGAAGATCCCGCGGTGGGCCTTCGAGAAGTTCAAGGACGCGAGCCCCGCCCTCGGGACCCAGATGAAGTCGGTGGGCGAGGTGATGGCCATCGGGCGGACCTTCAAGGAGGCGCTCCACAAGGGCCTGCGCGGGCTCGAGACCGGCGTCTCGGGCTTCGCCCGCACCGACCTCGACGACTCGCGCATCAAGGAGAAGCTGCTCATCCCCGACCCGGACCGGATCTTCTACGTCAAGCGGGCGCTCGACCTCGGATGGCCCCACGACGAGGTCTACCGGATGACCGGCATCGACCCCTGGTTCCTCGACCAGATCCAGCAGATCGTCGACCTGGAGAAGGAGTTGGTGAGGGGTCTGCGGGCGGAGCTCGACGAGCTCGGCGCCGGCGGAGCGGGACTGCCGGGCCTGAGCGAAGCGGGGGAAGCCAGAGGGGGTGCGCCGCAGCACGGCCCGGAGCAACAGGCGGCGGAGGGAGCCGGATTCACTCCGGCGACCGGAGCGGGGGGTCTCAGGAAGGTGCACGCGAGCGAGGCCAGGGAACCGCGCCGCAGCACCCCCCAAGCAACAGGCTGCGAGCGGAGCCCGATTCACTCGGGCGCAGCGAGCGGGGGGTCCAGGGGGGCGCGGCGCCCTGGCTCTCCAGCCAGGACAAGCAGCGCCCCCCTGCTCAGAGAGGCCAAGCGCATGGGGTTTTCCGACGTCCGGCTGGGCCAGCTCGCGGGGGCGAGCGAGGCCGAGGTGCGGGCCGCCCGCAAGGCGGCCGGGATCGAGCCCGTCTACAAGCGCGTCGACACGTGCTCGGCGGAGTTCGAGTCGTTCACTCCCTACCTCTACTCGACCTACGAGCAAGAGTGCGAGGCTTCTCCCACCGACCGCAGGAAGGTGGTCATCCTGGGCAGCGGTCCCAACCGCATCGGACAGGGCATCGAGTTCGACTACTGCTGCTGCCACGCCTCGTTCGCCTTCAAGGAGGAGGGGTACGAGACGATCATGGTCAACTGCAACCCGGAGACGGTCTCGACCGACTACGACACCTCCGACCGGCTCTACTTCGAGCCGCTCGCCTTCGAGGACGTGATGAACGTCCTCGAGAAGGAGAAGCCGGAGGGGGTCGTCATTCAGTTCGGCGGACAGACCCCCCTCCGCCTTTCGGTGCCGCTGCAGCGGGCGGGGGTCAGGATCCTGGGGACGAGCCCCGACGCGATCGACATGGCGGAGGACCGCCAGCGCTTCAGCGCGCTCCTCCACCAGCTCTCCATCCCGCAGCCGGAAAGCGGGACGGCCACCTCGCTCGAGGAGGCCAAGGTGGTGGCGGAGCGGGTGGGCTACCCGGTCCTCGTCCGGCCGTCGTACGTCCTCGGCGGGCGGGCCATGGCCATCGTCTACGACGCGGGGCGCCTCGAGGGATACGTCCGGGAGGCGGTGCTGGCCTCTCCCGAGCACCCGATCCTCATCGACCGCTTCCTGGAGGACGCCTTCGAGGTCGACGTCGACGCGGTGGGCGACGGCGAGCGGGTGGTGATCGGGGGGATCCTGCAGCACATCGAGGAGGCGGGGATCCACTCGGGCGATTCCGCGATGGTTCTCCCCACCTACAAGATCACGCCGGAGCACCTCGAGACGATCAGGACCCACACGCGGCGGCTGGGGCTCGCCCTCGGGGTCAAGGGGCTGATGAACGTCCAGTACGCGATCAAGAACGACGTGGTGTACGTGCTGGAGGTGAACCCCCGCGCCTCGCGCACGACGCCCTTCGTGAGCAAGGCGACCGGGGTGCCCCTCGCCAAGGTCGCGGCCCGGATCATGGCCGGCCGCACCCTCGGCGACCTGGGCCTCACCGAGGACCTGAAGGTCGACCGGATCTTCGTGAAGGAGTCGGTGTTCCCGTTCCTGAAGTTCCCGGGGGCGGACATCCTCCTCGGCCCGGAGATGAAGTCCACCGGCGAGGTGATGGGGATCTCGAGCGACTTCGGGATCGCCTTCGCCAAGTCGCAGCAGGCGGCGGGGTTCCACATCCCGACGTCGGGCGAGGTCTTCATCTCCGTCAACGACTTCGACAAGCCGGGCGTGCTTCCCCACGCCAAGGCGCTCCACGAAATGGGGCTCCGCGTCCTGGCCACCCGCGGCACCGCGGAGTACCTGAACGCGCACGGCGTGCCCGCGGAGATGGTCCTCAAGGTCAACGAGGGCCGGCCCAACGTGGTCGACCACATCAAGGACGGGCGGATCCGCATCGTCTTCAACACGCCGCTCGGGGGAGAGTCCTTTTACCACGACGGGGCGATCCGCAAGAGCGCCGTCCTCCACAACGTGCTCGTGGTCACCACCCTCACCGCCACCGCCGCCACGGTGCAGGCGATCCGGGCGCTCCGCGAGCGCAGCACCGACTGGTACTCCCTCCAGGAGATCCACGCGGGTCTGCCCGCCGAGGTCTCGTGAAGCCCCTCTACCTCGCGCTCTCCGGGGGCGGTGCGCACGCCGCGACGCACTGCGGCGTGCTGCGCGCCCTCGGGAGGGACGGGATCGAAGTGGCGGGGATCGCCGGGGTGAGCGGGGGGGCGCTGGTCGCCGCGGCGTGGGCGGGGGGCGCCGATCTGGACCGCCTGCTGGATCAGGCCTCGCACCTGCACCCTTGGATGTGGGTCCGGGGCTGGGGCGGGGGGCTCCTCTCCGGCAGCCGCCTGGGCGCGCTCATCGACGAATTCCTGCCGGTGGCCACCTTCGGGGAGCTCCGCGTGCCGCTCACGGTCGTCGCCGCCGACGTCGACACCGGCGAGCCCGTGGTCTTCCGGGACGGCAGCGTCCGCGACGCGGTCCGCGCCTCCTGCAGCTTCCCGGGCGTCTTCCCGCCCTTCGCGTGGAACGGGCGGCGCCTCGTGGACGGCGGCCTGATCGAGGTCGTGCCGGTCAGACGCGCACGCGAGATGGCGGGAGAGACGGGCCTCGTGGTCGCCATCGACTGCAACGCGGGCGGGAAGTGGCCGGCCGCCGACTCCTTCGTGGCGATCGCGTTGCGGGCGGGGCTCACCGTGGTCCGGGGCCGGACGCGCGCCGAGCTGACCGGGGCCGACCTCGTGATCGCCCCTCCGATCGGGGAGTCGGGGTGGATGCGGCCCCAGCGCATCCCGCACTTCGCCGCCGCGGGTGAAGAGGCGATGACGGAGGCCCTCCCGGAGCTGCGCCGGCTGCTGGAGGGCTGAGGCCGGACGCGAGCCCATGCGCCGCATCTTCGTCCGTCTCGCCGCCTTCGGGCTCGTCCTCGCCGCCGCATGGGAGGGCCTTCGCCTATACGATCGCCCGCCCGTCTCCCCGGGCGCTTGGCTGCAAGCGGCCGGGCTCGAGGCCAGCTACGAGACCGTGGACGGTCACCGCCTGCGCTACGTCCGGGCGGGCCGGGGAGACGCGGTGATGCTCGTGCACGGCTTCGCTTCGTCGCTCTACACCTGGAAGGACGTCATCCCCGGCCTCGCGCGCCGCCACGACGTCATAGCGCTCGACCTGCCCGGCTTCGGAGGATCGGATCAACCCGAGGACCTCGCCTTCGAAGACCTCCCGCGCGCGGTCGTCGGGTTGATGGAACGGCTCGGCGTTCGCCGCGCCGCCCTGGTGGGGAACAGCATGGGCGGGGCCGCCGTGGCCCTCGTCGCGGCCCGCTCGCCGACCCGCGTATCCGCTCTCGTGCTCGTGGACGCCGCCGGCTTCGACCTGGAGGTGAGCAAGCGGCCCCCGGTGGTCCGGCTCGCGATGTCGCCGGCCGCGGGCCTCCTCGCTCTCGTCCCCGGCAAACGGCTGATCGTCGAGGCATCGCTCCGGCAGGTGCTCCATGACGACACGCTCGTGACTCCCGAGCGGGTCTCCGAGTACCTGGCCGCCTTCTTGCGTACCTCCACCTTCGTCTCGATCCGGTCGCTCAGCGGCTCGCTCGAGCGCGGGAGCGGCATGGTGGCGGAGGCGCTGCCCCGCATCGCCGCCCCCACGCTCGTGTTGTGGGGACGCCAGGACCGTTGGATCCCCCTCGCGCACGCCGACCGGTTCGTGGCGAAGATCCTCGGCGCGCGCAAGGTGGTGCTCGACGCGTGCGGGCACGTGCCGCAGGAGGAGAGGCCGGACGAGGTGCGGCGGCTGCTGGAGGAATTCCTGCAAGCACCCCTCCCGGCCGCGCCGCCCCGAGGCGACCCCCGGGCTAACGCTGACCGAGGTTGATCAGAGCCTCCCGGGCCTTCTGGGCGAGGGGGCTTCGCGGGTACTGGCGCACGATCACCTCCATGGTGGCGACGCCTTCGTCCTTCCGACCCCACGAGACGTATGTGCGTCCGAGGACGAAGAGGAGCTTGGGCTCGTCCTCGTCGCTCGGCTGGAGGGAGAGCGCCTCCTTCACCAGCTTCTCCGCCGCCGCGAAGTTGTGCTCGATGTGCTGGAGGATGGCGAGGAGCATCCGGCAGCGTCGGCGGTCCTCGAGCGGCAGGTCCGCGTCGCGCGCGACCGCTCTCTCGAGCAGCTCGCGGGCGTCCGCGAAGTACTGCTGCTCGTAGAGGTGGGTCCCGAGGCCGGTGAGGGCGCGGGCGTCGTCGGGGTTGCGGGCGAGTGCTTGCTCCCAGGCCATGACGCGCCCCGCCGTCTGGAGGGCGGCGTCCATCGTCTGCGGGAACTGGCCGGGCCCGAGAAAGCCGTTCAGGCGCAGGAGCTGCCGTCCTTCCGGCGAGAGAAAGACGATCGTGGGCAGCGAGCTCACCTCGTACCTTCTGGTGGCATCCAGCTCTCGGCGCGATCCCTCGGTGTTGACCTTGACCGACACGAAGTCCTGGGCCAGCTTCACCACCAAGGGGTCGACGTAGGTCGTGCGGTCGAGCCGGCGGCACCAGGCGCACCAGTCGGCCCAGAAGTCCACGAAGACGGGCTTGCCCGCCTTCCTGGCCTTCTTCATCGCCTCGTCGAAGCTCCTCTCCCACCGGATGGCGACCGGCGCCGTGGATGTGTGCTGAGTCGCACCGGCCAGGAAGAGTGAGAGCGCGAGGGCGGAGCTCATCGTCCTATCGTCTCCCCACCAGAGCGCCCGCGCGACATGCCGCGGCGTGGGCGTCGAAGAGGGGCTGGAAAGAGCTCGCCTTGTTCCAGAAAGACTCGGGGTGCCACTGGACCGCCACCACGAAGCGCCGTCCTGGCATCTCGAGCGCCTCGATCACGCCGTCCTGCGGGCAGCGTGCAGAGACGACGAGGCCCGGCCCGACGCGATCGACCGACTGGTGGTGAAAGCTGTTCACGAAAACCGTATCGTGGCCGAGGATCTCGCGCAGCCGGCTGCCCGGGAGCACCTCGACCGGATGGCTGCAGCGCCATCTCTTTCCCGGCGCGTCGTGCGGCATCGCCCCCTTGATGGTGGACGGGATGTCCTGCACGAGGGTTCCCCCCAAGGCAACGTTTAACACCTGCTGGCCCCGACAGATGGCGAGCGTGGGGAGATCACGCTCGAGGGCAGTGCGGACGAGGGCCAGCTCGAAGTCGTCCCGCCGCCGGTCGACCCGCCCCAGCCTCGGATGGGGTGCCTCACCGTAGAGCGCCGGGTCCACGTCAGCGCCTCCGGAGAGCACGAGGCCGTCGATGCGGTCGAGGAGTGTCGAAGCGTGACCGGGAAGACCGGGGGCGAGAACCACGGGCGCCGCCTCCGCCTGCTCGACGGACCGGACGTAGTCGGCGCGGATCGCGTGGAGCCCCGGCCGGCTGCCGTCCCCGAGCGTGATGCCGATGACGGGACGCATCACATCCGATCGGGCACGGGGATGCCCAGGAGGTCGAGCAGGACCTCCATCTGGCGCGCGAACGCCTGTACGACGAGGGCGCGGCAGGCGCGGAGGTCCCCGGTCCCCGCGTGGATCACGGAGTGGCTCGGCTTCTGGTAGTAGGAGTGGAATGCCTGGGCCACCGCGAAGGCGTGCCGGGCGACGAGCGCCACGTCCTCGGAGCGGATGGCCTGCTCCACCACCTCGTCGCTGCGGCCCATGAGGAGAAGGAGGGACCACACGAGGTCGCCTTCCTCGCCGGAGAGGAAGGAGCCCAGGTCGAGCGCGCGCGCGCGGGCGAGGAGATCGTCGGTGCGGTGCCCCTCCGCCTCGAGCCGGGCGAGGATGTTGCGCGCGCGCACCACGGCGTTCTGGAGATAGGGGCCCGTCTCGCCGGTGAAGGCGAGCGCCTCTTCCATGTCGAAAGTGATCACGCGTGTGCGCGAGAACCTGAGCATGAAGTAGCGCAGGGCGCCCGTCGCCACCGCCGCGGCCGTCGCCTCGCGCGCCGCGTCCTCCCGACCGGGGTCACGCGCGTCGACTTCAGCCCGGGCCTTGGCCAGGAGCGCGTCGATGAGATCGTCGGCCTTGACGCCGAGGCCCTTGCGCCCCGAGACCTTGACCGCGGCCTCGTCCTCCGAGACCGCGTAGCCCAGAGCCCTCGCGGTGGCCGCCGAGAGGACGACCTTCTCGTAGGCGAGGTGGTGGGAGCCCTCGGCCCCCTCGGCGTGTCCGAGGGTGGCGACGCCGGCCTTCACCACGCGCTGGGGGTAGGACTGGCCCACGTCGATCACGTTGTAGACGGCCTCGGCGTGGCCGAAGGCGGGAGCCCCGCTCTCGCCCTCTCCGCTCGTCGTCGACCACAGAACGTGCCCGTCGGGAGAGCAGCGGTGGCGGCGGTAGCGGAAGTCGCGGTCGAGGCGGCCGAGCTTCCAGAGCTGGTACGCGATGTCCTTGCCGGTGTAGGTGACCGTCCCGTTCGAGCGGACGATGATCTTGTCTTCGTCGATGGCGCTCGCATCCGTCTCGCCCATGGGTAGGACCCAGCATCCGGCGTTCTTGCCCTCCGCCTCGAGGCGGAGGGCACCCTTCTCCTTCAGGAGCTCGAAGGCGCGATTCCAGAAGTGCAGGCGCAGGATGTCGCTCTCGTGCACGAGGAGGTCGTACCGGATCCCGAGGCGCGCCATGGTCGCGAGATGGCAGTCCATGATCCTCGCCGCTACGTGCGCGGCGAGGCGGGCGGTGTCGTTGCCGCCCTCCTCGATGGCGTGGAGCGCAGCCGCCTGCAGCGTTCTCCTCCCCGGGTCGGCCGCGTAGAAGTCGCCGACCTTGGCGTAGAGATCCCAGCAGTAGTGGTCGAACCGACCAGGGGTCGCCTCGACGTCGGCGAGCGTCTTTCCCTCCAGGTGCTGGAAGCCCACCACCACGTCGGCCACCTGGACCCCGGTGTCGTCGATGTAGTTCTGGACGCCCACCTGCCTTCCGCGGTGTTGCAGCAGGCGGACGAAGGTGTCGCCGAGGCAGGCGTTGCGCACGTGGCCGACGTGCGCCGCCTTGTTCGGGTTGATGCTCGTGTGCTCGACGATGACGTGGCCCGGGCGAGCCTTGGACCCTTGCCCCTCGGCGAGGCCTCGGTCGAGCTCGCGGGCGAAGGCTCCGCGGTCGAGGAACAAGTTCACGTAGCCGCCCCCCGCGACCTCGGCGCGGACGACCCCCGAGGTCGTGCCCAGGTCCCCGGCCAGCCGCTCGGCGATCTCGCGGGGTTTGCGCCGCAGTGCCTTCGCGAGGTCGAACGGCGCCGTGAGCGCGAGGTCGCCCAGCTCCACGCGGGGGGGGTATTGGAAGGAAGCCGTCTCGAGGTCGACGTCGAAGGCGCGTCTGACCGCCTCGCGCACGGCTCCGGCGAGGCGCTGTTGGATATCCAGTATCACCGCCAGCTATCTTACTGTGCGCCCGCGGGCGCCCGCGGGCCTTGACACTTTTTTGCCTTGATTGAGCTCGGCCGACTGTCCCCGACCGTCTACCGCGATCGCCCTCCCCGAGAGGGCCCCGGCCCGCCCACGCGTGCTCGGCCTTGGCTATGATGTCGAGATGAGTCGTAGAACCCTGGTCCTGGCGCTCCTCCCGGCCGTGGCTCTCGCCGGCCCCGTCCGGCACTTCGATGTCATGGCCTCCTTCACGCCGCCGAAGAAGGCGGGGGGCGTGGGTGCCGTGGCCGTGACCTTTCGCGCCCTCGACTCGGACCTGAAGGTCAACGAGACCCCCGCCCCTCGACTCAAGCTCGACCTCGTCCAAGCCGTGCTCGTGGACAAGCAGCCGCCGCCGAGCGGGGAGGCGCCGGTCTACGACCCCCTCAACGCGAAGTACCTCGACCTCGCCAAGCCGGTCCTCTTTCCGGCCGCCGTCCTCCCCACGGCACCGGTGGGCGAGAACCGCGTGCCGGCCACCGTCGTCTTCTTCTACTGCTCAGAGCGTGAAGACTGGTGCCGGCGGGGGACGGTCGAGGTCGAGATCCCGGTCACGGTGCCCTGACGGCGGGCCCGGGAGCCGCCCGGCCTCAATGCCGCCGCGCGTCGGCCGAGGCGTACTCCGGGGGGGTGTTCACGTTTTGGAAGACGGTGGCCCCCTCGCCGAAGGAGGCGAGCTCGTCGGGTCCGACCTCGCGCACCCGCACGTCGGGCCAGAACGACGTCATCGCCCGCTCGCCGGCGGCCACGCGCCGCCGGATGGGCGCGAGGCAGCCCTGCCCGTACACGGCGCACAGCGGCTCCGTACCGCGGGGCGAGAAGGGGACGACCGCGTCGAACCCGGGGGCGACAGAGGCGAGGTGCAAGAGGAGGGAGGTCGGGACGAGCGGCAGGTCCACGGCCAGGAAGAGCCCGGGTCGGCCCGGGGCGCTTTCCAGGCCGGCGAGCAGGCCCGCGATGGGGCCGGCGTCCTCGATGCGATCCGGCAGCACCGGGAAGCCGCGGTCGGCGTACCGCGGCTCAGGCCCGCAGAGGATCCGGACGTCGTCGCTGATCGCGCGGAGCCGCGCGAGAGCATGGCCGAGGAGGTCGGTCTCGCCCCACGGCAGGAGCGCCTTGTCGCGTCCCATCCTCTGGCTTCGCCCCCCGGCCACGGCGAAGCCGACGAGGCTCACCCGTGGCTCCGCCGCTTGAAGGACCAGTCGATCTCGAACTCGGAGACGACACAACCGCCCGCATCGCGCCCGACCGACCGTGCGGTGAAGCTGCCCGGCTCGTCGGAGGCCGCGGCGCGGTCGATCGCCGCCTTCATGCCGGCGACGTCCTCGAAGGTGAAGAGCCCGGCGCCGACCAGCTTCTTCGTGTAGGTGACGCGGAGGGCCACGACGAGCAGGGCCACCGAGACGGGCGCGTCCCTGATCAGCACGATGGCGGCCGCCCCGGTGGACATCTCCGCGGCCATGGCCTGCGCGGCGAAGTAGGTCGAACCGAACGGGTTCTGCGTGCGCCAGCCGCCGGGGAGCCGCACGGCGCAGGCTCGGGCGTCGAGGCGGACGACGGCGAGCCCGGCGAAGGCGGCGAGGGGCAGCCTTCTCCACATCCAGAGGGTGAGGGGTAGCCGGCCCAGGATCCGGAGGCGAGCCTTCTCGCCTCGCGGCCCGAAGCTCACCCGTCCTCCCGTTTCTCGTTTGGCGAGGTGAAGATCGTGCTCCAGCCCCGCTTGAGCTCGACGTAGGTGTAGACGATCCGCTGGATGGCCGTGACGTTGGAGAGGATCGCGATGATCCAGAGGACCGCGACCATCTTGTTCAGGATCGCCCCCGCGATGACGAGGACGACCCGCTCCGGCCGCTCCATGAGGCCGACCGGGCAGCGCGGGATCAGGCTCTCCGCCCGCGCCCGCGCGTAGGAGGTCATGAAGCCCCCGAAGGCCGCCACCCACACGAGCACCATGAGGTCGGTGCGCTCGAGCCGCGCGTAGAGGATGAGCAGCCCCAGGAAGAGGAGCATGTCGGAGTAGCGGTCCATCGTCGAGTCGAGATACGCCCCGAACTTCGTCCCCCGGCCCCGCAGGCGCGCGACCCGGCCGTCGAGCATGTCGAAGATCGAGGCCACGAGGGCGATCACCCCTCCCAGACGCAGCATCGCCGGGCTCACGTAGCCCAGGGCGAAGAAGGCGGAGGCGACACCGGTGAGGGCGAGGCCGGTCATGGTGAGCACGTCGGCGCTCACGTGGGCGGCGATGCGCACGAGGGCGTCGAGGATCGGGGAGAGAAGCGTGCCGAGCTTGGAGGTGACGGTTCGGGGGGGCACGATCGACCTCGCGGGGGGCCGCGGAGACGGCGAGTCTATGCCCGGGGGGCAGGCGAGTCAAAACCGCGCGTCCCTTGCCACGACCCGTCCTCCCGGCCGAAACTGGAGGCCGTCCGGAGGTCATCATGGTGCGCAAGCCAGTCGTCCTCATCACCGGAGCGAGCGGCGAGATCGGCCATGGCCTCGTGGAGAGGCTGGCCGGAGACGGCCGGCGGCCGATCATCACCCTCGACCTGAAGCCGATCGAGCCGGAGCTCGCCTCCCTCGTCCAGCACCAGTACCTGGGCTCGATCCTCGACCAGAACCTCCTCGAGCGCATCCTCTCCGAGTACGAGGTGGACCTCGTCTTCCACCTCGCGGCGCTCCTGTCCACGCGCGGCGAGTTCACGCCCACCACCGCGCACCAGGTGAACGTCGAGGGGACGATCCGCATGCTGGAGTTCGCGCAGAAGGAGGGCGAGTCGCACGGCCGGCCCGTCGTCTTCCTGTACCCGAGCTCGATCGCGGCCTACGGGATGCCCGACCTCGAGACGAAGGTGCTCGAGAGCAGGGTTAAGGAGGACGAGTGGAACGTCCCGTCCACGATGTACGGGTGCAACAAGCTCTATTGCGAGCACCTGGGCCGCTACTACGCGCAGCACTACAAGCAGCTCGCGGCGGAGACGCTCTCCGGCAAGGTAGACTTCCGCTCGGTGCGCTTCCCCGGCCTCATCTCGGCGGTGACCGTACCGTCGGGGGGGACGTCCGACTACGCCCCGGAGATGCTGCACGCAGCGGCGGAGGGCAGGCCCTACGCCTGCTTCGTGCGCCCCGACACGCGCATACCGTTCATGGCGATGCCGGACGGGGTACAGGCCCTGCTCACGCTGGCCGCTGCGCCGCTCGAGAAGCTCACCCGCACGGTCTACAACGTGGGAGCCTTCAACCCGTCGGCGGAGGAGATCCGTTCGCGTGTCGTCTCCGCCTTCCCGGGCGCGGAGGTCACCTTCGCGCCTCACCTCAAACGGCAGCAGATCGTGGACTCTTGGCCGGCCGACGTGGACGACTCGGCGGCGCGGCGCGACTGGGGCTTTGCTCCCCGCTACGACGAGGCCAGGGCGTTCTCCGAGTACCTGATCCCCACGATCCGCGAGCGTTACCGCTGAGACGAGGCACGCTCGCCAGGGTCGCGGAGATCGAGGACGATCGGGCAACGGCGGCCAAGGGGGAGAACATGGGACAGGCATTCGGCGTCACGGGTCTCGGGGTGATGGGCGCGAACCTCGCCCTGAACGTGGAGAGCCGCGGCTTCTCCGTGGCCGGCCACGACCTCGACCCCGCGCGGACCGGGAAGTTCCTGGCCGGACCGGCGAGAGGGAAGAGAATCGTCGGGGTGAGCGACCCTTCGGCCCTCGCGGCGGCCCTCGACCGTCCCCGGCGCATCCTGGTGATGGTGCCGGCCGGCCCGCCGGTGGACGACGTGATCGGGCAGTTGAGCCCTCACCTCGCGAAGGGTGACATCCTCATCGACGGCGGGAACTCCTTCTTTCGCGACACCGAGCGTCGCGCGCACGAGCTCGACGGTGCGGGCCTGCTGTTCGTGGGGTGCGGCGTCTCGGGGGGCGAGGAGGGAGCGCGCCTCGGGCCGAGCCTGATGCCCGGCGGGCCGCGCGAGGCGTGGGACGCGCTCGCCCCGATCCTCCGCTCGATCGCCGCG
>Ga0214473_10006374_pt1 | contig 14108 bp, 12 predicted proteins | sample RVTome_7_FD_203509 | JGI IMG/M metagenome (GOLD analysis project Ga0214473, IMG submission 203509) | Soil microbial communities from uranium-contaminated site in the Upper Colorado River Basin, Wyoming, United States - RVT98D197 | ecosystem: Environmental > Terrestrial > Soil > Contaminated >... | reverse complement strand
CGCAGCGGCGACCTGATTATTCTCGCCAAGCCCTACTGGTTTCCGACGTCGCAGCCGCGCGCGGGCGGCACCGCCGCCGGCACCACGCACGGCAGCGGCTACGACTACGACACGCGCGTACCCATCATCCTGCTGGGCCCGGCGTTTCGCGAAGGAGAATATCTTTCGCCCGCGACCCCTGCCGACATCGTTGCGACACTGGCAACGCTGGTGGGCGTCACGCTGGCCCACACCGACGGGCGCGTCCTCGAGGAGGCGGTCGCTCCGCCCCCTCCTCCTGTCCCGGCGAAGCCAGCTCCCGCACCGGCAAAATCCGCTCCCACGCCGCGCAAGCCGTCGTAGGGGCGGTTTATACTGCCATGCGCGCCCCCACGAGCAATGCCGCTTTATGTTAGACTCCCGCATCGCACTGGCATCCACGCGCAGATAGTTGGCATCCCGCCATCAGGAGGCGGTCCAAAATGATTCTCCAGCGAGTTCCCGCGCACTCATTCCGCAGGGCGCAGGTCGCGTTCCTGCTGCTTGTTCTAGGTGTGGCGCTTTGGACGTCGCTGGCTTTCGCTCAAGCCCCTGCGCCGGGCCGAATCGTGGCCATCGGAGACATCCACGGCGAGCTCGATGGCGTGGTCGGCATCCTTCAGAAGGCGGGCGTGGTCGACGCCACACAGAAATGGGCCGGCGGTAACACGACGCTCGTCGTCACCGGCGATTTCATCGACCGCGGCGCAAAATCGCGCGCGGTGATGGACCTGCTGATGGCGCTCGAAAAACAGGCGCCGAAAAGCGGCGGGCGCACGTTCATCCTCCTCGGCAACCACGAAGCGATGAATATCTACGGCGACCTGCGCTACGTCACGCCGGAAATCTACGCCACCTTTGCCAGCGGCAACTCAGAAAAGCGCCGCCAATCAGCCTGGCGCACGTACCAGGGTTTTCTTCGCGCGCGCGCCCGCGCCCAGAGCGCGCCCGAACCCGTCTTCACGCCGGAAATGCAGGCCGCGTGGATGACGGCGCACCCACCGGGGTTTTTCGAGCACCGCGACGCTTTCGCGCCGAAGGGGAATTACGGGCGCTGGTTGCGCACGCTGCCGCCGATCGCTCAGGTGGGTGACATCATCTTCGTGCACGCAGGCATCAGCCCAGCGGTCGGGACCTGGAAGATTGCCGACGTCACGCTGCGCGTACACAACGAGATTCAGGCTTTCGACAACTTCGCCGATTACCTCGTCCAGCAGAAAATGATTTTGCCCTTTTTCACGGAGGATGAAATCCTCGCCTCCGCCAAGGAGGACTACGAGGCGCGCCAAGCGGTTGCGGCGAGCGCGACCAGTTCCACGGAGCCGACCGCCGCGGACCGGCACCGAATGGATGTTCTGAAAGAACTGTTGGAGATCGGAAGTTGGCTGAGCGTGAATCCCGACGGCCCACTGTGGTTCCGTGGTTTCGCCTCGTGGAACGACCAGGAAGGCCCGGAGCAGGTGGACAAAATCCTCGCGGCGCGGGGCGCGAAACATTTTGTGGTCGGGCATTCGACCATCCGCGGTGGAAAAATCCTGCCGCGGTTCGGCGGCAGCGTATTTCTGATCGACACGGGGATGCTGACCAGTTATTACCCGGGGGGCCGCGCGGCGGCGCTGGAAATACTCGGCGGCAAATTCACCGCCATCTACCCGGACGAGCGTGTAGTCCTGCTCGACAGTGCGGCTGCGCCGCGCAGCGGCCTGCCGGCCCCGGATGAATTCGAAGCTGCCGGCGCGGCGCTCGGCGGCGGCGCACAGCAGCCTGCCGCGGCCCCGGAAAAACCCAGGCGCGCGTGGAACGGTCCGGACGGCAACCCGCTGCCCTTTAAGAGCGAAGAAGAGTTGATGGAGTTCATGCGCACCGCCAAGGTCGTGTCCATGAGAACCATCGGCCAGGGCATCACCATGCCGCGCAAGGCCGTGCTCGAAAAAGATGGCATCCGCATGCACGCCATATTCCGCGACATCGAGGAACAGCGAGACAGGTTCACCGGCGCCGCGGGCACCACCGAATTGTTTTTCCGCGACTCCTACATGTTCGAGATGGCGGCCTTCGAGTTGAGCCGCCTGCTCGGGATCGATTTCGTGCCGCCCACCGTCTCGCGCAGGTTGCAAGGCCAGAGCGGCAGCATGCAGGTCTGGGTCGAAAACGCCCTCGACGAAGGCAAACGCACCCGTCAGAAGGTCAACCCGCCCGACGTGGAATACTGGCGGCAGGAGCTCGGCATGATGCGCGCCTTCGACGCGCTCATCTACAACACCGACCGCAACGTCGGCAACATCCTCTACGGCCCCGATTGGAAATTCTGGTCCATCGACCACACGCGGGCTTTTCGCCGGCACGACACGCTGAAAGACCCGCACCTGGTGACCGCCTGTGACCGCACCTTTTGGGAGAAACTCCACAGCGTTAACGACGAAACTATTCGCGCGCGCCTGAAACCCTATCTGCAACAGTACGAAATTGACGGCCTGCTGAAACGCCGCAAGGCGCTCGTGGCGCTGATCCAGAAACTGATCAACGAGCGCGGCGAAGACAAATTCCTGTTTTCGCTCCGGTGACGATGGCCGCCGCCTGCGCCGCCACGAATTTCTCTTGCCCGGGGGAATCTGCCCGCCGATGAAACGCTTCCTGGAAAAGACGCTGCAACTCCGCCCCGGCGAATTCGGCCCCGGCCTTCTGTTGTTCTTCTACTTGTTCCTGATCATTGCCGCTTATGTTGTGGGCAAGGTGGCGCGGAGCGCGTTGTTCCTCGGGAAGTTCAAGGCCGACACCCTGCCCTACGTCATTCTCCTCATCGCCGTCCTGACCGGTATCGTCGTCGTGGGCTATGTCTGGATCGGCCGGCGCGTCGGCGTGCGCAACCTGGTCGTCGGCAGCCTGCTGTTTTTCGCGCTCACCGCAGTCGGGTTCTGGCTGATCGGCCACTTCACCCAGGCCAACTGGCTCTTTCCGGCCATTTACGTCTGGGTGGGCATTTTCGGCGTGCTGGCCCCGGCGCAAGTCTGGACCCTTGCCAACTATGTGCTCACCACGCGCGAGGCCAAGCGGCTTTTTGGCGTCATCGGCGGCGGCGCGATTGCCGGATGGATCTTCGGCGGGTTCTTCAGCAAGACGGTCCAGCAGGCGTTCGGCAAGCGCCACGGCGCAGAAATCCTCCTGCTGGTGATGGCCGTTTTCCTGGTGGTGTGCGCGGTGCTGGTGGTGTTCATCTGGCGCCGCCGCCGGGCCGGCCCGGCCGCCGAAGAGAAAGGGCTCGAACTGGTCGCGGAGAGTGTGGGTCGCAGCCTGAAGCTGGTCTGGTCGTCGCCCTATCTCCAGGCCATCTCGACGGTGATCTGTCTCTCCTCGGTGGCGACGACGATGGCCGGCTGGCAACTGGACGCCACCGCCCAGCAGGAGTTGGTGACCGAGGACAAGCTCGCAGTCTTCTATGCGGACTTTTATTTTTACGCCGCGCTGGCCGCGCTGGCGACGCAGCTCCTGCTGACCTCGCGCGTGCTCCGGAGGTTCGGCATCGGTGCGGCGCTGTTCGTGGTGCCGGTGGCGCTGATGCTCGGCGAAGCCGGCGTGCTCATCTGGGGCACGTTCCTGACGGTGGTGGTCCTCAAGGGCAGCGACCAGATCCTGCGCTATTCGATCGACAAGTCCACGATGGAACTCCTCTACCTCCCGGTGGCCACCGGCGTGAAGATGCAGGTGAAGTCGTTCATTGATACGGCGGTCTGGCGCTTTGGCGACGGCATGGCGGCGATGGCCGTGCTCGTGTTTGCAACGATGCTGCGCTGGAGCGCCGTCCAGGTCGGCTGGGTGAACCTGGTGTTTCTGCTGGGATGGGTCGCCGCGGCGCTGATCGCGCGGCGCCACTACGTCACGACGTTGCATGAGTGCATCCAGCAGCACCGGCTCGACGCCGAGCGCGCCGCCGCGCCTGTGCTCGACCGCTCCACCGCCGATATTTTCGCCAGCAACCTCGACGCGGCTGACCCGCAGGAAATTCTCTATGCCCTGAGCTTGTTCGAAATCGGCCAGAAGCAAGCCAGCCATCCCGCCCTTCGGCTCCTGCTGAAGCATCCCACGCCCGAGGTGCGGCGCAAGGCGCTTTCCGTGCTTACCGCCGCGGGCGACAAGTCCATCCTGCCCGAAGCGGAGCGGCTGCTCACCGATTCCGACATCACCGTGCGCACCGAAGCGCTGCTCTATCTCGCGCGGAACACCAACCTCGACCCGCTCGAGCGCCTGCAGCAACTCGGCGATTTCCCCGATTTTTCGATCCGCTCGGGAGTGGTGCTGTTTCTTTCGCGGCCCGGCCCCGCGCAAGACCTCGCCACCGCGGGCATTCTACTCGATGGCATGGTCAACGAAGCGGGCCCCGCGGGGAAGCCGGCGCGGCTCGAAGCGGCGCGGCTGATCGGGGTCCTCCCAGGCCAGTTCGACGCGCCGCTGTTCAAGCTGCTGAACGACTCCGACGCCGAGGTGGTGCGCGAAGCGATCCGCGCCGTGGGTGCGCTGGGCAAACGGCACATGGTCCCGCCGCTGCTGGACCGCCTCTCCGATCTTCAGCTCGAAGGCGAAGTCACCGAAGTGCTCGTGAAATTCGGCGACCGCGTGGTGGGCAGTTTGCGCGACCACATGGTGGACCCCGGCGTGCCCCTCGAGGTGCGGCGCATTCTTCCCGGCGTTTTGCAGCGCATCGGCACCGATGAAGCCGGGCACGCCCTGGCGGAAAACCTGCTCGAGTCGGACACCACGCTGCGCTTCCGCATCATTTCCGCGCTGAACAAGCTGCACCAGCAGCACCCGCAACTTGAATTGGACGAGCAACTGGTGGAAACGATTCTGGCTGCGGAGATCCTGGGCCACTATCGCTCCTATCAAATTCTCGGCATGCTCGGAGGGAATCCGGAGGCGCAGGATCCGGTGGTCGAGGCTCTCGCCGAAGGGATGCGGCAAGAAGTGGAGCGCATCTTCCGTCTGCTCGGGCTGCTCCATCCGCGGCGCGACTTCCATAGCGCGTACGTCGGCATGCAATCCACCGACCCGGTGGTCCACGCCAACGCCCTCGAATTCCTGGACAACGTCTTGAACCCGGCGCTCCGCCAGATGCTCGTGCCGCTGCTCGACGGCGAAGTCAGCGTGGCCGAACGCGTTGCGCTGGCCGAGCGTATGGTCGGGTTGAAAATGGAAAGCCGCGAAGAAGCCATTGGCGCTCTGGTCTCGAGCGACGACCCCTGGCTGAAATCCTGCGGCGCCTACGCCATCGGCAGCCTCGGTCTGAAGTCTCTCGAAGGCGCGCTCGATGCCTGCCTTGACCATCCCGACCCGCTGCTCCGCGAAACCGCGCGCCACGCGAAGCAGAAACTCACCGCGCTGCCGGGCCCGGCGACCGCCTGAGGCCGCGCCTTTTTCGCGGCACGACGCGCGGCCCTTCGTGCTACACTTTCCCCAGTGAGCCGGCCCGCTCCGATCGATCTCTCGGTCACCGTCGGCGCGCTGCGCCTTGCTAATCCCATCCTTGCCGCCAGCGGAACCTTCGGCTACGGACTCGAGTTTGCTCACCTGGTAGATCTGAACCGCCTGGGCGGGTTTGTGGTCAAGGGACTCTCGGCGCAACCGATGAACGGCGCGCCCGCGCCGCGGCTCTGCGAAACCCCCGGTGGAATGATCAACGCCGTCGGGTTGCAGAACGTCGGCGTCCGCGCGTTCGTCGCCGAAAAGCTCCCCAAGCTGCGCGGCTACCGCGCGGCCATTGTCGCCAACGTCTTCGGCCACTCGACTCAGGAATATGTCGAAGTGCTCCGCGTGCTGGAAGACGCCGAGGGGCTGGCGGCCTACGAGTTGAACATCTCTTGCCCGAACGTGAAGCGCGGCGGGGCGCAGTTCGGCACCGATCCGGCACTGACCGCCGAGGTGGTTTCCGCCGCCCGCCAAGCCTCTCGCCGCCCCCTGTGGGTGTAGCTTTCGCCTCTGGTGACTGACATCGCAGCCATCGCCCGCTCCGCGGAACAGGCTGGCGCGGATGCCCTGACCGTTGCCAATACCTATCCAGCGATGAGTGTGGACTTTCAGACACGAAAGTCGCGCGTCGGTAACATATCGGGGGGCCTCTCTGGCCCGGCCATCAAGCCTCTCACCCTGCGGCTTGTCTATGAGGTCACCCGAGCGGTAAAGCTGCCCGTAATCGGCTTGGGGGGCATCGAGACGCCCGAAGACGCCCTCGACTACATCCTGGTTGGCGCATCAGCCGTCCAGGTCGGCACAGCCAATTTCATAGACCCCCGGGCGTCCGAGAGGCTTGTTGACGGCCTAGAAAAACTTTGTTCTGAGAGTAAAATAACTAATATCAATCACTTACGAGGCAAATTCGAGGAAGAAACAGGTTGAGCGTACCCTGCCTGGCGGGGTATAATGGGTGGATTCTACAGAGCCAAAATAGTCCGCTATGCGCTCCAAGCTTTTCATTACGTGGGCTGCCATACGCTGGCTGCTCCTGATGTTCGTGGTGGCCCAGGGCCTTGAGGCCCCGGCCATCGCCCATCGGAGCGAGCCGGCGCCGCCCATCCGCGTCTGGGAAGGGGTAGCCAGTTGGTACGGCCCGAACTTCCATGGCCGGTTGACCTCCAACGGCGAAAGCTACGATATGTACGGCCTGACGGCAGCCCATCGCACGCTCCCCATCGGCGCGCTGGTTCGTATCGTGAACCCCCGGACCAACGCCGGGGTCGTAGTCCGCATCAATGACCGGGGCCCGTTTATCGAGGGCCGTGAGATAGACGTATCCTACGGGGCTGCGCGATCCTTGGGGTTTGACCACCGGGGCTTGGTCCGGTTGCGGATTGAACTTCTCGAGGTGCCGGAGCGCCGTTGGCAAGAGCCGCATCACAACTGATCGTCGCGCTGGACTATGACCGGCTAGCACCGGCCGCTCTGCTGGCCCGCCGCTTGGCAGACCATGTGGGAATGTTCAAGATCGGCGCTCAACTCTTCACCGCCGAGGGACCTGCCGCGGTCGAGCGGCTCGCCGGCCACGGCCCGGGCATCTTCCTCGACCTGAAATACCACGACATCCCCAACACCGTCGCTGGCGCCGTCGCTGCGGCATCGTCGCTCCCCGGCGTCCGCCTGATGACTGTCCACGCGCTCGGCGGGATGGAAATGATGCAGGCCGCCGTCCGCGCCCTGCCGAAGAGCCGCGGGCGGCCCAGGTTGATTGCGGTGACCATCCTGACGAGCATGGACTCGGCTGCGCTGCGCCGCGTGGGAATTGCGGGCCCCCCCACCGACCGCGTCGCCAAGCTGGCCTGGATGGCGCAGGAAGCGGGCCTTGATGGCGTCGTCGCCTCCGCGCACGAAATCCCTCTCGTCCGCCGGACGTGCGGGAAAGACTTCCTGATTGTTTCACCGGGAGTCAGGCCCGCGGGCGCGTTGCGCGGCGATCAGTCGCGTGTGGCCACTCCTGCCGAAGCCATCCGCGCCGGCGCGGACTATATCGTTGTCGGCCGGCCCATCACCGCCGCGCGCGATCCGCTCGCCGCCACCGAAGCCATCCTCGAAGAAATCGCCAGCGCGCTGTAGGTACGCTGAGGGGACGCGGCTTTAGATGCGCCCGGTTCCCCTGTAAACTCTCCCCATGCGTCACGTCATCGTCGGCACCGCCGGCCACATTGACCACGGCAAATCGGCGCTGGTCGAAGCGCTCACCGGCACCAACCCCGACCGGCTCGAAGAAGAAAGGCGCCGCGGAATCACGATTGACCTCGGCTTCGCGTTCCTCGAACTCGGCGGCGTGCGCCTGGGCTTTGTGGACGTGCCCGGCCATGAGCGCTTCGTGAAAAACATGCTCGCGGGCGTCGGCGGGATTGACCTGGTGCTGCTGGTCGTCGCCGCCGACGAATCCATCAAGCCGCAAACGCGCGAGCATTTCGACATCTGCCGCCTGCTCGAAATCCCCCGCGGGCTCACGGTGCTGACCAAGTGCGATCTGGTGGAGACGGACGTCGCCGGCCTGGTGCGCCTCGAAATTGAAGAGTTTGTGCGCGGGTCGTTCCTCGAAGGCGCGCCGGTGGTGCCCGTCAGCGCGCGCACCGGCGCGGGACTCGACCTTCTGAAGCAGGAATTGCTGCGCGTTGCCGAGCAGGCACCCGCCAAGGATGCGTCGCGCCATTTCCGCCTTCCGATTGACCGCGCCTTCGCCATCAAAGGATTCGGAACCGTTGTCACCGGCACGCTCGTTTCAGGTTCGGTGCAGCCGGAAGACGAAGTCGAACTATTTCCCGCGCGGAGGCGGCTGCGCGTGCGCGGCGTGCAGTCGGGTGGCCGCGCAGCCGCGCGCGCGGTCGCGGGCCAGCGCACGGCCGTCAATCTCGCGGGCGTCGAGGTCGGCGAAATCGCCCGCGGGATGGCGCTCGCCGCGCCCGGTTTGTTCGAGCCGTCGGCGCGCCTCGACGCGCGCGTCACGCTGTTGCCTTCGGCGCGCAAGCTGAAAAACCGCGCGCGCGTCCATTTCCATCAGGGCACCGCGGAAACGGTAGCGGAGATGGTTTTGCTCGACCGCGCCGAGCTCGTGCCCGGCGATTCCGCGTTCGCGCAACTTCGCCTGGCGCAGCCCGCGCTGCTGCTTCCGGGAGACCGTTTCATCCTGCGCCAGTTTTCGCCGGTCATCACCATCGGAGGCGGAGCGGTGCTGGCGAACCTTGCGCCGCGGCACAAGCCGAACGACGCGGGCGTGTTGCGCACGCTGGAAGTTTTCGAGCGCGGCAGCCGTGAAGAAATCCTCGCTGCCATTGCCGCAGCTTTTCCCGCTGGACTCAGCCTTGCTCACGTCCTCGCGCGCACCGGCTGGCTCGAGAGCGAGGCGCGCGAGGCCGCGTCGCGGCTCGCGGCCGCGGGCAGGCTTTGTGTCGTCAGCCAGGAGCCGTTCGTCGTCGCCGCCGGCGAAATCGTCGCCGCGTGCGTCGTGCGGCTGCGCGAAGAAATCGAGAAATTTCATCGCGCCAACCCGCTCGTCGAGGGCATCCCCAAAGAAGACCTGCGCGGGCGCGCCGCGCGTTTCGCCGGGCCGGAAGTGTTTCGTGCCGCGCTCGACGAATTGGTTGCGAAAGGCGAAGTGGTTCTCGCGGGCGACCTCGTCAAACGCGCCGGCCGCGAGATTGCTCTGCTGCCCGAAGAAGCGCGCGCGAAAGAACAGATGGAACGCGCCTTCGAGCGTGCGGGGCTAACCGTGCCGCCGCCGAAAGAAGTCGTCGCGAAACTGGCGGTCGAAGCGAAGCGCGCGCAAAAACTGCTGCAACTCCTGCTGCGCGAGCAGGTGCTGGTGAAAGTTGCCGAAGACCTGGTTTTTCACCGCGCGGCGATCGCGCGCCTGTGCGAAATGCTCGCCGAATATAAACAGCGCCGCGGCAAACGCCTGCCCATCGCCGCGTTCAAAGAGTTGACCGGCATCAGCCGCAAGTACGCCATTCCTTTGCTCGAATACCTCGACCGCGAGCGCGTCACCCGTCGCGTCGGCGACGAGCGCATGATCTTGTAACGCCGGCGCATGCTGGTGGTTTCCGGCTGTTCACTGATCACCGACGACTGTCCCCTTGCCTCATTGACGCGACCGGCGCCGCGGCCTAGAATGCCTTTCAGGAGGCTTCCCGATGGGAAAAATTGGCCCCACTGAACTCCTGCTGATTCTCGCCATCGTTCTGGTGTTTTTTGGCGGACGCAGGATTCCCGAAATTGCGCGCGGTCTGGGCGAAGGCATCCGCAACTTCAAGGACGCGATACGCACTCCTGAAAAGCCCGCCGACAAGCCCGCCGAAGAAAAGAAGTAGCGGCTGGGCTATCCCGCCATCTTGCATTCCGGGAGGCGAAAAAATTCACGCCGAGCGGCGGCCCCGCGGCCGCCGCATTTGTTTTTGAGAACATGCAAATTGCTGTCACCTGTGGCGGCGCCCGCCGCGGCGGGCGGCATTTTACTTGCCCGGCTGAAGCCGGCCTCTACAGGTGCATGTCTTTCCACTTCAGCTCGCGCAGCAATCGGTAAAGTCGCGCCAGCGGCAGCCCCACAACATTGAAATAGCAGCCCCCGACCCGCGTCACGAAGCGCCCGCCGCGCCCCTGGATGCCGTAGGCGCCCGCCTTGCCGAAGGGCTCGCCGCACGCGATGTAGGCGTCAATCTCCTGTTCGTTGAGCGGCGCGAAAGTGACCTGAGTGATTTCGTGCTCGACGCGGAGTTCGCCGTCGGGCAGGCGAAGCAGCGCGAGGCCGGTGATGACTTCGTGCGTTTGCCCGCTGAGCAGCTTGAGCATTCGCCGCGAGTCAGCAGCGTCGGCGGGCTTGCCGAGCACGCTGCCATCCACGACAACTTCCGTGTCCGCGCCAATGACGATTGCTTCGCCGGAAACGCGCGCCGCCGCCGCGCGCGCCTTGGCCTCGGCCAGGCGCCGCACCAGCGCGGTTACCGGCTCGGCGTTGCGTCGAGCCTCGTCCACCTCCGTGGCAACGGCTTCAAACGCGATGCCGGCGTCGCGCAGAATTTCCGCGCGTCGCGGCGATGCGGAAGCAAGAATCAATCGCATTTGCCGAGTTTCGAGTTTCGGAATGACGAATTCCATCACCGCACGAACCGCTTGCCTTGAATGGCTTCTACTACCTCTCCCTTTGTCCATCCGAACAAGCGCGCGAGCACGATGGGCTGCGCATCCGGGTGCCATTCGAGATATTTTTCGGCCAGCGCGGCGCGCGCGGCTTCGGGAGAAATCTTCCGCGCGGCAGCGACTTGCTTCGGAAATGCGCGCGCGGTTAATTCGAATCGCGCCGAGGGCCACGACTCGGTCTCCTGCTCGGCGCCGAAGTGCACCACCGCGAGCAGGCACTGCAACTCCGCCATCGCGCGCGCAAAGCGCTTGTTGCCCGCGGTCGAGTCCATCTTGCAGGCGTGGCGCAGCTCAAGCCGCGCGAGCGGGCCGTGTTTTTCAAGCGTCGCCCAGATCGTGCGCGCGTCGTGGCTGATGCGCCCGGCGGCGTAGAAGCGTTCGTGGTCTCCGGCGGCGGCGGCGGTGCCGCGCATCGCCAAAAAGTGCGGCAGCATTTCGAGCGAGATAAACGTGCCGCGCAGTTTGAAGTATTTGGCGTAGAACGCACGCCGCTGGTGCGGCAGCTCATCCTTCCAGCGCCAGATTTTCTGGCAGGATTTGTCCCAGCTAGGCCCGAGGTGGATGTCGCGCCGCGCTACCGCATAGTAAAGCGACGGCAGCGGCAGCCGCGTGATCGGAAAGAGCAAGCAATAGCTGACGGCGTTGATGAAACGCACCGCGTCGGCAGGCGTCGTCACACGCGGCGGCCAGCGAATTTCGGCAGCAAGGGAATGTTCCATGTAGAGGTGGCTTTACGCCACCACGGCTGGCGGGATAAACCCGCCGCTACACAACCACGGTTTCTTTATATTCGCCCCAGACGCGGCGCATCGCGTCGGAAATTTCGCCGACCGTCGCGTAAGCTTCCGCAGCGGACAGAATCGCGGGCAGCAGGTTTTCGCTCGATGCGGCTCGGCGTTCGACTTCGGCCAGCGCGGCTTTCACTTTTGTGGCATCGCGTCGCGCGCGCAGCGCCCGCACGCGTTCTACCTGCGCGCGTTCAATTGCCGGGTCGATGCGCAGGGTGGGAATCGGCTTCTGTTCCTCAGCGACGAACTGGTTCACGCCGACGACGATCTGCTCGCCGCGCTCGACCGCCTTCTGGTATTCGTAAGCCGCATTCTGGATTTCCGCCTGCACGAACCCCTGTTCGATGGCGCGGAGCATCCCGCCCATCGCGTCAATTTTGCCGATGTACTCGCGCGCGCCGGCTTCAATCGCGTCGGTCAGGTGTTCGATGGCCCAGGCGCCGGCGACGGGGTCCATTGTGTTGGCGACGCCGCTTTCGTGCGCAAGGATCTGCTGGGTGCGCAGGGCGACGGTGGCGGAAAACTCGGTGGGCAGCGCGAGCGCTTCATCCATCGAGTTCGTGTGCAGCGACTGGCAGCCGCCCAGCACGGCGGCGAGCGCCTGGATGGCCACGCGGACGATGTTGTTTTCCGGCTGCTGCGCGGTGAGCGAGCTGCCCGCGGTCTGCGCGTGGAAGCGCAGCATCATTGAACGCCGGTCGCCTGCGCCAAAGCGTTCGCGCATCGTGCGCGCCCACAGCCGCCGCGCCGCGCGGAACTTGGCAATTTCTTCGAGCAGGTCGTTGTGCGAGTTGAAGAAAAACGAAAGCTGAGGCGCGAATTCGTCCACGTGCAGCCCCGCGCTCACCGCGGCTTCGACGTAGGCAATCGCGTCGGCCAGCGTGAAGGCCACTTCCTGCACCGCGGTCGAGCCGGCCTCGCGGATGTGGTAGCCGGAAATCGAAATCGTGTTCCAGTTGGGCAGCTCGGCGCGGCACCACGCGAAAATATCGGTGACGACGCGCATTGCGCTGCGCACCGGGTAGATGTAGGTGCCGCGCGCGACGTATTCCTTCAGGATGTCGTTCTGGACGGTACCGGAAAGCCGCCGCAAGTCGGCGCCCTGTTTGCGCGCCACCGCGGCGTAGAGCGCGAGCAAAATCGCCGCAGTCGCGTTGATGGTCATCGAAGTGGAGACGCGGGCCAGGGGGATGGCGCCGAACAGCGTCTCCATATCTTCGAGCGAATCAATCGCCACGCCGACTTTGCCGACTTCGCCTTGCGCAAGCACGTGGTCGGAGTCGAGTCCGATCTGCGTGGGCAGGTCGAAGGCGACCGAAAGTCCCGTCTGGCCCTGTTCGAGCAAGTAGTGGTAGCGGCGGTTCGATTCGACCGCGGTGCCGAAGCCGGCGTACTGCCGCATCGTCCACAGCCGCCCGCGGTACATCGTCGGATAGACGCCGCGGGTGAACGGATACTCGCCGGGGTAGCCGACTTGCGCGTCGTGGTCCCAGCCGCGCAGATCCTCAGCGTTGTAGACAGTTTTTAGCGGGATGCCGGAGAGCGTGGCGAAGCGCGGCTTGCGTTCGGCTGGCGCGGCTTTGTTATCAACTTTTTTTGTCATGGGCCGAGTTCCATGGAAACTGGAAAAGGGAAAATGGAAAAGGGGAAGACCGTCATCGCTCGTCTCGGGTGCAAGTGTGCGCCGGCGTTTCCCATTTTCCCTTTTCTATTTTCCAGTTTCCGCTTCTAACGCACGCGGCGCGCACTGCGGAACGACGTCACCGCAAAGTACGCCATCACCAGCGTGAAGCCGGCAGCGAGCGCGATCAGCCATTCGGCGCTACCACGGCGCGATTCGCGCCACAGCGACGCGGCGCCAATGACCGCAAACAATATGAAAAATGCGCCGGTGACTTCGTGGAACAATTGCCGCGTCACGCGCCACACCGTGCGGAACATCTCCGCCAGCGCGGCGATCAGCGCATCGATCAGCCGGGGCCACACGCGGCCATTCTAGCAAAGCGGGCCTGCTGATGTATGCTACGCAGACCGGCGATGGCCGCGATCACTCAACCCGCGCCTGACTTCCTGCACGCCACGCTCGGCCGCACTGGCTGGCCGGTGTTCCGCCTGGGCCTGAGCGCGATGTACCGGCCCGGTGTGGCCGCACTGCGCGAAGGCTTCGATGCGGGGATGAACTATGCCCTGTTGTCGCTGCGCGACGTGGACATGCCGCTCGCGCTGCGCGAAGTGTTTCCGGCGCGGCGCGGAGAGATCGTTATCTCCGCGGGGACAATGTTCCAACATCCGTGGCTGGTGCGCCGCGCGCTCGAACGCGCGCTGCGCAAGCTCGGCACCGACTTCATCGACGTCTTCCTGATCGGCTGGGTGGGCGACGGAAAGCTGAAGCCGCGCACCCTCGACCTTCTCCAGCGCTTCAAGGACGAAGGCAAAATCCGCGCCACTTGCATCTCCACGCACCACCGGCGTTACGCCGGTGAATTGGTCCAGCGCGGTGTGCTCGACGTGCTGATGATGCGCTACAATGCGGCGCATCGCGGCGCCGAGCAGGATATCTTTCCGCATCTGGCGGCATCGAACCCGGGCGTGGTGAGCTACACGGCGACGCGCTGGACGTACTTGCTGCGGCGGCAGCGCGGCTGGCCCGAAGGC
>Ga0214473_10006372_pt1 | contig 14112 bp, 8 predicted proteins | sample RVTome_7_FD_203509 | JGI IMG/M metagenome (GOLD analysis project Ga0214473, IMG submission 203509) | Soil microbial communities from uranium-contaminated site in the Upper Colorado River Basin, Wyoming, United States - RVT98D197 | ecosystem: Environmental > Terrestrial > Soil > Contaminated >... | reverse complement strand
AAGGAGAAAATAAAAATTATCTTCCTCATCTCCTCAAAATATAGCATTTGTTTGCCCACATGTCAATTTTTATGACGGTCCCAAAAATAGAGATAGGGAAAACTGCTTCAAAATTTCTATAATCGACAGATTATTTATATTCTGTTCTAACCTTTTAGTTTTAACGTCTTTTATCAGTTCCATTTCGCCACGGCGAATCCGCCGAGGCGGAAACGCTCTTTTTTAAAAGGTGTCGTATAGAAATTTTTCATCAGCCTTCCCTATCTAATTATGTTGGTTTTACTACATCTTGTAGTTCTATCTCTATTTTTCAGACAGTCCTTGTAAAGGTACGAAGGATAGAGTTAAGAAGGTATCAGTTATATGTGTGATATAATTAGATTCGTTAATAAAAATTTGGAGATAAAATGCAAAAGCCCATAGTTGCGATTGTTGGAAGACCCAATGTTGGCAAGTCTACGTTGTTTAACAGAATAATTGGTAAACGGCTTGCCGTTGTAGAGGATATTCCAGGACTGACAAGAGACAGACTTTACGGAGAGGCTGGATGGGGGGGTAAGACCTTTCTTGTCGTTGATACAGGAGGATTTCAGCCTGCATCAACAGAGGATATTGTCAGAGAAGTAAAAAAACAGGCAGTTGCTGCGATAGAAGAAGCTGATGTAGTGCTTATGTTAATGGACGCAGAAAGTGGACTAACACCTTCAGATATTGAATTGAGCAATACGCTAAGGAAATATGACAAAAAAGTCTTTTATGCTGTTAATAAAATTGATGGACCTAAAAAAGAAAAGGCTCTTTATGAATTTTATTCCCTGGGTGTTGATTTATTCCCTGTTTCTGCACTTAACGGGTACGGATTTGATGAATTGATGGACAGTGTATCAACTATAATACCCGAAACATCTGGAGGGCTTAAGACCGAGATACCAGAGGGCGTTGAATATCCTAAGATAGCGATTGTTGGAAGACCGAATGTCGGGAAGTCAACCCTTGTTAATTCTTTGCTTGGCAAGGAAAGAATGGTTGTTAGCCCGTTACCTGGAACCACAAGAGATGCTGTTGATTCTATATGTACATATCACCGAAAAAGATACATCATTGTTGACACTGCGGGTATACGCAGAAGGGGGCAGATGGCAAAGAGTTTCGAAAGATATTCCTTTATAAGGACACTGAAAAATATTGAAAGCTGTGATGTTGCCTTGATTATGCTCGATGCTGTAGATGGAGTAGTAGAGATGGATCAAAAGATAACAAGCCTTGTTTATGATGCAGGAAAGCCTGGAATTATACTTTTTAATAAATGGGACCTCACGGAGAAGAGTCCTCAATTACTCAAAAAACTGCAACACGAACTTCAGCGGAAACTCTGGTTTATGCACTATAGCCCTGTTCTTACTATGTCAGCTTTAAACCGTCAGAGAGTTACAAAAATCTTTCCTTTAGTCGAGGAGATAATTGCAGAGAGTTCTAGAAGAATCAGCACGCATGAATTAAATAATTTTCTCCGAGATAGTCTTTCAATTCAACAGCCTCCTCTGTATAAGGGCAAAAAGGTAAGGCTTTATTATATTGCGCAGGTTGGGATTAAACCTCCCTGTTTTGTGGTATTCACAAATAAACGTGAAGGGATAAAATCAGAGTATATAAGATTTTTAGAGAAGCAGTTAAGAGAGAGGTTTTTATTTAAAGGAGTTCCTGTAAGGATTTATATAAGGCAGAAGACAAGATGATTACACAGATTAAGTTAGATTACACTGATGCTAAGTTAAGAAAAGAGGGCTTTAATTTTATCCTGAAACGTCCTTTCAGTATCGGACATCTTATTGATGAGGTAAAAAATGCACTTAATAAGAGCTTTCGGTAAGAGCATAGTGTCATTTTTAAAGGATGAGTGTTTTTATCTTGCAGCATCAATCTCAATAATAAGAATAATTTGAGCATATATACTAATTGATTGTTTCCATTTTTCATTTTCTATACACGGGTGGATAGTATTATCCCCTGCGAATAGTTTATAATTAATTTACCTTCAGGCGATTTCTGCTCTATTTCCCCGAAAGCTCTGGAAAAACTGGAGAGATTTGTAAGACGGCAGATGGTAAGGTCAGACTATCTGATGAAGAGAGAGGTTTTATGAAACGAGAAGATTTAAGAAATATTGCTATTATTGCCCATGTTGACCATGGCAAGACGACCCTTATTGACGGCATGCTGTGGCAGGCAGGTATATTCCGTGCCAATGAAACGGTGCAGGAAAGGGTCATGGACAGCATTGATATAGAGAGGGAAAAGGGAATTACCATTATGGCCAAGAACGCCGCTGTTGTATACAGCGGCGTGAAGATAAATATTGTAGATACCCCGGGGCATGCTGATTTCGGCGGTGAAGTGGAAAGGACAATGAAGATGGCGGATGGCGTTCTCCTGTTAGTTGATGCCTCGGAAGGCCCGCTACCCCAGACAAGGTTTGTCCTTAAAAAGGCTCTTGAATTGAATCTGCCCCCGATTGTGGTTATTAATAAAATAGACAGGTCTGACGCCAGGGTACAGGAAGTTTTGAATGAAGTTTATGACCTGTTCATTGACCTCGATGCTACGGAAGAGCAACTGGAATTTCCAATTGTCTACACCAATGCCAAACAGGGGATTGCAAAACTCGACCTCAGTGACGAATCAGGTGATTTAAAGCCGCTCTTTGAACTTATCCTTACAACAATCCCTGCGCCTGAAGGTGACAGAAACGCTCTACTCCAGTATCTGGTAACAAATATAGACTACAACGACTATATCGGCAGACTTGCTATCGGGAGGGTATTTTCGGGATCCATAAGGATTGGGGATAACGCTGCTGTAATAAATGGTAACGGAAACGTGGTTAAAACAAAGATAACCTCCATATACACCTTTCAGGGTCTTGAACGTAAAGAGGCAAGGGAAGTGTCTGTCGGTGATATAGTTGCACTGGCAGGAATTGAAGGGATTAATATTGGAGATACAATTACGGATATTGAGAACCCAAGACCCCTTCCACGGATTAAGGTTGACGAGCCGACCATTTCAATGGTCTTTTCAGTGAATACCTCCCCCTTTGCCGGTAAGGAAGGAAAGTACGTTACATCCAGAAACCTGAGGGAAAGACTTGAGAAGGAATTGCTCTACAATGTTTCCATAAAGGTTGATTTCAACAATGCGGATTCGTTTAAGGTAATGGGGCGAGGAGAACTGCAGCTTGCAATCCTCATAGAGATGATGAGGCGTGAAGGCTATGAGCTTTCAGTATCAATGCCCGAGACAATAACAAAAGAAATAAACGGCGCATTGCATGAGCCTATGGAACTGCTCGTTATAGACGTGCCGGAAGAGTTTGTTGGTGTGGTAACACAGCAGGTTGGAATGAGAAAGGGAAAGATGCTGAAGATGCAGAACAACGGAAGTGGCAGGGTGAGGCTTGAGTTCAGGATTCCCTCAAGAGGTCTGATAGGCTTCAGGTCACAGTTTCTTGCCGACACGAGAGGCACTGGGCTTCTCAATCACCTGTTTGACGGGTACGAGCCGTGGCATGGACACATGTCAAAAAGACAGACCGGGGCCCTTGTTTCCGACAGACAGGGCAAGTCGACCACATACGCTCTCTTTCACCTTCAGCCAAGGGGACCACTTTTTATTAAAGAAAACACCCCTGTTTATGAAGGCATGATTATCGGTGAAAACTCAAGGGATAATGACCTGGACGTAAATGTCACAAAGGAAAAGAAGCTCACAAACATGCGGGCATCAGGCTCTGACGAAGCACTGCAGTTAATCCCTCCAAAACTGCTGACTCTGGAACAGTCCATTGAGTTCATAAAAGAAGACGAATTTGTTGAGGTGACTCCACAGTCTGTCAGGTTGAGAAAAAAAGTCCTCGATGCCAGTAAAAGGCCAAAGTAGAAGACCTGAAATAACTTAAAATTATTGGGGTCACCTATGAAAAGGGTCAAACCTTTAAACTTTATTTTTAATATTGTCTTCTCAACGTTAGCCATCCGCAGAAATGTTTGTTAGATGTTATCTATTCTCTTTTTTATTAAATCAGGTCTTCTTTTACCATGAATTACAGCAAGACTGAAAAAATCTGAATCAAACCGGAAGGGGAGGGTTACCCAATATCCCCCAGTTCGTACTGAATAATACTTATTGCAGCTAAGGCTGCGGTTTCTGTGCGGAGGATTCGGGGACCCAGGGAGGCAGCTATGAAACCTTTTTTAATTGCCATTTCTGCCTCTGTACTTGAAAATCCTCCTTCAGGTCCGATGAGCAACGTAATGGTCATAATACCTTTTCGGTATCGAGTTGTTTCGACAAAATCCTTTAATACTTTTTTCAGATTTTGATTTTTTTCTTCTTCAAAAAAGATTATTCCCTTCAACCCCCCTTCAATTCCCCCCTTACTAAGGGGGGATATAGAGGGGCTAAAGGGGGGTGAGGGGGGATTGAGAAATTCCTTAAAGTTTACAGGTTCATCAACATCTGGTACCTTCTCCCTGCCTGATTGCTGGGATGCTGAGACAGCGATTTTTCTCCACCGCTTGCCTTTAGCTGTGTATCTTACATGGGAACGCTCGGTTACTAAAGGAATGATTTTTTTGACACCCAGCTCTGTTGATTTCTGAATAATGAAATCCATTTTGTCACCTTTGGGAAGCCCCTGTGCAAGCATAATGGAAATAGGAGATTCTGCTGTATAAATTTCCTTTTTAATTTTTTCAACCAAAACCTCTTTCTTATGGACTTCGCTAATATTGCATATGTGTCTATTCCCCTGTCCGTCAAAGATTGTGATCAACTCCCCGGGTTTTACTCTTAGTACTGACGAAAGATATCGAGCATCTTTTCCACGAATAATTATCTGTCTTGAGGTAAGTTCTTCGGAAGGTAAAAATAGACGAATCATTGAAAAATTATCATTTATCAATTATCAATTTTAAAATTTTTACTATTAGATCCGATTTAAATAAATTTGAAATGGTAAATGCTAATTTTACAATTTGCAATTCTGAACAAAATTTATAAGAATTTTGTTCAGATATTACTTTGCTTGTTCTTTGCCAAATATGTCCTTTATTTTATCCATAAAGCCCTTTGATATCTCGTCCCCACTTATGCGGGCAAATTCATCGAGGAGTTCTTTTTGGCGAGGAGTGAGTTTTTTAGGTACATCTACATAAACTGTTACAAACTGGTCACCTCTTCCATGACCGCCTAACCTTGGAACACCCTTTCCTTTTAAATGGAAGACTCTTCCAGAAGGGGTTCCCTGCGGAATTTTAATAAATGTTTTTCCCTCCATAGTTGGAACCTCAATCTCAGCACCGAGTGTTGCCTGAGTGAATGATACCGGGACCTCACAATGGAGGTCGTTTCCTTTCCTTTTAAAGAAAGGGTGTGGAGCAACGTTGATTACAACATATAGGTCTCCATGTGGACCGCCGAAATTTCCTGCCTCACCTTCTCCTGATACTTTAAGTCTTATACCTGTGTCAACACCAGGTGGAATTTTTAAAGATACAGATTTTTGTTTTTTAATTTTGCCAACCCCTTTACATCCTGTACATGGGGCAGTGATTATTTTGCCTGTGCCATTGCAACGACTACACGTTTTTGCAATGGTGAAAAACCCTTGTTGCAGTCTTATTTGTCCGGTGCCTTTGCAGGTAGTGCATGTGATGATGTTTACACCATCTTTTGAGCCATTTCCTTTACAGCTTGAGCATGTCTCCCACCTGGGAATGTTGATTATTTTTTCTGTACCAGAAACTGTTTCTGAGAGATTTAACTCAAGGTCATATCGAAGGTCAGGACCCTTTGTAGGTCGAATTCTTTTCCTTCCAGTAAAGGTGCCGAAGAAATCTCCGAATATATCTTCGAATATATCTCCGAAATTAGGTGAAAAGTCCCCAAAGCCGAAGTCTGCACCTATACCCTCAGATGTACCAAAGGCGTCATAGTTGGCTTTTTTCTGAGAGTCGCTGAGACAGGTGTAAGCCTCATTTATTTCTTTAAATTTTTCCTCGCACTCCCCGTCTCCGGGATTTCTATCAGGGTGATATTTAAGAGCGAGTCTTCTGAATGCCTTTTTAATATCAGCTTCTGTAGCGTTTCTGTCTATATCGAGTATCTGGTAGTAGTCTTTCATTATTCTTTCTTATCTTTGTCCACCTCTTCAAACTCAGCTTCAACAACATCCTCTTTCTCTTTCTGAGGTTCTTCACCTGATGGTCTGTCTGCCTGCTGAGTACCAGCAGCACCGGCTTTGTACATTGCTTCGGCGATTTTGTGGGAGGCTGTTGTTAACTCTTCAATTGCCTTTCGAATCTCGGATAAATCATTTGAAGTATCTTTTAGTTTTTTACATTTTTCCAGTGCTTTGTTAATTTTCTGTTTTTCGTCTTCTGTAATCTTATCCCCATAGTCTCTCAAGGATTTTTCAACAGAATATATAAGTGTATCTGCTTCATTTTTTGCTTCTGCAAACTGGCGTTTTTTCCTGTCTTCTTCAGCATGGGACCCTGCATTTTTTGTCATCTTTTGAATCTCTTCTTCAGTGAGACCACTTGACGCGGTTATTCTAATTGATTGTTCTTTTCCCGTTCCCTTGTCTTTTGCTGAGACATGAAGGATACCATTTGCATCAATATCAAATGTTACTTCTATTTGAGGAACACCTCTTGGTGCCGGAGGTATCCCGACTAATTCGAAAACACCGAGAAGTTTGTTGTCTGCTGCCATTTCTCTTTCACCCTGACATACTTTGATTGTAACAGCTGGCTGATTGTCAGATGCAGTGGAAAATATCTGGCTCTTTTTAGTTGGTATAGTGGTATTTTTCTCTATAAGTTTTGTGAAGATGCCGCCCAGTGTTTCAATTCCCAGAGAAAGAGGGGTAACATCAAGCAGGAGGACCTCCTTGACCTCGCCTTTTAACACCCCTGCCTGAATCGCAGCACCGGCTGCAACGACCTCATCAGGGTTAACACCCTTGCTTGGCTCTTTACCAAAGAATTCCTGAACCACCTGCTGAACCTTTGGTGTTCGGGTTTGTCCTCCCACGAGTATTACCTCATCAATATCTTTCGGAGTTAATCCTGCATCTGATAAGGCAATTCTGCATGGTTCTATTGTTTTCTCTATTAAATCAGCAACAAGTTGTTCAAACTTAGCGCGGGATAATTTTATCAGTAAATGTTTCGGTCCGCTTGCATCAGCAGTAACAAATGGAAGATTTATCTCGGTTTCCACAGCAGAGGATAATTCTATCTTTGCTTTTTCAGCAGCTTCCTTTAATCTTTGTAGTGCCATTTTATCTTTACTCAGGTCAATACCCTGGTCTTTTTTAAATTCTGCTACAAGCCAGTCTATTATTTGCAGGTCGAAGTCATCTCCTCCGAGATATGTATCTCCATTGGTGGCTTTTACTTCTATAACGCCTTCACCTATTTCAAGGATGGAGATATCAAATGTTCCACCACCAAGGTCATAGACAGCGATTTTTTCTTCTTTCTTTTTATCCATACCATATGTGAGTGAGGCAGCAGTTGGCTCATTGATTATCCTTAAGACATTGAGTCCTGCAACTCTACCGGCATCCTTGGTTGCCTGTCGCTGACTGTCATCAAAGTAAGCAGGAACAGTTATGACAGCGTCTGTAACAGGTTCTCCGAGATAATCTTCTGCAGCCTGTTTTAATTTCTGAAGTATCATCGCTGAAATTTCGGGTGGAGAATAAACTTCCCCACGGGCTTCTACATGTGTATCTCCATTTGCAGCACGAACTATTTTATAAGGAAGTCTTTTTAAGGCTGACTGGGCTTCTGGCGAATTATATTTTCTTCCCATAAGCCTTTTAATTGAAAATATAGTATTTTCAGGGTTTGTGATAGCCTGTCTTTTTGCAACCTGTCCAACTAAGCGTTCGCCTTTTTCAGTAAAGGCTACTACTGACGGAGTGGTTCTGGTCCCTTCCTGGTTAGCAATGATAGTTGGCTCGCCCGCCTGCATTATAGCTACTACCGAATTAGTGGTTCCAAGGTCTATACCGACTACTTTCCCCATAATATTTATTCCTCCTCTTTTGTTTCTGTTGCCTGAACTTCTTGAGATGGTTTTTTAGATACACCTACAAGTGATGCTCTTAAGACTCTATCTTTGAGCATATATCCTTTTCTGAACTCCTCAACCACCATATTTTCATCACTTTCCTCTGTTTCTATCTGGGACATTGCATGGTGCACAAACGGGTCAAAAGGTTTACCGAGGGCATCGATGCTCACTATGCCAAATTTTTCGAGTATAGTTTTCAATTCCTTAAGAATCATCTGAACACCCTCTGCTAATGTTGATGCCGAATAATCGGCATTATTAGAAGAGTGTTGAAGGGCTAATTCTAAATGGTCTATCACAGAAAGAAGTTCTCTTATTAGCTCTTCATTGGAATATTTTATTAACTCCTCCTTTTCCTTAGCTGCTAATCGCTTGTAGTTCTCAAAATCAGCATAGAGCCTTAAATACTTATTTTTAAGTTCCGAGAGCTCTTTTTCTATCTTTTCAACATCTTTTATCTCTTCTATTTCCGCTGCAGTAGAATGTTCTTCTTTGATTTCTTCTTGTTCGACTTTTTCTGTCCGCCTTGAGTCGGATTTGTCTTCAGTCATTTGTTAAATACTCCCTACCTTTCTGAGAAAATCTGTGTTAGTGTTTTTGCAGTGAAGTCAACAATCTGGATCACCTTTTCATAATCCATTCTTGTGGGGCCTATTATCCCGATGGTGCCCAGGGTACGCCCCCCTTCATTATATGTAGATGCTACCATACTGAATTCTTTCATTTCAGAAAGAATATTTTCCGAACCTATAAAAACCTGGACGCCTTCTGAGGCAGCCATTTTATCAAGTAATTTTACCATAAGATGTTTATCTTCAATTGCTTTGAAGATTTCTTTTATCTGTTTCATTGTTGCAAAATCTGGTAGATTAGTGGTCCCTGAAATCTCTCCAGCATAATACATATGCTCGGTTTCCCATGCAATTATATCTTTACATAATCTCAGTGCATTAGATATAAGCTTATCGCAGATTGTCTTTTCTTGAGATATCTGCGTTAAAATTTTAGCCTTTATCTCTCTAAGTGTAAGTCCTGTTAGCTCATCAATTAAATAGTTATTTATTTTATCAAGTTGTTTCTGAGTAAGTGCATCTTCTAAAACGATAACCTTATTTTTAACTATTCCCTCTTTTGAGATTAAAACGCCAAAAACTTTATTTTCCCTGTGCTTTATAAATTCGATATATTTTAAAGTTATTTCGTCTGCTTTCGGAGACGTTGCTATGCCAAGGTAGTTGGAAAATATAGAGAGAGTTTTTGAGGTTTCTTTAATAAGTCTGTTTACATCTTTCTCAATAAGACGCAGTCTATTGGACAGGCGTTGAAGTAATACCTTGTTAATATATAAACTTTCTTTTAGTAAAGTATTTACGTATAGTCTATACCCTTTTTCTGTTGGTATTCTTCCTGCTGAAGTATGGGGTTGGATAATATAACCTAATTCTTCGAGATCAGCCATTGTGTTGCGGACGGTAGCAGGTGAGAGTCCAAGAGGGTATCTTTTCGTAACAGTGGATGACCCTACAGGGCCCTTGAGGGTAATGTAGCTCTGTATTATTGCCCAGAGTATTTTTTTATTTCTTTCGCTCAGCTCACTCATTCTGTTGAGTTCGTTCCAATTTTATTAGCACTCTAAGGAATAGAGTGCTAATAAAATACAACAAAGTATTTTTTGTGTCAAGAGAAGCCGTGCTTATTTGGGTAATTTTTTATTTTACTACATTTTTTACTACATTACCCCATTTCTTAGTCTTCTAAAATTTTGAGAATAAACTAAACAAAAACAAAAAATAAATAATAAAAATGAGTTAAAATGAGTAATTTATAGATTTTGTTAATAATTTCGCTAAAATAGGTGTTTTTAGCTATAATTTTCTAAAATTTAAGATAATCTGGCGTTGACTACATAAAGTTATAATGTTAATCTTAAAAGCTAATCTATAAAGGAAATAGACAGACGTTTTGTCTTTATTTTTCTTTATTTTTGTGCTAATATATCTATTAGAGAGAGAATACCTTCCTTAAGGTAAATAGTAAGTGTTCTTTGAAAATTTAGAGTAGGCCCGCAAGTCAATTTTTAAATTTGAGAGTTTGATCCTGGCTCAGAACGAACGCTGGCGGCGCGCCTAACACATGCAAGTCGAACGCTGTTCGACAGGCTCACAGTGGATCTCGAGGAGGGGTTCACCGTGAGCTTGTCGAACGGAGTGGCGGACGGGTGAGTAACACGTAGGTAACCTACCCTCAGGATGGGGATACTCCCGAGAAATCGGGCTCAATACCGAATATGATTCCGAGGTGAAATTACTTGGAATAAAAGCTGCGAGCAATCGTGGCACCTGAGGATGGGCCTGCGACCCATCAGCTAGTTGGTGAGGTAATGGCTCACCAAGGCAGAGACGGGTAGCCGAACTGAGAGGTTGATCGGCCACACTGGAACTGAGATACGGTCCAGACTCCTACGGGAGGCAGCAGTGAGGAATTTTGCGCAATGGGCGAAAGCCTGACGCAGCGACGCCGCGTGGGGGATGAAGGCTTTCGAGTTGTAAACCCCTTTCGTGAGGGAAAAAGTGCCGATTCGTCGGCATGATGGTACCTCAGGAAGAAGCCACGGCTAACTCTGTGCCAGCAGCCGCGGTAAGACAGAGGTGGCAAGCGTTGTTCGGAATTACTGGGCTTAAAGGGCGTGTAGGCGTCTCAATAAGTCAGATGTGGAAGCCTTAGGCTTAACCTAAGAATTGCATTTGAAACTATTGGGATTGAGTTAGATAAGGGAGGGCGGAATTCTTGGTGTAGCAGTGAAATGCGTAGATATCAGGAGGAAGGCCGGTGGCGAAGGCGGCTCTCTATGTCTTAACTGACGCTGAGGCGCGAAAGCGTGGGGAGCAAACAGGATTAGATACCCTGGTAGTCCACGCCCTAAACGGTGGGTACTAGGTGTGGGTGGCGATAGTTATCCGTGCCTAAGGGAAACCATTAAGTACCCCGCCTGGGGAGTACGGCCGCAAGGTTAAAACTCAAAGGAATTGACGGGGGCCCGCACAAGCGGTGGAGCATGTGGTTTAATTCGACGCTACGCGAAGAACCTTACCTGGGCTTGACATACAGGTAGTAGTGAACTGAAAGGGGAACGATTCCGAGTAATCGGAAAGCCTGTACAGGTGCTGCATGGCTGTCGTCAGCTCGTGCCGTGAGGTGTTGGGTTAAGTCCCGCAACGAGCGCAACCCTCATCCTCTGTTACCCCGAGAAATCGGGGGTCTCTGAGGAAACTGCCGGCGAAGAGCCGGAGGAAGGTGGGGATGACGTCAAGTCCTCATGGCCCTTACGCCCAGGGCTACACACGTGCTACAATGGCCGCTACAAAGGGTTGCAAACCCGAGAGGGTAAGCCAATCCCATAAAAGTGGTCTCGGTTGGGATCGAAGTCTGCAACTCGACTTCGTGAACGCGGAATCGCTAGTAATCGTGGATCAGCACGCCACGGTGAATACGTTCCCGGGCCTTGTACACACCGCCCGTCACACCACGAAAGTCTGTTGTACCCAAAGTAGGTGGGTTAACCTCGAGCAATCGGGGAGACAACCTCCTAAGGTATGACCGGTAATTGGGGTGAAGTCGTAACAAGGTAGCCGTAGGGGAACCTGTGGCTGGATCACCTCCTTTCTAAGGAGTATGGAAAAAAAGTTAAAGACGTTGCGGGCCTACTTTAAAAAAAAAACTGATTACACAGATGAAATTTAGATTTCACAGATAAAAATATTAAGAATTTGTGTAATCTTTTTGTTCTTTGACAATTGTAGGGATAAAGAAGGCTGGGTCAAGGAAATAAGGGCTTATGGTGAATGCCTTGGCATCAGGAGGCGATGAAGGACGTGGTCAGCTGCGAAAATCCACGGGGAGGAGTAAACATCCATTGAGCCGTGGGATTCCGAATGGGGTAACCCATCCTGAGTAAAGTCGGGATATCATACGCTGAATACATAGGCGTATTAAGCTAACCTGGGGAAGTGAAACATCTCAGTACCCAGAGGAAAAGAAATCAACCGAGATTCCCTTAGTAGTGGCGAGCGAAGGGGGAAGAGCCCAAACCTCCTATTCTTGCTTTCGCAAGAAAGCATAGGGGGGGTTGTAGGACCGCAATAGTAGGATTGTTATGAGGTAGCTGAATGAGATGGAAAGCTCATCCATAGAAGGTGATAGGCCTGTAAGCGAAACCCTATAGCTACCGAAGCGGTATCCTGAGTACCACGAGACACGTGAAACCTTGTGGGAAGCTGGGGGGACCACCCTCCAAGGCTGAATACTACCTGATGACCGATAGTGAACAAGTACCGTGAGGGAAAGGCGAAAAGAACCCCGGTGAGGGGAGTGAAATAGAACCTGAAACCATAAGCTTACAAGCAGTCAGAGTCCCGATTCGTCGGGATGATGGCGTGCCTTTTGATTAATGAGCCGGCGAGTTACTGGATGTAGCGAGGTTAAGGTCGTTACGACTGGAGCCGCAGGGAAACCAAGTCTTAACAGGGCGTTCAGTTACATTCAGTAGACCCGAAGCCAGGTGATCTACCCATGGTCAGGGTGAAATGCCGAGAAGTCGGCATGGAGGCCCGAACCGATGTTTGTTGCAAAAAGCTCGGATGAACTGTGGGTAGGAGTGAAAGGCTAATCAAACCTGGTGATAGCTGGTTCTCCCCGAAATGTATTTAGGTACAGCCTCATGTGTGTCTTAAGGAGGTAGGGCACTGGATGGGCTAAGGGTCGGTATCGACTACTAAACCCAACCAAACCACGAATGCCTTAAGATTTAGCATGGGAGTGAGACTACGGGTGCTAAGATCCGTGGTCGAGAGGGAAACAGCCCAGAACGCCAGCTAAGGTCCCTAAGATAGAGCTAAGTGGAAAAGGATGTGAGATTGTTTAGACACCCAGGAGGTTGGCTTAGAGGCAGCCATCCTTTAAAGAAAGCGTAACAGCTCACTGGTCTAGTGATCTTGTGCCGAAAATTTATCGGGGCTTAAGCTCTACACCGAAGCTGCGTATCGTCAGTCTGTGAACTACGTTCACAATCGCGACGAGTTAAGAGTTGGGAGTTAAGAGTTCTGGACTTTTAACTTTTCACTTTAAACTTTCAACTTAAACTTTCAACTCGTCAGTCTGTGGATGAAGTTCACAGACTGACGGTGGTAGGGGAGCATTCTGTAGACCTGCGAAGTCCTGATGTGAGTCGGGATGGAGGAGGCAGAAGAGATTATGCCGGCATAAGTAGCGCTAAATCCTGTGAAAAACAGGTTCGCCGTAAACCTAAGGTTTCCTGGGGAAGGGTAATCCGCCCAGGGTAAGTCGGTCCTAAGTCGAGGCCGTAAGGAGTAGACGATGGACAACTGGTTAATATTCCAGTACCATCTGTGATGCGATTGACCTAAGGGGGGACGCAGGAGGATAGGTACAGTCCCGTGGTGGAATACGGGATAAAAACCTGAAGGGTAGTGGTTAGGTAAATCCGGCCACTGTTAGCCTGAAGGGTGACGTGGACCCCGAGCAATCGGGGGAACTGGCTGATTCCACACTGCCAAGAAAAACCTCTATGGGAGCATCATGGATGACCGTACCGCAAACCGACACAGGTAGGTGGGTAGAAGATACCAAGGCGAACAGGTGAACCCTCGCAAAGGAACTCGGCAAAATAGCCCCGTAACTTCGGGAGAAGGGGTGCTCCGAGTAATCGGAGTTACAATAAAGAGGCTCAAGCGACTGTTTAGCAAAAACACAGGTGTCTGCTAACTGGAAACAGGATGTATAGACACTGACGCCTGCCCGGTGCCGGAAGGTTAACAGGAGGGGTTATCCCGAGCAATCGGGAGAAGCTCTGAATCGAAGCCCCGGTAAACGGCGGCCGTAACTATAACGGTCCTAAGGTAGCGAAATTCCTTGTCGGGTAAGTTCCGACCTGCACGAATGGCGTAACGA
>Ga0214473_10006371_pt1 | contig 14113 bp, 8 predicted proteins | sample RVTome_7_FD_203509 | JGI IMG/M metagenome (GOLD analysis project Ga0214473, IMG submission 203509) | Soil microbial communities from uranium-contaminated site in the Upper Colorado River Basin, Wyoming, United States - RVT98D197 | ecosystem: Environmental > Terrestrial > Soil > Contaminated >... | reverse complement strand
TGGCTTCATAGAACGCGTGGCGGGCAGCGTTGTCAAAGGCCAGCTCGGAGCTGTCCCGCTCGTGTTGCTCCACGTCCAGGACGGTCGCCTTCCAGTCAATCACGGGGTACCCGCCCAGCACCCCGCTCAGAGCCGCGTTGGTGATGCCGGCCTCAAGGGCCACGGCATACCCGGGCAGAAGCCGGTCCTCTGGGACGGTGTTGACGACCTCGCAGCTCGGGCCGCCGGCCGCCGACACGCCGCGTGGTTCGAGCCGGAGCCGAACCACGGCGAAGTGCTCGCGGCCGGCGATCTGCCGGACGAAGCGGCCCACCCCCACGCCCTCGGCGGTCACGGTCTCGCGGTAGGACACCCTTGGCTTGCCTATGGCGACGTCCACATTCCGATCCGTCCGCAGCCGTTGCACGGTCACCTCCAGGTGAAGCTCGCCCATGCCGGAGAGCAGGATCTGTCCCGTCTCTTCATTGAACTTGACCGCGAGGGTCGGATCTTGCCGCTCGAACGCCGCCAGGGTCTCCATCAGCTTGTCCCGATCCTTCGAGGAGCGCGGCTCGACGGAGATGCTGATGACCGTCTCGGGGAAGCGGATGGATTCGAGAATGACGGGATGACGCGGGTCGCAGAGGGTGTGACCGGTCAACGTCTTCTTCGGGCCGATCACCGCGACGATGTCGCCGGCCTGGGCCTCGTCGAGCTGGTCGCGGCGTTTCGCGAACATGCGGAAGACCCGGCTGATGTTCTCCTTTTCGCCCGTGGTGGTGTTCAGCAGGCGCACGTTGCTCTTGAGGATCCCCGAATAGACCCGCAGGTAGTAAAGGTCCACGGGCTTCTCGGCGACCATCTTGAACACCAGGGCAGCGAGAGGCATGTCTGGCCGGCAGGCCAGCTCATGGACGACGTTAAGCTGCTTGGCGTCCGCGGCGATCACCGGGGGAACGTCCAGGGGGCTGGGCAGAAAGTCGCACACCGCGTCCAGCAGCCGCTGGATGCCCAGATACCGCAGGGCACTCCCGCAGAGGATTGGAAACAGATCGCGCCGCGTCGTCGCCTCACGGATCGCGGCGCGGATGTCCTGGGGCTCGAGCGGCCGATCCTGCAGGTACTTCTCCATCAGCGATTCCGACGACTCGGCGAGCGTTTCGAGCATCTCTTGGCGCCGAGCCCGAGCCGTTTCCGCAAGGTCGCCGGGGACCTCACGGAGCTCGTAGGTCGCCCCCAGTTTGCCCTCGAGGTAGTGGACCAGCTTCATCTCGATCAGGTCGACGATCCCGGCGAAGTGCTCGCCGGCCCCGCGGGGGATCTGGATCACCAGGGGCGTCACCTGGAGCCTCTCCCGGATGGAGGCGACGCACATCTCGAAGTCCGCGCCGAGGCGGTCCATCTTGTTGATGAAGCAGATCCGGGGAACGTGGTATTTCTCCGCCTGCCGCCACACCGTCTCCGACTGGGCCTCAACCCCTTCCTTGGCATCGAACAGGGCGACCATGCCGTCGAGCACCCGCAGGGCGCGCTCCACTTCGGCGGTGAAGTCGACGTGGCCCGGAGTGTCGATGAGGTTGATGGTGTGGCCGCGCCAGGGACAGCTCACCGCCGCCGAGAAGATGGTGATGCCGCGCTGCTGCTCCTGCTCATCGAAGTCGGTGGTGGTCGTCCCGTCGTCGACCTCGCCCATCCGGTGCGTGCGTCCGGTGTAGTAAAGGATCCGCTCCGTAGCGGTGGTCTTGCCTGCGTCGATGTGGGCAGCGATGCCGATGTTGCGGATGAGATGCAGGTCGGCATTCATTCGAGCCTCCGCGGCGGGCTCCCGCGCTCGCGATGCAGAGGCGAAGCGCGCGCCCCGAACACAATGAGCCCACCGGTGGATCCGGTGGGCTCCTGGACCAGGATCGGGAATCCGCGGCCTACCAGGCGAAGTGGGCAAAGGCCTTGTTGGCTTCCGCCATGCGATGCACGTTGTCGCGTTGCGTGACCGCCGTGCCTTCCCCCTTGTAGGCATCCATGACCTCGCGGGCCAGGGCGTCGGCCATGGGCCGACCCTTCTGGGCCCGGGCCGCCTCACGCAGCCAGCGCAGGGCCAGGGTCCGCTGCCGGGTGCGGTTGACCGGCATGGGCACCTGGTAGTTGCTGCCGCCCACGCGCTTGGACCGCACCTCCACGTTGGGCTTGCAGTTGTTCACCGCCTTTTCGAAGACCTCGCTGGGCGGCTCGTCCTTCAGCCGCTTGGCGATGATGTCCATGGCCTCGTAAACGATGCGGCTGGCCACGCTCTTCTTGCCTTCCACCATGATGCAGTTGATGAACTTGGAAACCAGCAGACTGCTGTACCGCGTGTCCGGCTTGAGCTGCTCGTTGGATTTTGTCCACTTCTTGAACGCCATGATCCTCAAGACCCTCAGCTAAGTTCCATGTGACCCAAAGCAGCGTGCCACGGGCGTGATCGCGGAGGCTTGCTCAGCGACGACGCCCCCGTAGGGCCGTCACCGCGGTTGCCGCCAGGACGGCGACGAGGCCGGCCTTCGGCAGAAAGGGCAGCAGCCCCGTCGCCAGCGCGAAGGCCACGTCGCCGCTGGAGTACAGCACGCGCCATCCCACACCAAGCAAAAAGATAGCGGCTTGGCCGACCGTGCCAGCCGCCAGCATCCGCCAAAAACAGGCCGCACCGCCACCGCCAATCGCACCAATCAAAGGAGCGGCGAGCACGAAGCCCACCAGATAGCCACCCGTCGGCCCCAGCATCCCCGACGAACCCGCCGCGAATACGGGCAAACCCGCGGCGCCGCATGCGAGGTATAGCAACAAGGCCACGGCCGATTGCCCCGGCGGCAACACCAGCCCCGCCAGGAGGACGGCCAGACCCTGCAGCGTCATGGGCACGTCGGTTCCCGGCAACGGTACCCGCACCTGAGCCCCCAGAGCCACCAGCATGGCGCCGGCCATCACGCACGCGACGGGCCACCGCCCCGCCCAGGCGACCGCCAGGGCCCAGGAAGGCCGGGGCCGGTCCATTAACACATCGCTCGCACTGAAAGCGTCGCCGTTCATCTGCTCGCCCGCTCTGGAGACCGCGCCGCTTACTTACGCCGCTTGACGCCGTATTTGCTGCGTCCGCGATTGCGCGGCCGTCCGTCTTTGTCGCCTTCCACGCCGGCCGCATCGAGGGCCCCCCGAATCAGGTGATAACGGACACCCGGCAGGTCGCGTACACGGCCGCCCCGAACCAGCACGATGGAGTGCTCCTGAAGGTTGTGGTCCACGCCCGGAATGTAGGCGGTCACCTCCTTGCCGTTGGTGAGCCGCACGCGCGTTACCTTGCGCAGCGCCGAGTTGGGCTTTTTGGGCGTCTGCGTCTTGACGATCAAACAGACGGCGCGGCGCTGGGGACACTGTTCCAGATCGCGGACCTTGGACTTCTTAATGACCTTGCGCCGGCCGTGGCGCACGAGCTGGTTGATCGTTGGCATCGCCTACCTCGAGAACCTTACCTTCTCTTTCACCGAGCGGATCGCCATGGCGGTGCCCGGCTCTTGACACACGGAGCTTCTCGTACAACGTCTTCCAGCCCGTCCCCGTCCGGGCCACCGGTTCCGCCCGCGGCCCGGCCTCTCGCGATCTAAGAGCGTGTATAAGAAGGGCCGGGTCGAACCGAGACGCGACCGTAAGGAAGCGGTTTTCGGCATCGATACGCCAGCGCTTCCTCACGGACGCGGCGCGGATGACCCCCCTCAGTCCCCCCTTGAACGAAGGGGGGAAGCGCGTCGGTCCGCGCGCGGCTCGGATAGCACTTTTCAAACACGCTCTAAGACTCCCGGGACGGACCGCCACCCACGGGCAGGTCGTCGGACTCGCCCACGTCCTGCTCCAGGCCGGCGCCCAAGCCGGTCATGCCGAAGGACGAGCCCAACGGCGTCACCCCGGCGAAGACGCCGGAACTCGCCAGACTCTCCCTCATCGGAGCGCCTCTGGCGATCTCCGCCACGTCCGGCAACAGCGGGATGGGCTCGCCAAGGTGCCTGACCCGCATCCGCTGGTAGCGGCGGAACGCCGACCCCGCCGGGATCAGGTGGCCGAGTATGACGTTTTCCTTGAGTCCCTGCAACCGATCCACCTGACCGCCGAGAGCCGCCTCGGTCAGCACCTTGGTCGTCTCCTGGAAGGAAGCCGCCGAGATGAACGACTCGCTGGACAGGCTGGCCTTGGTGATGCCGAGCAGCAAGGTCGTTCCGGAAGCCGGACGCGGCCGCTTGCCCTTGGCGGGCTCGCCCCCGCCGGCCTCGGCCTCCTCGTTGGCTTCGCCGAGCTCGCGCTTGAGCACCACGTCGCCCACCTCCAGTTTGGTGTCGCCAGCGCTGCTCACCACCGCGCTCTTGCCCAGCCTCTCGTTTTCGGCCCGGAAGCGGAACTTGTCGACCACCTCGCCGGGCAGGAACTTCGAGTCACCGGGCTGCTCGACTTTTACCTTCCGGATCATCTGATTGATGATCACCTCGAGGTGCTTGTCGTTGATGGTCACGTTCTGGCTGCGGTAAACCGCCTGGACCTCGGCCAGCAGGTACTGCTGCAGCGCTTCCTCCCCCTTGATGCGAAGAATGTCGTGCGGGATCAGTGGCCCCTCGATCAACGGATCGCCAGCGTCGACCGAGTCACCGGCGTGGACCAGCAGGTGCTTGTCCTGAGGGACGTGGTGCTCCTTCTCCATTCCGCTTTCGCTTTGCACCACGATGGTCATTTTGCCGCGGCGCTTGTCGGCGCGGATCTCAATGCCGCCGGAGATTTCCGCCATCACCGCGGGCTCCTTCGGGCGCCGGGCCTCGAAGACCTCGGTGACGCGAGGCAGACCGCCGGTGATGTCCTGCGTGCCGCCCATGGCTCGCGGCTGCCTGGCCAGCTCCATGCCCGGAAGGATCTCCTGCCCTTCCTGAACTTCGATGCGGGCCTTAGCCGGGAGGTAGTGATAATCCAAAACGTTGCCGTCCTTGTCCTCGACGACGATCTGGGGGTGTTTTTCGCCCTTGTGCTCGATGACCACGTAGCGTGCCCGCCCGGCTTCCTGCTCCAGACGGACGGTCTCGCCGTCGGTGACATCCTGGAAGCGCACGAAACCGGCGACCTCCGCGAGGATGGGGGTGAGGTGCGGATCCCATTCGCACAGGCTGGTGCCTCGGGTGACCTTCTGCCCGTCCGTGACCATCAGCACACCGCCGTAGGGCACCTTATCGCGGGAAAGCTCGCGGCCCTTATCGTCGACGACCAGGATCTCGCCGTTGCGCTTCAAGGCGACCACGCGGGTCTTGCCGTCGTGGGTGGGCACCTCTACGGGGTTGAGGTTCTGGTAGCGGACGGTTCCCTTTTGCGTGGCGACCAGCTTATTCTCGGTCGCGGCCTTCTGAGCCACACCGCCGGTGTGGAACGTGCGCATGGTGAGCTGGGTGCCCGGCTCCCCGATGGACTGGGCGGCAATGATCCCGACGGCCATGCCCTCTTCGACGACATGGCCGGTGGACATATCCAAGCCGTAGCACATAGCGCACAACCCCTTGGTGCACTCGCAGGTCAGCGGGCTGCGTACGCGAATCTTGTCGAGGCCCAGGTCCTCGATCTGCCGGGCGATGTCCTTGGTGATGACCTGGTTCTCAGAGACGATCGGCTGATCGGTGATGGGGTTGCGGATATCGTCCCGGGCCACACGTCCGATGACCGCCTCGCGCAGGGGAATGTCCACCTCCTCACCCTTGTAGATGGCCTCCTTGGTGATCCCGTTGATGGTCCCGCAGTCGAGGGTGTTGATGATCACGTTTTGGGCGACATCGGCGAGCTTGCGGGTCAGGTACCCGGAATCGGCGGTCTTCAGGGCGGTATCGGCCAGACCCTTTCGGGCGCCGTGGGTGGAGCTGAAGTACTCGAGTACGGAGAGCCCTTCACGGAAGTTGGCCTTGATCGGCGTCTCGATGATTTCGCCGGAAGGCTTGGCCATGAGGGCGCGCATGCCGGCGAGCTGGCGTATCTGGTCGACGCTGCCGCGGGCACCCGACTCAGTCATGAGGAAGATGGGGTTCAGGTAGGGCTTGGCCCCCGGATCCCCGGTCATGGCGTAATGACCGCGCTCGTCCCGGTAATCGGCCTTGAGCTCCTTCATCATTGCCGCGGTCACCAGCTCGCGGGCATGAATCCACACGTCGATGACCTGGTTGTAACGCTCGAGCCGGGTGAGGCTTCCTTCGGCGAAGGCCCGTTCGATCTTGTCGACGGCCTTCTGGGCCGCATCGATGATCCCCTTCTTGTCCCGGGGAATGCGCATGTCGGTGACGCCGAAGGAAAGCCCCGCCAGGGTGGCCTGTTTGAAACCGAGGTCCTTGATGTCGTCCAGGAGGTCGATGGTGGCGGCCCGCCCCACGAGCTCATGGCAATCGGCAACGACGCGAACGACGCCCTTCTGGGAGATGTTGCAGTTGTAGTAGGGCATCCCCTCCTTGAGGATGTCGTTGAAGATGACGCGGCCGACGCTGGTGATGAGCCGGCGGTTCTTGGGCATGGGCTCGAGCGGCCCTTTCGCGTCTCTGACCACGCGCTTCCGGTCGAGGCGGACGACGATGCGGTCGTGGACGCCGATCTTCTTGTGGTCGTAGGCCGCCATGGCGGCGTAGGCATTGGCGAAGTGCGGCAGGTCCTTCTCCTCCGCCGGCGGGGCCACATGGTCCGTGGTGAGGTAGAAGATGCCCATGACGATGTCCTGGGTCGGCGACATGATCGGGCTGCCGTTGGACGGGCTGAAGATGTTGTTGGTCGACATCATCAGCACGTGGGCCTCCACCTGGGCCTCGATGGATAGAGGCAGGTGCACGGCCATCTGGTCGCCGTCGAAGTCGGCGTTGAACCCCTTGCACACCAGGGGGTGCACGCGGATGGCGTTGCCCTCCACCAACACCGGCTCGAACGCCTGGATGCCCATTCGGTGGAGCGTGGGAGCCCGGTTCAACATGACCGGATGCTGGTAGATGACCTCTTCCAGGATGTCCCAGATCGCCTGATCTCGGCGCTCCAGCATCTTCTTGGCGGACTTGATGGTATCGGCCAGTCCGCGCTCCTTGAGCTTGCGAATGATGAACGGCTGGTAGAGTTCCAGGGCGATCTTCTTGGGCAGCCCGCACTGGTGCAGCTTCAGCTCCGGGCCGATCACGATGACCGATCGCGCCGAATAGTCGACCCGCTTGCCGAGCAGGTTCTCGCGGAAGCGCCCTTGCTTGCCCTTGATCATGTCGGTCATGGACTTGAGCGGGCGGTTGCTGGAGCCGAGCACGGGCCGACGGCAGCGCCCGTTGTCAAAGAGGGCGTCCACGGCCTGCTGCAGCATGCGCTTCTCGTTCTGGATGATCACCTCTGGGGCGTTGAGATCCACCAGCTTCTTCAGACGGCTGTTGCGGTTGATGATCCGCCGGTACAGGTCGTTCAGATCGCTGGTGGCGAAGTTGCCGCTGTCCAGCAGCACCAGGGGGCGCAAGTCCGGCGGAATGACCGGGATGACGTCGAGGACCATCCAGGCGGCGTCGTTGGGGGAGGCCCGCAGGGCTTCGACGATTTTCAGCCGTTTGGCCAGGTCCTTTTCCCGCTGCTTGCTGCCCGTCTTGATCAACTCCTCGCGGAGCCGCTCCGCGAGCTGGGCCAGGTCGAGCTTGTTGAGCAGCTCCTTGACGGCCTCGGCGCCCATTATGGCGGTGAAGGAGTGGCCGTACTCCTGCAGGGCAGCGCGATACTCCTCCTCGGTCAGGAGCTGCCGCTCTTTCAAGGGCGTGTCCCCGGCGTCGACCACGATATAGTCCTGAAAGTAGATCACCTTCTCGAGGCTGGTCGTCTTGATGTCCAGCAGGGCCCCGAGCCGGGAGGGCATGGACTTGAAGAACCAGATATGCACGACCGGGGCGGCGAGGTTGATGTGCCCCATCCGCTTCCGCCGCACGCGGGAGTGGGTCACCTTCACACCACAGCGGTCGCAGATGATCCCCTTGTGCTTGGTGCCCTTGAACTTGCCGCAGGCACACTCCCAATCGCGCTCCGGTCCGAAGATGCGCTCGCAGAACAGCCCGTCCTTCTCCGGGCGGTAGGTGCGGTAGTTGATCGTCTCCGGCTTCTTCACCTCACCGAATGACCAACTGCGGATGTCATTGGGCGAGGCCAAGGCGATGCGCACACAGGTGAAATCGTTCACCCGATCGTAAATACTGTCTAGCATCTGCAGTGCTTCCCTTTCCGGAACCTATCGATGCTCCTGAGCGTCGCCCGGCATCGGCGACTGGCCCCGCCCGTCTCTACGACGCCACGCTGGAGGACAGAACCCCCGACTGCGGAAGCGGGGTGTCCGGAGTCCATTCCAGCCCGACCATCCCGCGGACCTTCTTGAAGCCCAGCTCCTCGCAGAAGTCCACCTCCGTGCCGTAGGCGACGACGTCGACCCGCTCCACGCCGGCCTTGCGCAGGGCGTCCATGACCAGCAGGGCCATCTCCCGGGCAATGCCGGCGGTGTCGTGCTCGATGCGACCGTCCGTCCGTGTCACGCAGCCGGGACCCTGAAACGCAGGGTCCAGCTTGCACTCCAGCAGCCGCCCCCAGAGCCCGTCGGTGACCCCGCGGGCCAGACCGATCAGTTCGCCGTCCTGGCGGGCGGCCACGAAGCAGTGGGTGTTGTCGATCATCCGCAGCAGCTTCTCGCGGGAGTGGGTGGTCGGATGTCCCTGGCGCTCGTAGAAAGCCACGAGCTCCTGAGGATCCGGCCTGGCCATCAGTTCGATTTCGATTCCCTGCATGGTCGTTTGTCTCCGCTTGGCCCGTGCGTTGGGGGTCCCGTCGGTCCGTTCGGCCGAGGGCGCCCGAAGAGCCCGGCCGTCAGCCGGCTCGTCGTTTCTCCAGGAAGATGTTCAGGCAAAGGCCGCGAATCTCGTTGCAGAGCACGTCAAAGGAGACCGGCGTCCCCGCCTCGAGCGTGTTCTTGCCCTTGACCATGGTCTCGTAGATCTTGGTCCTTCCCTCCACGTCGTCGCTCTTGACCGTGAGCAACTCCTGCAGCGTGTAGGCGGCGCCGTACGCTTCCAGCCCCCAAACCTCCATCTCTCCAAAACGTTGGCCGCCGGTCCGGGCCTTGCCGCCCAGCGGCTGTTGGGTGATCAGACTGTAGGGGCCAGTGGCACGGGCGTGGATCTTGTCATCGACGAGGTGATGCAGTTTCAACATGTAGATGTAGCCGACGGAGACCGGCTGATCGAAGTACTCGCCGCTGCGGCCGTCGCGGAGGCGGGCCTTGCCGCCCGGTGGCAGCGTGGCGAAGAGCAGATCCTCCTGACCAGCGGAGGCCACCGCGGTGGAATCGTTCGCCTGCTCCAGGGCGCGCTTGTTGGCCTCCTCCAAGGCCCGGTGAATCTCCCGCTCCGTGGCCCCGTCAAATACCGGCGTAACCGCCTGGAAGCCGAGGATCTTGGCCGACCAACCCAGATGCGTCTCCAGGATCTGCCCGACATTCATTCGCGAGGGCACGCCCAGCGGATTCAGCAGGATGTCCAGAGACGTGCCGTCGTCCAGGAACGGCATCTCCTCGATGGGCAGGATCTTGGAGATGACCCCCTTGTTGCCGTGCCGGCCAGCCATCTTGTCGCCCACCGACACCTGGCGTTTGGTGGCGACGTACACCTTGACCATCTCCAGGACCCCGGAGGGCAGTTCGTCCCCCCGCCGCATCTGGGCGTACTTGCGATCGCGCTCCTCGATGAGCGCGGCGATGCGGGGCCAGTACCGATCGGTGATCTTGAGGCACTCCTCGCGGGAGGAGGCCGGCTTCACCCATTTCAGGTCCCGCGCCCGGATGTGCTCCTGAAAGATCTCGATCTGCTCGAGGATGACCTCGTTGAGGTTGCTGTGGCCAACTTTCTGCCGGGTGTTGGGATCGACCATGGGCTCCCCCATGACCCGCTCGACCTCCTCACACATCAGACGGAAGCTGGCGATCACCCTGGCGTTCTGCGCGGCGACGTATTCGGCGACGTCCTGTTCGAGCTTCTGCTTCTGATCGTCGGTCAAGTGCAGGCGGCGGCTGAAGCGCTTGGCCCCGATGACGATGCCCTCCTCTCCGGTGGGGAGTTCGAGCGAATCGTTCTTCACGTCCTCCCCGGCGCGGCCGAAGATGGCGTGGAGCAGCTTCTCCTCGGGGGTCAGCTCACTCTTCGACTTGGGGCTGACCTTGCCGACGAGGATGTCCCCCTGCTGGACGCGGGTGCCGATGCGGACGATGCCGTTCTCGTCCAGGTTGCCCAGGGCCCGCTCGGAGACGTTGGGGATGTCCGCGGTGAACTCCTCCCGCCCCAGCTTGGTGTCACGGACCTCGATGTCGTACTCGTCGATGTGAATGCTGGTGAGCGTGCCGCCGCGGACCAGGCGCTCGCTGATGATGATGGCGTCCTCGAAGTTGTTGCCGTCGAAGCTCATGAACCCGACCAGCAGGTTCTTCCCCAGGGCGAGCTCGCCGTTGGCCGTGGCCGGCCCGTCGGCGATGACGTCCCCCTTCTTGACCCGCTGCCCCGGCTTGACCAGCGGCTTCTGGTTCATGCAGGTCCGCTCGTTGAGGCCCTGGAACTTGCGGAGCACATACTCGTCGGTGTCGTCGATGACGATCCGCTTGGCGTCGACGTAGGTAATCTTGCCGCTGTGGTTGGCCCGGACGACCATCCCGCTGTTGGTCGCGACCTGCTTTTCCATGCCCGTCGCCACCAAGGGCGGTTCGACCGTCAGCAGCGGCACCGCCTGCCGCTGCATGTTCGAGCCCATCAAGGCGCGGTTGGCGTCGTCGTGTTCGAGGAAGGGGATGAGGGCCGCGGACACCCCGATGGTCTGCTTCGGGGAGATGTCCACGAAGGTCACCTCACCACGATCGACCTGGCCCAGTTCCCCGTGGTAGCGGACGATGAGCTGGCCATCGCGCAGCCGGCCGGCGCCCGGCTCCACGGCGTCCGGCGGGGCGAGGATCTCCCGCATCTCCTCGTCCGCCCGGAAATAGCGGACCTCGCCGATCTTGCCGTCGCGCCCCACCTTGCGATACGGGGTGATGAGGAAGCCGTAGTCGTCGACCGTGCTGTAGATGCTCAACGAGGCGATCAGCCCGATGTTGGTTCCCTCGGGCGTTTCGATGGGACAGATCCGCCCATAGTGGCTGATGTGCACGTCGCGCACCTCGAACCCGGCCCGCTTGCGGTTCAACCCGCCGGGGCCCAGGGCCGACAGGCGCCGCTCGTGGGTCAACTGGGAGAGCGGGTTGGTCTGGTCCACGACCTGGGAAAGCTCGCCCCGCCCGAAGAAGAGGTCGATGGCGGAGCTGACCGACTTGCTGTTGATCAGCTCGGCGACGCGGCCCAGGTGGTCGGGATCGCGCATGCTCATGCGCTCCTGGACGGTCCGTCGGAGCTTGAGGAACCCCTTGCGCATCTCGTCAGCGCACAGCTCGCCGAGGGTCCGCAGGCGGCGGTTGCCCAGGTGATCGATGTCGTCAACCGCGAAGGCCGACTCGCCGGCGCGGAGCTTCAGCAGGTACTTCAGGCAGTGGATCATGTCCTGGACGGTGAGGGTCATCGCCCCCTCGTCGCCGGGAATGTCGAACTTGCGGTTCAGGCGGAAGCGGCCCACCTTGCCCAACCGGTAGCGGTTCTCGTCGTAGAACTTCTCGTTGAAGAGCTTCTTGGCCTTGTCCAGTTGCGGGGGGTTGCCGGGCCGCAACCGGCTGTAGATCTTCAGCAGGGCCTCCTCGTGGGTGCGGCTGTTGTCCTCCGCCAAGGTGTTGAGCAGCAGCGGGTCGGTGACCTGGGCGATGACCCGCAGGTTCTTGGCCGGGGCGTCCTGAAGCCGCTCCACGGCGTCGCCGATCTGGCAGCCGGCCCGCACGATGACCTCGTCGGTCTCCTCGTCGACCACGGCGGAAACCACGTACATCTCCGGCTTGATCGCGGAGACGCGAAGAGACTTGGTCTTGAAGAACTCCTCGATCAGGGTCTCGTCGGAGGAGTACCCTTCGTCCATGGCCCGGAGGAAGGTCGTGGCGGGGATCTTGCTCGACTGGTCGATGCGCACCATGAGGACGTCCTTCTTGGTCACCTCGATCTCGATCCAGCTTCCCCGCTCGGGAATGACCCGGCAGGAGTGCAGGGCGCGGTCGCCCTCGGTCTGGCTCTTGATGAAGTCCACGCCCGGGGAGCGGTGCAACTGCGAGACGATGACCCGCTCGGCGCCGTTGATGATGAACTCGCCGCCCCCGATCATGATGGGCATGTCCCCAAGGTAGATGAGATCCTCCTGGATCTCGTCCAGGTCCTTGCGGGTCAGGCGGAGCCGCACCCGCAACGGCATGCCGTAGGTGAGGCGCAGCTCGCGGCACTCGTCGGGCGTGTACCGGGCCTTACCCAACTCGTAGTTGATGTAGTGCAGGGTCAGATTCCCGTCATAGCTTTCGATGGGGAACATCTCCCGGAGCAGCGCTTCCAGCCCCAGCGGAGTTCGGTCGTCCGCGGACACGTCCTCCTGCAAAAACCGGCTGTAGGACGAGGTCTGCACGCCGATCAGCGGCGGCACGGGCATGGTGTCGCCCACCTTGGCGAAGTCACGCACGGAGTAAACGGCAGTCATGGACTCATCCTCTCGCATCATCGGAAGCTGGCGCGCCGCGGCGGCGCCGCGGGCGGAATTGCCGCCCGGGGCGCGCCTGGCGCATGCGGTGACCTACCCGGGGACAAACGATCGGCCGACGAGGCCTCCGGTGGACCGGTGGTCCCTGCGCACCGGTCGATCCCGCCTCGCGGCAGACGTGCATCTCGTGTGAGTCGCGGCAATCCCTACCTTGTGCTGCAGACTCTGTCCTCTTGGGCCGCGGCAGCCGGCGCTCGCCGCGGCGCGGGCACACCCTGCCCTACTTGATGGAGACGGCGCCGCCCGACTGTTCGATCTCGGCCTTGAACTTGTCGGCATCCTCTTTCGAGACGCCTTCCTTGAGCAGTTTCGGGCAGCCCTCGACCAAGTCCTTGGCCTCCTTCAAGCCCAGACCGGTGATGGACCGAACCACCTTGATGACCTGGATTTTCTTGTCACCAAATCCCTCCAGGATGACATCGAACGAGGTCTTCTCCTCGACTGCCGCCGCAGCCGCCCCGCCGGCGTCGGCGCCGGCCCCGGCCGCCATCACCACCCCGCCGCCGGCCGGCTCGATGCCGTGCCGGACCTTCAGGCAGTCCACCAGCGACTGGGCGTCCTTGATCGAAAGGCTGACGAGTTGCTCCGCAAGCTCGGTAATCTCTGTGTTGAACTCTACTGCTGGGGCTTCCGCCATGTCGTCTTCTGCTCCTCTCGTATTCACCGACCGCCGCACCGATAGGCGATCCACCCGACGCGGATCATTTCATCCGGATGCCCGGACCAGTCGGCACGCAGCTTGTTCGAGTCACGTTGTGATGCGTCTCCGCCGGCAACCGGCCGAAAGCCGATTCCCGTCGGCTAGGCGGCCTGGTCCGCCATAGCCTTCAGGCAGCCCGCTAACTTGGACTGCGGGGAAAGCAAACACCCGGCGATCGCCCGCCCGGGCGACACCAGCAACATGGCCAATTCGCCCACCAATTCGCGGCGACCCTTCATCCGCGACAGCTCTTCCACCGTCACCAGATTGGGGTCGCCCTCGATGATCGCCTGCTTCAGTTTCAGGGCGGTGATGTCTCTGGCGGCCTCGATCAGCGCCTTGGCCGTGTCTATGAGCGATTCCCTCGAGCTGACCAAGGCGCAAGGACCCTGCAGGGCATCGCCCAGCGGCTGCAGCGGCGTGCCGCGAAAGGCCATGCGCGCCAAACTGTTCTTGACCACCTCGACGCGGGCTGACCGCTTGGACAGGCGGCGCCGGAGCTGCTCCTGCGTCTGGACGTTCATGCCGCTGATCTCGACCACGCACGCCCCGTCCACGCCTTCATAGCGCTTCCGCAGATCGGCGGCGATCATTTGCTTTACGGGCCTGCTCATCGACTCTCCCCCCTTGGGGTCCTGCCTAGGGAAAACGGGTCCCATCGCCGGCGTCCGGCGATCTGCGGCCTCAACTGAAGGAAGCGACATC
>Ga0214473_10006370_pt1 | contig 14113 bp, 13 predicted proteins | sample RVTome_7_FD_203509 | JGI IMG/M metagenome (GOLD analysis project Ga0214473, IMG submission 203509) | Soil microbial communities from uranium-contaminated site in the Upper Colorado River Basin, Wyoming, United States - RVT98D197 | ecosystem: Environmental > Terrestrial > Soil > Contaminated >... | reverse complement strand
TCTCGGCATGCCCGTCGGCGTCTCCAGCGGGTTCATGCCCTCGGTGTTCCGCTGGGCGTCCGGCGAGGACGACTGGGCGGCCATCGTGGAGGAGTCGTTCGGGGGCCACGAGGGGGACTTGATCCGCGCCATGCGCCGGCTCATCGACGTGCTGCGGCAGCTCGCGGAGTCGCCCGAGGTGCCCGCGGGGCTCGGCGCCCTCCTCGGCAAGGCCGCACGGGTCATCGATCGCGGCATCGTCCTCGAGTCCGCCCTGATATGATGATGCTCGTGCCACGCCTCGCCCGGGTGCTCGCGCTTCTCCTGGCCCTCGGGGCGGCGGCGTGCGTGGACAAGCTCGAAATCGTCGAGCAGACCACGCAAGGCCCGACGGCGTGGGACGTTCTCGGGGCCCGCTCCCTGAGCGTCAACGGCCGCGAGCCGAGCTTCGACGAGAAGCGCTACTGGGATACCCAGGTCGAGACGCGGATCGCCAAGTACCTGCGCGAGCACCCCGAGCTCGAGCAGAGCCCCCGCTACAGCGAGTTTCGGTTCTGGCGGCAGGTGGCGCCCGGCGCCACCCGGAGCGAGGTCGAGGTGCTGCTGGAGGAGCCGCAGGAGCAGACCATCGACAACGCGCTGATGGCGATGCTGGCCGAGCGGCACTGGACGGACCTCGAGCGCAAGGCCAAGGAAGCCTGGGTGTATTACGACTGGGTGATCTATTTCGACGACGTGTCGGTGGTCGGGATGGTGCGGCGCGTGTCGCGCCTCGATCCTCGGTACGACTGACCCGCGTGCTACACTCGGGCGTCGTCGAGGATGCCCATGACCGACCCTGCCGCGTGGATAGAGCCCGGCGAGATGGCGACCCTCATCTGGTATGACGGCGTCGGCGGCGGCCCCGATGAGAGCCGCACCTATCAGATCGCGGGGCCGCTGCTCGAGCGGCCGCCGCGTTCGCCCTACGTCCTGCTCGCGCCGTCCGAGGCGGGCGCGTTCAGCGGCCGCCTCTACCGGGGTGAGGTGGCGCTCGGCGAGCTCCGCCGCTTTCTCTCGGGGTGCACGCTCGCCCAGGGACGCGTGGACGGCTCGCTCGAGACGGTGGTGACGCGCGCGGAAGCACCGGCACTGGCCGTGCTCGACGCGTGGCGCGGCGTGCCGGAGCGGCCGGTCCTCCCGTACGCCGCCGACATCTCCGCCTTCCTGCACCGGGACCTGCCCGTGCACGTGTCGTCGGAAGCCTACGCTGCCGCCCAGCGGGCCGAGGAGACGTTCGAGCGGGCGTGGGTCTGCGCGGAGTGCGGTGACCCGGAGGACATGAGCGTCTTCCTCTGGACCGCCCACCGCGCGCGGAGCGTGCGCGTCTTTCTCCTGATCGAGAACGAGGGCGGGCGCTGGAGCTGTCACCTGCATCCGTTCGAGTTCGCAAAGGAGGCGGCATGATCCTCGGGACGTTCGACTTCGCGCGGCCGGTCGCTTCACCCGGGCAGGGGTGAGGGACATGATGAAAGGAGAGCACATGCTCGAGGAAAAGGTCATCGCGTCGTGGAAGTACAAGAAGGGGGCGCTCGATCAGAAGACCGCCTTCCTCTGCTATCTGGCGGCGAACCTGGCCGCCGGCAATACTCACTGAGCCAAGCGCGACCTGGCAGGTGCCAGGGCCGCGGGTGCCAGCGAGGACGAGGTGCGTGAGGCGATCAGCTTCGCCATCCGCGCCAATGCCGCCAAGACCCACGCCGACATCTTGAAGGTCTACGAGCCCCGATGAGCGCCATGAACTCAGTCACGTTCAAGTAACGTGAACAATGCCCGACATCACACTGACCGCCGCCTTCTCCACCGTCCTCGGCCCCGATCAGGAGGCGATCAAGCGCCTGCTCACCGAGACCATCGAGCAGATCGCCCAGGACGACAAGAGCTTCACGCGGGCCAAGATCGTCTTCACGGAGTCGGACGAGCGCTGCGGCCTCACCGCCGAGCTGGACGGGGTGAAGAAGGAGGGCGTGCCGCTTCCGATCGACCTCGATCTGCTCGAGGACGCCCAGACCGCCGCGGGCGCGCGCGCTCAGCTCAAGGAGTCGCTCCGGCTCTACTTCAGGCGGGTGATGGGCAAGGCGTGACGGCCGATTCCGGGCTGCTCCTCTATCTGTACGGCGGCTGCGCCTTCAAGGTCGCCGATGGAGTCCAGCCGCCCAAGGCCGGCTCGCTCCTCTTCTGCCGCCACCTCGCCTTCCGTCCCGGCGAGCGGGTCCTCGAGATCGGGACGGGCGTGGGGCTGGCCGCCGTCCTCGCCGCGCGCGCGGGCTGCCATGTGGTCGCGACCGACGTCGTTCCCGCCGCCGTCGCGTGCGCCGGCGAGAACGCCGTGCTCAACGGCGTCGGCGCGCGTGTCGAGGTGCGGCTCGGCGACTGCTACGCGCCGGTGGCGGGCCGGACCTTCGACCTCATCTGCACGAGCCCGCCCCAGATGCCGACTCCGTGCGGCCGCGAGCGCGACGATCCCGTCGCCGCCGCCGACAATGGCGGCGTCGACGGCTGGGAGCTGCTCGACCGCGTCATCGAAGGCGCCGGCCGCCATCTCAACCCGGGCGGACGCCTGGTCTTCACCCTGTTCGCGTTCCTCGGCCCGAAGGCGGCGCGGGCGAAGCTCGAGGCGGTCGGGCTCGAGCCGAGCATCGTCGGGAGCGACACGCAGTCGTTTCCGCGCATCGGCTACGAGCGGCTCGATCACATCCGGGGCCTCGACGCCGAGGCGACGCTTCCCACCGTCGGCCTGCCCGCGACGGTCGAGCGCTACGTGATCCAGGGGACCAAGCCGGGGAGGGCGGGCGTGTGAAGCCCGCGCGGACGCTCATCGTCAATGCCGACGACTTCGGTCTCACGCGGGGCGTGAGCCGCGGCATCCTCGCCGCCCGCGCCCGCGGCATCGTCACGAGCACCACCGTGATGGTCAACCGTCCGATCGACCCCGAGCTGATCGCCGAGCTCGAGGCCTCGGGGCTCGGCGTGGGCCTGCACCTGAACCTGACCCTCGGCGCCCCTGTCTCCGATCCCCGGCGCGTGCCCTCGCTCGTGGACGGCGAGGGCCGGTTCATCCGCGACGCGCGCGAGGCCGCGGCGCGCGCCGACAAGGACGAGGCGCGGATCGAGCTCGGCAACCAGATCGACGCGTTTCGCGGGCTGATGGGGCGCTTTCCGACCCACCTCGACAGCCATCACCACGTCGGGCGTCACGAGCCCATCCTCGAGCTGGTCCTCGATCTCGCGGGGGCCATCAAGGTGCCCGTCCGAAGCCAGGACGATCACGTGCGCGCGGCGGCGCGCCGGCAGAAGCTGCGCACGCCCGATCACTTCATGGGCGAGTCGGGCCCCGAGCCCTACTGGTCGGGCGAGCGCGTGCTCCAGCACCTGCGGGCGCTCGCGGGCGGCGTCACGGAGTTCATGACGCATCCCGGCTACTTCGACGACGACCTCGCCGACAGCCGCTACGGCAAGCAGCGCGAGACGGAAGTGGAGGGGCTCACCGACCCGCGCGCGCCCGAGCTGATCGAGCGCGAAGGCATCCGCCTCGCCCACTTCGGCAGCTTCTGATGCGTGAAGCGGAGACGCCGAGCGTGGCGGCCGCATGAGCGATGGCGTCGCGATCGGCGTCGACGTGGGCGGCACCACGATGGCCGCGGGCCTCGTCGGCGCTGACGGCGAGGTCCTGGCCCATCTCCAGGCGCCCACCCACGGGCGCGGCCCGGGCGCCGCGCTCGAGACGCTGCTCGATCTGCTCGGCACGCTTGAAGGGACCGCGCGGATCCGAGGCCTCCAGATCGCCGGCGTCGGGATCGGAGTGCCGGGCACGGTGGATGCCGAGAGCGGCACGATCGGAGTGGACATCCACTACGTGCCGGATCTCGCCTCGATGCCGCTGGCGGGGATGTTGAGCGCGCGCCTGGGGCTGCCCGTCTTCGTCGACAACGACGTCAATGTCCTCGCCCTCGGCGAGTGGATGTTCGGCGCCGGCAAGGGCGCGCGCTCGCTCGTCGTGCTGGCGCTCGGCACCGGGGTGGGTGGGGGCATCATCCTCGGCGGTGTGCTCCACCGCGGGGCGGGCGGCTTCGGCGGCGAGCTCGGCCACGTGCCCATCGACTTCGAGGGGCGCCCCTGCATCTGCGGCGGGCGCGGCTGTCTCAAGGCCTATGTGTCGGGCACCGACATCGCGATCCAGGGGAGGGAGCGGATCAAGCGCGAGGTGAGCGCGGCCGAGGTGTTCGAGCTCGCCGCCGCCGGTGACCCGGCCGCGCGCGAGATCGTCGGCGAGGTCTGCCGGGCGCTCGGCGCCGGGCTCGCCGTGATCGTCAACGGACTCAATCCCGAGCGGCTGCTGCTGGCCGGCAGCGTGGCCAAGTCGCTCAAGCCGATGGAGCGACGCGTGCGGGAGTGCGTGGAGCGCCACGCGTTCGCCCGGGCGCTCGCCACGACCCGCATCGAGATCCTCACCATGGACAAGGACGCGACCGTGCGCGGCGGCGCCGCCCTCGTCCGCCACGAAACTCAGCGACGGAGTGGAGGGAAGCCATGAAGGCCATCACGCTTCACGGGACGGGGGATGTGCGGGTGGAGTCGGTGCCGGACGCCAGGGTGATCGATCCCACCGACGTGGTGGTGCGCGTGACCACCAGCGCGGTGTGCGGGTCGGACCTGCATCAGTATCACGGGCGGGTGCCGGGCATGGACCCCGGCGTGGTCATGGGTCACGAGTTCATGGGCATCGTCGAGGAGGTGGGGCCCCGGGTTACACAGGTGAGGAAGGGCGACCGCGTCATCGCGCCCTTCTCGATCTCGTGCGGCTTCTGCGAGTGGTGCCGGATGCGCCTGCCTACCCAGTGCACGACGACGGGGCGGGCGGTCTTCGGCGGGCGCTCCGGCAAGAAGTACCCCGGCGGCCAGGCGGAGGCGGTCCGCGTGCCCTTCGCCGACTTCATGTGCGAGAAGGTGCCGGCGGGGATGCGCGACGAGGAGGTGTTCTTCCTCGGGGACATCCTCTCGACCGGCTACGTGTGCGCGGAGAACGCGGGGATCCGGCCGGGCGACAGCGTGGCGATCTTCGGCGCGGGGCCGGTGGGACTGCTGGCGCTGCAGTCGGCGCACCTCTTCGGCGCGAGCCGCATCTTCGTGGTGGACCGCGTGGACTACCGACTGGAGCTGGCCGAGGAGCTGGGCGGCACCCCCGTGAGCCTCGACAGGGGCGATCCCGCCGAGCAGCTCCGCTCGCTCACCGGCGGCCGCGGTCCCGACGCCGTCCTCGAGTGCGTCGGCCACGAGGTGCCCTTCGCCCAGGCCATCCAGGCGGTGCGGGCGGGCGGCACCGTGTCCTCGGTGGGCGTCTACGTGGAGAGCTCCATCGGGTTCCCGGCGCGCGAGGCCTTCTTCAAGGACCTCACGCTCAAGATGGGGATCTGCAACGCCCGCAACTTCATCGTTCCTCTCATGCCGCTCATCCAGACCGGCAAGCTCCAGCCGACGCGCATCATCACGCACACCATGCCGCTCGCCGACGCGCCCAGGGGCTACGCGATCTTCGACAAGAAGGAAGACCGCGCGATCAAGGTGATGCTCAAGCCGTAGCCCTCGGCGGTCGGACTACTGCAGGCGCGCGGGCGGCCTGCGCTTGGGCGGCTCCTTGAGGAGCGGGTCGAGCACGCGCGCGAGGCGCGTCTCGTCGGCGCGCCCGGCGATGCGCGCGACGATCTCGCCGCGCTTGCTGATGACGATCGTATAGGGTGTGCCCTTGGCCCCGAAGCGGTTGGCGATCTGCAGATGGGGGTCGAGGCCGGCGGGATACGTTGCGCCGTGCGCCGAGAGAAAGCGCCGGGCGTCGGCCTCGGTGTCCTGGACCTGGACGCCCACCACCTCGACTCCCGCCGGGCGGTACCTGGCCCAGGTGCGCTCGACGCCGGGCGCTTCCTCGGCGCAGACCTTGCACCACGAGGCCTGGAAGCGTATGAGGAGCACCTTCTTGCCGATGAGCGAGCGTGAGTCGAAGGCCGCCCCACCGTCGAGCAGCCTGAGGGTGAAGGCCGGCGCCGAGGGCGCCGCGAGCGCGGGAGCCGCCGACAATGCCAGGGCAAGCGCGGCCAGAAGACGGAGCATCGCCATAGTATAATCCCGCCATGAACGATCTCGAGCACGAACTGCGCCGCCGCGTCGAGGGCGACGTCCGCTTCGACACCTACTCGCGGCTTCTCTACTCGACGGACGCCTCGATGTACCAGATGGAGCCGATCGGCGTCGTCATTCCCCGCCACGCCGGGGACGTGCAGGCCGTGATCGAGATCGCCAACCGCGAGAGCGCGCCGCTCCTGCCGCGCGGCGGCGGGACCTCGCTGACCGGGCAGACGGTCAACCGGGCCGTCGTGCTCGACTTCTCGCGCTACATGAATGAGGTGCTCGAGGTCAACGAGGAGGAGCTGTGGGCGCGCGTCCAGCCCGGGCTCGTCCAGGACGAGCTCAACCATCACGTGCGCGCGCGGGGGCTGCTCTTCGGCCCCGACACCTCGACATCGAACCGCGCCACCATCGGCGGCATGCTCGGCAACAACTCGGGCGGCTCCCACTCGATCGCGTACGGTCTCACCATCGACCACGTCATCGAGATCAACGCGATCCTCGCCGACGGCACCCGCGCCGTCTTCGGGGAGGTGACCCCGGATGCCTTCCGCGCCAGGATGCAGGCGCCCGGGCTCGAGGGCGGGATCTACCGCGAGGTCGCGCGGATCCGCGATCAGTACGCGGGCGACATCGCCGCCCGCTACCCGCGGCACTGGCGGCGGGTGTGCGGCTACAGCCTGGACGAGCTCGTCCGCGACCGCCCGCTCAACATGGCCCGCCTCGTCGTGGGCTCGGAGGGCACGCTCCTCACCGTGGTCGAGGCCAAGATGCGCCTGGTGCGCCGGCCGAAGACGACCGCCGTCGACGTGATCCACTATCACGACATGCAGGAGGCGCTCGAGTCCTCCCAGGCCATCCTCGAGACGGGGCCCTATGCCGTCGAGCTGACCGACAAGATGATCCTCGACCTCGCCCGGGGCAATATCGAGCAGTCCAAGCGCATGCAATTCGTCCAGGGTGATCCCGCCGCGATCCTGATCGTGGAGTACTCGGGCGAGAGCGAGGGCGAGGTCAAGAGCAAGGTGGAGGCTCTCGAGGCCACGCGTGCCCAGGGGCGCTTCGGCTACGCCTCGCACGTCGCCTACGACGCGGGCGAGCAGCAGTCGATCTGGAAGCTGCGCAAGGCGGGGCTCGGGCTCCTGCTCGGGATGAAAGGCGAGTCCAAGCCCATCGCCTTCGTCGAGGACACCGCTGTCGATCCGAAGCACCTGCCGCAGTTCGTGCCGCGCTTCCGCGACATCATGGCCAAGCACGGTGTCGAGGGCGCGTATTACGGCCACTGCTCCGTCGGGTGTCTGCACATCCGGCCGGTGATCAATCTCAAGACCGAGCGGGGGCTCCAGCAGGTCGAGGCCATCGCGGGGGAGATCTTCGACCTCGTGCTCGAGTACGGCGGGGCCATCTCGAGCGAGCACGGCGACGGGCGCGCGCGCAGCCCGTTCCTCGAGCGCGTGTACGGGCCCAGCGTCTTCCAGGCCTTCCGCGAGCTCAAGGCGGCCTTCGACCCCCGGAACCTCCTGAACCCCGGCAATATCGTGGCGAGCCCCGGCGTCACGCAGCACCTCCGCTACGGGGCCGCCTACACGACCTGGGAGCCGAAGACGTTGCTGGATTTCTCCGCCCAGGGCGGCTTCGCCGCCGCCGTGGAGATGTGCAACGGGGTCGGCGTCTGCCGGAAGAAGCTCGAGGGCACCATGTGCCCCTCCTACATGGCCACGAGGGACGAGGAGCACTCCACGCGCGGGCGCGCCAATGCGCTGCGCGCCGTCCTGTCGGGCACGGTCCCCGCCGCCGACTTCGCGGGCCGGCGGCTCTACGAGGTCATGGACCTCTGCCTCGAGTGCAAGGGCTGCAAGGCCGAGTGTCCCGCCAACGTCGACATGGCCAAGATGAAGTACGAGTTCCTCCATCACTACCACGCGGTCAACGGCCAGCCGTTGCGCAACCGCCTCTTCGGCCACGTCGCGCGGCTCTCGCGCGCCGGCGCGTGGCTCGCCCCGCTCTCCAACTGGATCGCCGCCTCGCCGCCGAACCGGCTGCTGATGGACAAGCTCTTGGGCATCGACCGCCGCCGGCCGCTGCCCGCCTTCGCTCCCGAGACCTTCACGGCCTGGTTCGACCGGCGGAAGCCCGCGCGCGAGGCGCCCCGCGGCAGCGTGGCGTTGTTCAACGACACGTTCGTGACCTACAATGCGCCGGAGGTCGGCCGGGCGGCGGTGGAGCTGCTCGAGGCGGCGGGGTATCGCGTAGAGCTGGTCGACAAGAAGTGCTGCGGCCGGCCGCTCATCTCCAAGGGCATGCTCGACGAGGCGAAGGCCCACGCCGAGTGGAATGTGGCCCGACTCGCCCCGCTCGTCGCGCGCGGCGTCCCCGTCGTGGGGCTGGAGCCCTCGTGCCTGCTCACGCTGCGGGACGAGTACGTGGAGCTCGTGCGCACGGAGGAGGCGCGGCAGGTGGCGCGGGCGAGCTTCCTCCTCGAGGAGTTCCTGGTGCGCGAGCGGAGTCGTGGCCTCGCGCTTTCGTTCCGGAACGGCGCGCCCCGGCGGGCGCTGCTCCACGGCCACTGCCACCAGAAGGCCCTCGTCGGGACCGGCCCGACGGTGGCCGCGCTCCAGTGGGCGGGTTTCGAGGTCAGCGAGGTGGACTCGGGCTGCTGCGGCATGGCCGGCTCGTTCGGGTTCGAGAAGGAGCACTACGACATCTCGGTCGCCCTCGGAAACCGGCGGCTCGCGCCCGCGGTCAAGGCGGCACCCGCCGAGACGGAGGTCGTGGCTCCCGGCATCTCCTGCCGCCAGCAGATCCAGCACCTGGCCGGGCGCCGCGCCAAGCATCCCGCCGAGGTGCTGCGGGAATCGCTCGCCTGACCCTCGGAGGCCGTTGGAGCGCAGGCCGCGCGCAGATCGCGCTCATGAATAGTCCGGGCTAGCGCCCGCGCCCAAGGAGACGACGATGCCGTTCAAGGACTTGCTGGTGGTCGTGGACGAATCGACGAGCTGCGCGGAGCGCATCGATGTCGCCGTCCGGCTGGCGAGCACGCACGACGCTCACCTGACGGGGCTCCATGTCAGCGCGCCTCCGGATGTGGCGCCGGCCGTCCTCGCGCAGTTTCCCCGTGAGATGGTGGACATGCTGGGGCGCATCGGACGCGAGGACGCCGCCCGGGCCGAGGGGCTCTTCGGGGAGCGATTGCGCGCGTCGGGCGCTCCCCTGGCGACGGAGTGGCGCGCCGTCCAGGGCGCCGCCGGAGAGGTCGTGGGCCTACACGCGCGCTACGCGGACGTGGCGGTGCTCGGCCAGGCGGATCCCGACAGCTCGGCGGGCGCCCGCGGCCTCCCCGAGCGGGTCGTCATGAGCTCCGGCCGCCCCATCCTGGTGGTGCCGTACGCCGGCACGTTCACGACACTGGGCAGGCGGGTGATGGTCGCCTGGAACGCGACCCGCGAAGCCGCGCGCGCCGTGAATGACGCCCTGCCCTTGCTCCGGCGCGCCGAGAGTGTGCGCGTCGTGTCCGTCAATCCACAGCGCGGCCCCGCCGGCCACGGGGCGATCCCCGGCGCGGACATCTCGCTGCACCTCGCCCGGCACGGCGTCGCCGTGGAGGCCTCCGAGGTCAGCGCCGAAGACATGCGCGTCGACGATGTGCTCCTCTCCCAGGCCGCCGACGCCGGGGTGGACCTGATCGTCATGGGCGCCTACGGGCACTCGCGGCTGGGCGAGCTCATGCTGGGCGGGGCCACGCGCCACATCCTCCGTCAGATCACCGTTCCCGTATTCATGTCGCACTGAGGACAAGCAGTCTCGATCGCCTTGAACCCGTTCACCACTGGAAGGAGACCGATATGGCCGTGACGAGCGTGGTCGAGAAATGGGTGGACGATGCCGCCGGGCTCACCCGGCCCGACCGCACGGTGTGGTGCGACGGCTCGAAGGCGGAGTACGACCGCCTCGTCGAGGAGATGCTCCGCGACGGCACCCTCCTCGAGATGAACCAGGCGACCTATCCCGGCTGCTACCTGCACCGGAGCCACCCGTCCGACGTGGCGCGGACCGAGCAGCTCACCTTCATCTGCACGGGGGCGAAAGACGACGCGGGGCCGACGAACAACTGGATGGCGCCCGCCGAGGCCAAGGTCAAGGCCGGGGCTTATCTCCGCGGGGCCATGCGCGGGCGCACCATGTGGGTCATCCCCTATCTCATGGGCCCGGCCGGCTCGGCGATGAGCCGCGTGGGCGTCATGGTGACGGACAGCGCTTACGTCGTCGCCAGCATGCACCTCATGGCGCGTGTGGGACAGGTGGCCATCCAGCACATGCGGAGCGACGACGACTTCATCGCCGGGCTGCACTCCAACGGCGACCTGTCTCCCGAGCGCCGCCTCATCCTGCACTTCCCCGAGGAGAAGCTCATCTGGAGCGTCGGCTCCGGCTACGGGGGCAATGCGCTCCTCGGCAAGAAGTGCCACGCGTTGCGCATCGGCTCCTGGCAGGCGCGCCAGGAGGGCTGGCTCGCCGAGCACATGCTGATCCTGGGCGTGGAAGATCCTGACGGGCGGGTGACCTATCTCGCCGCCGCCATGCCGAGCGCTTCCGGCAAGACCAACCTCGCCATGGTGGTGTCCCAGCTTCCTGGCTGGCGCGTGTGGACGGTGGGGGACGATATCGCCTGGATCCACGTCGACGCGCGCGGCCAGCTCCGCGCCATCAACCCCGAGCGCGGCTTCTTCGGCGTCGCCCCCAATACGAGCCCCAAGACCAACCCCAACGGGACGGCCATGGTCCGCTCGAACACGATCTTCACCAACGTGGCGATGACGCCGGCGCGGGAGCCGTGGTGGGAAGGGCTCACGTCCACGCCGCCCGACGGGCTCCTGGACTGGCAGGGCAAGCCGTGGTCGCCGGGCGGCGGACCGGCGGCTCACCCCAACTCCCGCTTCACCGTGCTCGCCTCGCAGTGCCCATCCATCTCGCCCAGCTGGGAAGATCCGGAGGGCGTGCCGATCTCGGGCTTCATCTTCGGCTCGCGGCGAACGCGGGTGATCCCGCTCGTCTTCGAGGCCTTCGACTGGACGCACGGCGTCTTCCTCGGCTCGGCCATGAGCACGGAGACCACTGCGGCGATCACCGGCCAGGTTGGGGTGGTGCGGCGCGACCCGATGGCGATGATCCCGTTCTGCGGCTACAACATGGCCGACTACTTCGGCCACTGGCTCGGGATGCAGCCGCGGCTGGCAACGCCGCCCAAGATCTTCCGCGTCAACTGGTTCCGCAAGGATGACGACGGAAAGTTCCTCTGGCCGGGCTACGGGGAGAACGTGCGCATTCTCAAGTGGATCGTCGGGCGCATCCGGGGCACGGGGAAGGCGGTGGAGACCCCCGTCGGCAACGTGCCCGCCCCCGGGGCCGTCGAGCTCGACGGCATCAGCGTGTCGCCGGCGCGCTTCCAGGCGGCGCTCGCGGTGCACGGCGACGAGTGGCGGCAGGCGCTCGAGGAGCTCGGCGGCTTCTACGACCAGTTCGGCGGGCGGATGCCCGCGCCCATCCGGCAGGCGCACGAGGAAACGCTCCGCCGCCTCTAGCCTGGATTGTTCTCGGCCACCACCTCCAGGAGCTTCCAGATGGATCCACCCCCACCTCCCCCGGTTTTCTGGGCGGGGTTCCTCCGGCGGACAGCGGACGCGAGGCCATCAAGACTGGGCGCGGTGTCCGACTGGAGGATCTGCCATCGTGATTACCGACTGACGTCGGGCTCCAGCGGACCGAGTGCCCCGCACGCGCGGACCCGGCCGCTCAGCGTTCGCGTTTGGCCCAACGGGGGCGGGCGATCAGTCGCGGCGGCCCCCCATGAAGCGGAGGAGGAAGAGGAAGAGGTTGATGAAGTTGAGGTAGAGGGAGAGCGCGCCGAGGATCGCGTGGGAGCCGAGCTGTCCCTCCGGGAGCGCCGTCGCCATTTGCCGAAGGCGCTGGGCGTCCCAGGCGGTCAAGCCGGTGAAGACGATGACGCCCACCACCGAGATCAGGAACTCGAGCGCGGTGTTCCGCCAGAACATCCCCACCACCGAGGCGAGGACGAGGCCGATCAGCCCCATGAAGGCGAACTGGCCGATGCCGGCGAGGCTGCGCGCCGTCGTCGTGCCATAGAGCGCGAGGGCCCCGAACATCCCGGCCGTGACCATGAACGTGGTGGCGATCGACGACCCGGTATAGGCGATGAGGATGACCGAGAACGTGATGCCGGTCAGCGCGGAGTAGGCGACGAAGAGCAGGGTCGCCGTGCCCGGCGCGATCCGGTCGACCCGGGCCGACAGATAGACAACGACGCCGAGCTGGGCCAGGAAGAGGCCGAGGAAGAGTAGCCGGCTCGAGACCAGGGCCCCGATGAGGGCGGGCGTACTCGCGATCACGTACGCCACGACCGCCGTGATGGCGAGTCCGGCGCACATCCATCCATAGACCGAGCGGAGGAAGGTCGTGACCCTCTCCGCGGCGGCCGTGGACGTTGCGAAGGTCGGGGCTCTGTCGAGTGGGTCCATGGGGTGCCTCCGTCTGGTTAGTCAGGACTATTCGTGATGATACACCACCCTCACCCCGGCCCTCTCCCTCTCCGAGGGAGAGGGAGTCGGCGGGTGGCGGCGGCAGCTGCTGGGACGCGCCCCTCTTGACGAAGGCTAGTCGGCATCGAGGTACACAGGGCTGGTCCAGGCCTGGGCGCCGTCCTCTTGGGTGGCGCGGATCCAGTAGGCGTGGCAGGCGCCGGGCGGCGGGGTTGGGTCGGTGTGCGCGATGCGGAGCTCGGCGGAGAAGTCGCGGGCCGGGAGCCGCCGCATGAAGACCCGCAGGTCGATCCCGCCCGCGGGGAAGGTCAGCGTGGCGCCGCCGGCGAGGTCGGCGAGGGGGACGTCGAGGTCGATCACCGGGGTGCGGAAGCGGAGGATCGCGTTCGCCGGGGCCTCGATCGTGAGGTCGACGCCGTCGTCGTCACCCGTCGTGTTGGATACCCACCGCACGCGCGAGCCGGTCTGCTCGGCGATGCCCTTCTCGGGATTCTCCATGGCGAAGGCGACGGCCTCCACGATGCGGCCGGCCGAGAGGTCGAGGTGACCATCCCAGGTCGTGAGGCGATCGCGGCCGCGCACCCGCGAGCCCGCCCAGGCGATGCGGTAGCGGCGCGAGCCCTCGACGGACGCCGCCGTGTAGGGGGACACGGTCCGCACGATCTCGAGGCCGCGGAAGACGTCCACGCGCTCGAGGGGACCCGTCCCCACCACGCGGCCCTCGATCGTGACGGGCCCGCGGGCCCGGCCCTCCGCGCCCATCGGCAGGCCGTTGACGGCAAGCTCGACGTGAAGGCGCTGGGCCGAGGTGACGCCGTAGCAACGACGCTGCTTGATCGCCTCGAAGACGGCGTCGCGGCTGAGCGACGCGGAGAGGACGCAGGTGAGGCCGCCGTAGGCGCCGAAGGTGGAGGCGCCGGGATGGCTCGCCCCCGGCCGGCCCTTGTGCCCGTCGGAGTTGGCGACGAAGCCGACCTTGTAGCCCTGGCGGAGGGCGTCCTCGGCGAGCCACTCGAAGCGGCCCCAGTCCGAGTAGATCTCGACGACGGGCTCGAGGGCGGGGTCGTGGAAGCCCACGATGTCGGCGTAGCGCCCGCCGATGTGGGGGATCAGCATCACGTCGTCGCGCCCCCGGAGCTGGGTGAACAGCTCGGTCACCGGGAAGCAGTCGGTCGCGGCATCGGCCATGTCGTCGACCTCGGCGTGGGAGGAGCGGTGGAGCGAGGCGACGTCGCCCTTGTACATCACGTTCCGGTCGCCGCCGCCCGGCGTCATGCCCGACCACTCGTAGCCCACGAAGATGACGCAGCGGCCGTCCTCGTGGAAGCGGTCGATCTCGCCGCGCAGCCGCTGCCACTCCGCCTCGGTCACCTGGAAGTCGTTGGCCTGATGGCACATCATGTCGAGCAGCGCGACGTCGC
>Ga0214473_10006369_pt1 | contig 14116 bp, 14 predicted proteins | sample RVTome_7_FD_203509 | JGI IMG/M metagenome (GOLD analysis project Ga0214473, IMG submission 203509) | Soil microbial communities from uranium-contaminated site in the Upper Colorado River Basin, Wyoming, United States - RVT98D197 | ecosystem: Environmental > Terrestrial > Soil > Contaminated >... | reverse complement strand
CGCACCCCCCCCCCCCCGTCCCGGCCCTCCCCCCCCCCCCCCCGCGGCCCGGGGCCCCCCCCGGGGCGGCGGAGCCGATCAAGGTCGGGGCGATATTGTCGGTGACCGGCCCTGCCTCGTTCCTGGGGGCGCCCGAAGCGAAGACCCTCGAGATGCTCGTCGAGGAACTGAACAAGAAGGGGGGCATCAAGGGTCAAAAGATCGAATTGATCGTAAAGGATTCCGGCGCCAACCCGGAGAAGGCCTTCTCGTTCGCCAAGCAGCTGATCGACGAGAACAAGGTGTTCGCGATCATCGGCCCTTCGACGAGCGGCGAGACGATGAAGATCAAGAGCATCGCCGAGGAAGGGAAGACGATCCTCCTGTCGTGCGCGGCGGCCGAGGTGATCGTCAATCCCGTGGCCAAGTACGTGTTCAAGACGCCGCAGAAGGACAGCGACGCGATCCTCACGATCTTCGGCCAGATGAAGAAGATGAAGATTTCCAAGATCGGTGTCCTGTCGAGCAACACCGGCTTCGGCCAGGCGGGGAAGGCGCAGATCGAGAAGCTCGCGCCGGAGAACGGCATCAAGATCGTCGCCAACGAGGTGTATGACAAGGCCGCGTCGGACCTCACGGCCGAGGTGACGAAACTCAAGGCGGCCGGTGTGGAGGCGATCCTGAACTGGTCCATCGAGCCGGCGCAGTCGATCGTGATCAAGAATGCGCGCCAGATCGGGATCAAGGCGCCCATCTTCCAGAGCCATGGGTTCGGGAACATCAAGTACGTGGAGGCCGCAGGCGTGGCCGCCGAGGGAGTGTTGTTCCCGGCAGGCCGGCTTCTCGTCGCCGACGTGCTTCCGAAGAACCACCCCCAGAAGACGCTCCTGGTCAAGTACAAGAAGGACTACGAGTCCAAGTACAAGGAAGATGCAAGCACCTTCGGCGGCCATGCCTACGATGCTTTCATCATCCTCGTGAAGGCGATCGAGAAGGCGGGCAAGGCGGACAAGGATGCGGTAAGGGCGGCCATCGAGCAGCTCAAGGGCGTCGTCGGCACCGGCGGGGTCTTCAACTTCTCGCCGACGGACCACAACGGCCTCGGCCTCGACGCGTTCGAGATGCTGACCGTCACGAAGGGGAAATTCACCATCCTGAAGCAGAAGTAATCGAACATGCCGTCGGTTCCAAAGGGAGTACGCGCCTTCGGGCGCGTACTCCCGATCGTTTGGTGAAAGGACGAAGGACCTGGAATTCTTTTTTCAGTACCTCGTGGCGGGGATCACCTACGGAACGATCTACGCGATCGTCGCCATCGGGTTCAACATCATCTATAACGCGACCGGCATCATCAATTTCGCCCAGGGCGAGTTCGTCATGCTGGGCGGTATGGCCGCCGTGACGCTGAGCCGGTTCCTGCCCCTGCCGATGGCCATCCTGGGAGCGGTCGCCATCACGATGGTCGTCGGCGCGGTCATCGAGATCCTCTTCATCCGATGGCTCCGCGGTCCGTCCGTTCTGCGGATGATCATCATCACGATCGGCGTATCGATCCTGGTCCGGGAGATCGCCCTGCACGTCTGGGGGGAAAGCGTCCGGGCGCTCCCCTATTTCACCGGTTCCTCGGTTTCCTCCATCAATTTGGGGAGCGTGTACGTCTCTCCCCAGGTCCTTTGGGTCGTCGGCGTCAGCGCCGTTGCGGTCGGAGCCTTAAGCGCCTTCTTCAGCTACACGATGCTCGGCAGGCAGATGCGCGCCTGCGCGGCGAACCGGGACGCGGCCCGCCTCTGCGGGGTCAACGTGGGCAACATGGTCACCCTCTCGTTCATGCTCAGCGCCGCCATCGGCGCCCTCGGGGGCGCCGTCGTCTGCCCGATCACCTACGTCCATTACGACAGCGGAACGCCCCTGGCGATCAAGGGCTTCACCGTCGCCATCCTTGGAGGGCTCGGAAACAGCATGGCCGCCGTCGGCGCCGGAATGATCCTGGGGATCCTCGAGTCCTTCAGCATCTGGGTCCTGCCCGCCGCCTACAAGGAGGTCGTCTCGATCTCCATCCTGCTCCTCATCCTGTTCGTTCGGCCGAGCGGCATCTTCGGCAGCGCCGAGGCCTCCCGGCTCAAGGAATTCTGATGAGGACGAGATACCTCCCGGTCGCCGCCTTCGCCGGCCTCATCGTCGCGATCCAGCTTGCGACCCATTTCACCGACAGCGCCTATCACCTCACGCAGCTGACGATGACCGCCTACTATTCGATACTCATCGTCGGGCTGTGCATGCTCATCGGATATGCGGGACAGATCTCGCTCGGGCACGCCGGGTTCTTCGCCATCGGCGGATACATCTCGGCGTTCCTGACGGCCCGTGACCTGTCGTCCATCAAGGGGAGCGGTTTCGTCTCCTTCCTTTCGAAGGCGGGGCTGCTCGTAAGCCGCGCAGACCTGTACGGAGGCAGCCTGCTGAACGTCCACCCGTGGTGCGCCTGCGTCGTTGCCGTCGTCGCGACGGTCGTCATCGCCTATTTCGTGGGAGGACCGGTCCTCAAGCTTCGGGGCCACTACCTCGCCATGGCGACCCTGGGCTTCGGAGTCATCATCTACCGCATTGTCCTGGGGACCGAATTCCTCGGCGCGGCGGACGGGATCTCCGACGTTCCCGGATTCCCCCTGATCGCGGGGCTGGAGGTGACGGGGAAATCCTCCCTGAGGGTTTCCAACTATTACGTCGCCTGGGGCATGGTGATCCTCGGCATGCTGTTCCTTCTCAACCTGATCCACTCCCGGGTCGGCAGGGCGCTCGTTTCGATACACGGCGCGGAGGATGCGGCGGGCGCCGTGGGAATCCCGGCGGCGCGGTACAAGCTGAACGTTTTTGTGCTGAGCGCCGTGTTCGCTTCCCTGGCCGGGATCTTTCTCACGCATTACAATGGGGGCATCGGGCCGTCGGAGGCGTCCGTCATGAAGTCGGTGCGGTACGTGGCGATCGTCGCGGTCGGAGGCATGGCGAACCTTTGGGGAGCCCTTTCGATGAGCCTCGTCCTGAACTACCTTTCGCTCCGGGGGTATTTCGGGTCGTTCGACGACACCGTCTTCGGCGTCATCCTCATCCTGATCATGCTGTTCGCCCCCGACGGGCTGCTGCGCCGGCATCTTTTCACTGACCTGAAGCGGCTCTTTTCGGGGGGCGCCGCCGGGGAGGAGGGACGGTGACGCTTCTTTCCGTCCGGGATGTCAGCAAGCGGTTCGGCGGCCTCCAGGCGGTCAGCGGCCTGTCCTTCGACGTCGTGCAGGGATCGATCAAGGCGCTGATCGGGCCGAACGGCGCCGGGAAGACGACGCTCTTCAACCTGGTCTCCGGGATGCTCGATCCCGATACCGGCGAGATATTCTTCCGCGGAGAGGCGGTCCAGGAACTGTCTTCTCACGAGATCGCCGGGCGCGGCCTCGTGCGGACGTTCCAGCACATCCGGCTCTTTCCCAAGATGACGGCCCTGGAGAACATCATGGTCGGCCGCCATGTCCACAGCAAGGCGGGATTCATCGCCGGCATGCTGAACCTTCCCTTCACGTGGAAGGAGGAGCGGCGGATCCGGGAGAAGAGCTTCGAGATCATGGAGCTGCTCGGCATCGCGGACCATGCACAGGTGGAGGCGACCAGCCTCTCCTACGGGCAGCAGCGCGTCGTCGAGATCGGCAGGGCGCTTGCCTGCGAGCCGCAGCTCCTGCTGCTCGACGAGCCCGCGGCCGGCCTGAACATGCGGGAGACGAACGAAATGGGCGAGCTGATCGCGAAGATCCGTGACATGGGGATCACGGTCCTGCTCGTGGAGCACGACATGTCCCTTGTCATGAAGATCTCCGACGAAATCGTCGTTCTGAGCTACGGGCAGAAGATCGCCGAGGACCGGCCCCTCTCCATCCAGAAGAACCCGGAAGTGATCCGCGTGTACCTGGGGGACGAACAGTGAGAGGGACGGGAGCGGCAAAGCCTTGAGGGTCGCATGCTGAGGATCAAGAACGTCGAGTCGGGATACGGCCGGCTGAAGGTGCTGAAAAAAGTCACCATGCACATCCGGCAGGGCGAGATCGTCACGATCATCGGGGCCAACGGCGCCGGGAAGACCAGTCTTCTTAGAACCGTCTCGGGGTTGATCCGGGCGCGCTCGGGCGAAATCCTCTTCGACATGCAGGATATAGGGAAGCTTCCTGCGGAGAAGATCGTTTTCATGGGCTGCTCGCTTGTGCCCGAGGGGCGGCAGGTCTTCGCGACCCTGACCGTCCGGGAGAACGTCCTACTGGGCGCTTACCCTCAATTCCGGAAAAAACAGGGTGCAGCGGTGCGGGACGATATCGAGCGCATATACGGCATATTCCCCCGGCTGAAGGAGCGCGAGAAACAGCTCGCCGGCACCCTTTCCGGCGGCGAGCAGCAGATGCTCGCCATCGCAAGGGCGCTCATGGCCCGCCCGAAGCTCATCATGATGGACGAGCCCTCGATGGGGCTTGCGCCGCTCATCATGAAAGACATATTCTCGGTCATCACGAGGCTGCGCAAGGAAGGCAACACGGTGCTGCTCGTCGAGCAGAACGCGAAGGCGGCGCTGGCCATCGCGGACCGCGGGTACGTGATCGAGACCGGTAGAATAGTCATGGAAGGGACGGCGGAGGACCTGCTCTCGAACCGCGAGGTGCAGCGCGCCTATCTTGGCAGGGATCTGGACGCGGAAGGAACGATGTAGCCGACGGGAGGGTGCTATGTACTGGGAACCCGACAAGGAGTGCCTGGACCGCGAGGAGCTCGAACAACTCCAGATCGAGCGTCTGCAGTCGACGCTGACCCGGGTCTATGCGCACGTACCTTTCTACCGGAAGAAGTTCGACTTCGTCGGGGTCCTGCCGGAAGACATCGAATCGCTTTCCGACCTCGCCCGGCTCCCGTTCACGACGAAGGACGAGGTGCGCGGGAATTACCCGTACGGGATGTTCGCGGTGCCTCTCCGGGAGGTCGTCCGCATCCATGCCACGTCGGGCACGACCGAGGCGGCGGCGGTGGTCGGCTACACGCGCAACGACATCAAGACGTGGAGCAACCTCGCGGCGCGCCTCCTGGCCGCCGGAGGGGTGACCAAGGACGATGTGGTTCAGATCTGCTTTGCCTACGGGTTATCCACCGGGGGATTCGGCCTGCACTACGGCGCGGAGCGGATCGGGGCCTCCGTGATCCCGGCGTCCATCGGGAACACCGCGCGGCAGATCAAGATCATGAAGGACTTCAAGACGACGGCGCTGGTGTCCACCCCTTCCTATGCGATGCTGGTTGCGGATACGATCCGGGAAAAGGGGGTTCCCGTTTCCGCCCTGTCGCTTAAGTACGGCCTTTTCGGCGCGGAACCGTGGTCGGAGGAGATGCGGCGGCAGATCCAGGACACCCTGGGAATCGTCGCCACCGATAATTACGGGCTGTCGGAAGTCCTCGGCCCGGGAGTGTCGGGGGAGTGCCTGGAGCGCAAGGGCCTGCACATCAACGAGGACCATTTTCTCGCGGAGGTGATCGACCCGGAGACGCTCCGGCCGGTGCCTGCCGGCCAGATGGGGGAGCTCGTCATCACAACGCTCACCCGGGAGGCGTTTCCGATGATCCGCTTCCGCACGCGGGACCTCACCTGCATTCTCCCGGAGCCCTGCCCGTGCGGCAGGACGGGCAGGCGGATGAGCCGGGTGGCGGGCCGGACGGACGACATGCTGGTCATCAAGGGGGCGCACGTCTTCCCTTCCCAGATCGGGGCCTTGCTCCAGGAGATCGGGGGGGGCGAGCTGTGCTACCAAATCGTCATCGACCGGAGGGGGGCGATGGACGAGGTCACGGTACTCGTCGAGGCTGACGGGGGCGCCTTTACCGGCCAGGAGCGCAGACAGGCAGGCCTGGCGGATGCGATCCGGAAGAAACTGGCTCACGAACTCGGGGTCACCGTGGACGTGAAGGTCGTAGAAAAGGAAGCTCTCTCCAGGGTCGAGGGAAAGGTAAAGCCGGTCGTCGACCATCGGAAGCTGTAATGGGCCTCTTTCCGAACCGGTCCATTACAGCTTCCGTATAATGGGATCGGGAACGATGCCGGCATTCGGTCAGGAGAATGGATATGAGTAAAGGGGTCCTGTTTATCGTCGCCACGCCGCTGGGGAACCTCGAGGACATCACGCTGCGGGCGATCCGCGTCCTCAAGGAGGCCTCCGTCATCGCCTGCGAGGACACCCGGCGTACGGTAAAGCTCCTGAACCGCTACGAGATCCGCACCCCCATGTTCATCTTCCACGACTACAACAAGCTCCGGGCCGGCGTGGTGCTGATGCGGCGGTTGAAGGAGGGGGAGAGCGTGGCGCTGGTCTCCGACGCGGGGACGCCCGCGATCTCCGACCCGGGGTACGAGCTGGTGCGGGAGGCGATCGCCGCGGACGTTCCGATCGAGGTGGTTCCGGGGCCGTCGGCGCTGGTCTCGGCGCTTGTCGTGTCGGGCCTTCCCACCGATCATTTCGCCTTCGAGGGGTTCCTTCCCAACCGGAAGGAGAAGCGGAAGAAGGCGCTGCAGTCCCTGGCGGGGGAGACCCGGACGATGATCTTCTACGAGTCGCCGCAACGCGTCGGCGCGTTCCTCGCTGAGGCGGCGGAAATCTTCGGCGACCGGAAGGCGTGCCTGGTGCGGGAGCTGACGAAGGTCCACGAGGAGATCCTCCGCGGAACGCTGCCCGAGCTGGCCGCCGAGATCGCCCGCCGCGGCTCCGTCCTGGGGGAGGTCACCCTTGTCGTGGCGGGAGGGCAGAAGACGGTGGAGATGTCGGTCGAGGAGATCGTCCGGGCCACGCTGGAGGACGCCACTGGTTCCTCCCGGGACCTGGCCCGGGAGATCGCGGAGCGGACCGGGCTCTCCCGCAAGGAAGTGTACGGGGAGATCCTGCGGCAGCGGGGGAAATGCGAAGGGTAGCAGCGATGGCCGTCAATCGATCCTGATTACGATCTTTCCGAACTGAAGTTTCTCCTCCAGCCGTTGAAAGGCCTCCCTGGCCTGCGCCAGGGGGAACATCGAGTCGACCACCGGCCGCAGCCGGCCGTCGCGGAACATCCGGAGCATGTCGGAAAACTCCCCGTGCGTTCCCATGGTGGAGCCGTGGACGGTGAGCTGGTTCCAGAAGATCCTCGCGATGTCCTCTTCCGGGTCGGGGCCGGTGGTGGCGCCGCAGGTGAGCAATCTCCCGCCCTTCGCGAGGGAGACGATCGATTCCTTCCAGGTGGCCTTTCCCACGGAGTCGAGGACGATGTCCACCCCCCGCTTTCCCGTGAGCCGGCGGACCTCCCGGGAAAAACTCCCCGCGGAATGGTCGATCCCGACGTCCGCTCCCAGCGTCTTGGCGCGGGCGAGCTTTTCCCCGCTGCCCGAGGTGGCCCAGACGTTCAGCCCGATCATCTTCGCGATCTGAAGCGCCGCGATGCCGACGCCGCTGCCGATGCCGATGATGAGCAGGGTCTCCCCGGGCTTCGCGCCCGCCTTCGTGACGAGCATTCTCCAGGCGGTGAGGAAGGTCAGGGGGAACGCCGCCGCTTCCTCCCACGAGAGTCCCGCGGGCTTCGGGTACGCGTTGATCTCCGGGGCGACGACGTATTCGGCGTACGTTCCCGCGATGTGCTCGCCGATCAGGTGAAAGGTGACGCACTGCGAGTGCTCGCCCTTGAGGCAGAACTCGCATCTCCCGCAGTTGATGCCGGGGTTCAGGACCACCTCGTCGCCGGGTTTCACGCGGGCCACGCCGGGGCCGACCGAATCGACGACTCCCGCACCGTCGGACCCCAGGACGTGGGGGAGGGCCACGGGTATCCCGGGGATGCCGTTCCGCACGAAGATATCCAGCCGGTTCAGCGCCCCCGCGCGGACGCGCACCCGGACCTGGCCGGGACCGGGCGCGGGATCGGGGAGGTCGCCGAATTCGACCGCGTCGAGATTGCCGTGCTTCCTGATGAACGCGGCCTTCATGATCTTTCTCCTCGGGGCGTCATTCCGCGGTCCCGTTTTCCCGCATCAGTTTCTCCAGCGCCTCCACCTCGATCTGGAGAAGCGCGGCGGCCTTCACCTTGTCGCCGTCGGACAGGGCGAGCGCCTGACGGGCCATCTGCTTGTCGAGAGCCAGGATGGCGTCCCTGACATCCGGGGGAGGCTTCGCGGAAGGAGATTCTCTCGCGGCCTTCCGCGTGCGCCCGTGCAGGATTTCCGGGGGGAGGTCGGCGGCGTCCACCACGGTCCCCTGCTTCTTGCGGGCGGAGATGCTTTTCACGAGGTCGGCAAGCTCCCGGACGTTCCCCGGCCAGTCGTACGCCGCGAGGGCCCTCACCGCGGCCTCGCTGAATCCCCGCAGCGGCTTCTTTCGCTCCGGGTTGGCCTCGAAAAGATAATGATGGAGCAGCAGGAGGATGTCCTCGGCCCTCTCCCGCAGCGGGGGAAGAGGTATACGCCCCGGCTGGAGCTTGTCCCGCAGGGCGGCGGGGAACTTCCCCTTCGCCGCCAGCTTGTCGAGATCCTGCGTGGAGGAGACGATCAGGCGGACGTCGACCTCGGTCTCCTGGCTGCTTCCCACCGGGGAGACGGTCTTCGTGGACAGAAGCTTCAGGATTTTTTCCTGGATCCGTTTTTCCGTCTTGTCGATGTCGGCGAGGTAGACCGTTCCCCGGTTCGCCAGCTCGATCTTCCCGGGCCGGGGCAGCGCTGCTCGCTGATAGGCGCCCGTCGCATGCCCGAACAGGTCGTTTTCCAGAAGTTCCTCCGGGACCCCGGCGCAGGCCGCGGGCACGAACAGGCCCCCGGACCGCGAGCTGTTGTAATGGATGACCCTGGCGAAGAACCCCCGCCCCGCGCCTTTCTCCCCTTCGATCCAGACGGGGGTCTCCGTGTCCGCCAGCCGCTGCACGCGGGAGATGGCCTCTTGAATCGCCGCGCCGGCGCCGATGACGGCATGGATCTGGTACTGCCCCCGCGCCTCGTTCTTGAGGAACAGGTTCTCCCGCTTCAGTTGCCGCTGGCTGTACGCTTTCCTGACGAGGTGGAGAACCTCCTCCGCCCGGAACGGCTTCATGAGAAAGTGGAAGGCCCCCGCCCGCATCGCCTCGATGGCGCTGTCGACCGTGCCGTAGCCGGTCATCAGGACGACCTCGGCGTCGGACTGGATCTTCTTAGCCGTCTGTAGGACTTCTATACCGTCGGCGCCGGGCATCTTGAGGTCGGACAGGATGACGTCGTAGCGCTCCCGCTCGATCTTCTCGATCCCTTCCGCGCCGGAAGATGCCTCGTGGACATCCCAGCCTTCGATCTCGAAGAGATTCCGGAGAAAGGAAAGGATCTGGGGTTCGTCGTCGATGAGGAGAATCCGCATGGAAGAGGCCACCGGCACGTATTATTTCCTCCGCACCGCCCAGAGGATGGCCGCCCCGCCCACCGCCAGGATCAGGACGAGAGAAACGACTTCCAGGTTCCGGTACCGGGAGCGGCTCGTCTTTTCCGCCGCCTGCCGCTCCTCGAAGGTCGATCCCGCTCCGCGCGGGGCGTTGTCCGCCATACCCTGGAGGGCCGGCGGGGACCACAGCGTGAAGCACAAGAGGAAGGCGAGAAGCGCGCTTCTCATGAGGGTAGTTTATATCACGTTCTCTGAAAGCCGCATAGACATTGGGGATTTGGAGATGATCCGGGGGGGTGGAGCGCGAAGAAGGTTAACGGGAATCCATCAGGACCCGTCTTCCGAGAGCTTTCTCTTTTCCCATGCCGATCTTCGTTTTTCCCAGTGCGATCCGATACGCATCCTGCGGCGAGTCCGCGAATTGTATCCTCGCAAGGTGCAACAGGTCGAAGAAATTATTGCCGCGTTCCATCGTACGGCGTTCCTTGATCGCTCCAATGGGGATTTTCACCCCCCTGGCATAGTCCACCCGATAAACGGTGAACACCCGCATAAAATTGCATTCCCCCGTTTTTTTCAACAACCCGCCAGCCCGATCCCCCACCGGATCGTCGTGGAGAGTTCATGGGTAAGAACTGTTTACGAAATAATAATCTATAAAAAGATAATAAGCAAGATCGGGGCCACAACAGATCGGGGCCACAACGGTTGTTGGGCATAAACGAGGAAAATGCCTACGGATATTCCGTCATTTCCTCTTTCCGTCCCTGGATGGGGAATTCCCTACCGCTTCTTTGTGGGGAAATATGCGATCCATGTTATGAAAATATTTCCCGACATTTTTTCAAGAGAACGGCTGCCTGTCATGCCACGATGCGGAGCTTTGCCTTGCAGGAGGCGCACCGGTTCCCGGTGAGCCCGGCCGGGGAGGCGTGGTATCCCGTGCGGCGGATGACGGTGGCGCCGCACTTCGGGCAGATCGTGTCCTCGCTTCCGGGGAGCTGGTAGTTGCCCACGTAGACGTAAGAGAGCTTTTCCCGCGCGATCCGGAAGGCCGCCTCGAGCCGGTCCGGCGGCGTCGGGGGGGCGGTGAACCGGTGCTGCGGGAAGTACCGGGAGAAGTGGAGCGGGATTTCCGGGTCCGTGGCGGCGACGAAATCGACCACGCGCCGGATCTCCTCGTCCGAGTCGTTCTCGCCGGTGACCAGCAGGTTGGTGATCTCGACATGGACGTTCCGCGCGGCCGCCCGGATCGTGTCGAGGACGGGAGGGAGGGTCGCCCCGCAGATCTTCCGATAGAACTCCGGGTCCATCGATTTGAGGTCGATGTTCATCGCGTCCACCAGCGGGAGAAGCTCGGCCAGCGGCTCCGGCGATACGTAGCCGTTGGTCACCAGCACGTTCGCCATTCCCGCCTTCCGGAACTCCCGCGCGCAATCCATCACGAACTCGAACCAGATGAGGGGCTCGTTGTAGGTATAGGCGATGCCGACGGCCCCCGCCTCCCTTGCCGCGCGGACGAGCGACGCGATCGGGGCGGGGCCGAGGGGCGCCTGCCCCGAGACCAGGTGGTAGTTCTGGCAGAAGCCGCAGCGGAAGTTGCAGCCCACCGAGCCGATCGACAGGATTTCCTTGCCAGGGTGGAAGTGGAACAGGGGCTTCTTCTCGATCGGGTCCATCGCCGCGGCTGCCACCATGCCGTAGGTGAGGGCGTAGAGCGTCCCCTCCAGGTTCCCCCGCACCCGGCAGATCCCCCGATTTCCCTCGGCGATCCGGCAGCGGTGGGGGCACAGCTCGCAGCGGACGACGTCCCCCTCGGCGTGCCAGTAGGCCGCGACGCGGCGTTTATCGCCGGACGGAAAATCCATCGAATGCCTCCGTGGCCGGCCGCCATTCCACATCGGCCGCCTCGACGTACGCTCCCGGCGGGCCTTCCCGCATGAAGGCGACGACTCTCTCCACGGCGCCGCGGTCTCCCTGAAGGACCGCCTCGACCCGCCCGTCGGGAAGGTTTCGGACGAACCCGCGGACGCCGTTGCGCGCGGCCGCGTCCCGCGTCGACGCGCGGAAGAAGACCCCCTGCACCCGGCCCGAGACGACGACCCGCGCTTCCGTTGCCTCCTTCATCTACGGCCCCTCCGTTCCGGCCATCGTCAGAAACTCCTGTTCGGAGAGAATCCGGATGCCCATCTCCTTCGCCTTGGAGACCTTGGACCCCGGGTCGGCCCCCGCCACCAGGAAATCGACCTTGCGGCTTACGGACGCGGCGACGTTCCCGCCGGCCTTCCGCACCATCTCCTGCGCCTTCGCCCTCGGGACGTCGAGCGTTCCGGTGAAGAGGAACGTCTTTCCCGCCATCTTCCCCTCGCGGGGAGGTTCGGGCCGGATTTCGATTCCGCCCCTTTCCAGCAGCCGATCGACGATGTGCTTCCCTTCCGTGGAGGAAAGGTAGTCGAAGACGCTTTGCGCCACCTCCGGGCCGATCTCGTGGACCTCGGACAGATCTTCGACGGAAGCGTTGCGGAGAGCGTCGAGGGACCCGAAGCGCCGCGCGAGCACGGTGGAGAGATGCTCCCCCACGTGCGGAATTCCGAGGCCGTAAAGGAATCGGGAGAGGGTCGCCGTCCTGCTCTTCTCGATGGCGCGCACGAGGTTGTCCGCGGATTTCTCTCCCAGCCGCTCCATGCCGGCCAGCGTCCGCGCGTCCAGGGCGTACAGGTCGGCGGGCTCCGAGACGAGCCCTTCATCCACCAGGAGGGATATGATCTTCCCCCCCATTCCCTCGATGTCCATCGCGTTTTTGGAGACGAAGTGCCGCAGCGCCTCCTTCCGTTTCCCCACGCACCCCCTGCCGGTGCATCGGTGGGCGGCTTCCCCCGGGACCCGTTCGACGGGGGAGGAGCAGATCGGGCACCGGTCGGGCATCCGGAATGGCTCTCCCCGCCCCGGCTCCTTCCCGCGGGCCGTGAGGGACTCCACCACCTCGGGGATGACGTCCCCCGCCCGCTGGACGACGACCCGGTCTCCCACGCGGATGTCCCTCTCGTCGATGAAGTCCTGGTTGTGGAGCGTGGCCCTGCGGACCGTCACCCCCCGGACAACGACCGGCGCGAGAATCGCGACGGGAGTCAGCGTCCCCGTGCGGCCCACGTTGACCGCGATGTCCCCCACCGTCGTCTCCGCCCGGTCCGGGGAGAACTTCGCCGCGATCGCCCAGCGGGGAGACCGCGAAACCTCCCCGAGCTCCCCCTGGAGGGCGCGGTCGTTCACTTTCACCACGACGCCGTCGATTTCAAAGGGGAGTCTTTCTTTTTCCGTTTCCATCCGGCGGAAAAATTCGAGGACCTCGTCGATCGTCCGGCAGATCCGGCTTCCTTCCCGGTTCACCGGGAACCCGCATCCGGAAAGGTACTCGAGCTCCTCCCAGTGGGAGGGAAAGGAGATCCCCTCGGCCCTCCCCGTACCGTACACCCACAGGCGCAGGCGCCGGCTCGCGGTCACCCGGGAGTCCAACTGGCGGACGGAGCCCGCGGCTGCGTTGCGCGGATTGGCGAAGGGGGGTTCCCCCAGCCGTTCCCGTCCGCGGTTCATCGCCCGGAATTCCTCCTTCTCCATGTAGATCTCGCCTCGCACATCCAGGAGGCGGGGAGGAACGGCGGGGACCGCGCCGGGGGAGGGCATGACGCCTGCGGAACTTTTCCGGGGAATCGCCAGGGGGACGTCCGGAATCGTCCGGATATTGGGAGAGACGTCTTCCCCGCGGACGCCGTCGCCCCGGGTGGCCCCGCGGAGATAGATCCCGTCTTCGTAGGTAAGCTCGACCGCGAGGCCGTCGATCTTCACCTCGGCGACGTATCCGGAGCGGTCAAGTTCGCTTTCGGGAATCCCGCGCCCCTTGAGAAATCGCCGGACGCGGGCATCGAACTCGCGCAGATCGTCCTCCGAGAACGCGTTCTGCAGGGAGAGCATGGGAAGGGTCCGCGCGACCGTCCCGAACGCCTCGACGGGCTCGGCGCCCACGCGCTGCGTGGGGGATTCGGGATCGAGGAACTCGGGGTGGGCTTCCTCGATCTTCTGCAATTCGCGAAACATCGCGTCGTATTCCGCATCGGAAATTTCCGGGGCGTCGTCGCGGTAATAGCGGTCGTTGTGGTACCGGAGGAGCCGCCGAAGCTCCTCGATGCGGGTCCTCAAGGAAGGGTTCGGCACGATGGTCCTCCGGTAAGGTTGCGGGGCAAAGAGTTTTCCAGGTATTCCGAGCAGATTATACAATGAATGATGCGGGACGGATCAGCCGGCGGGAAAGGAGAGACGGGCATGGGATCGTTCTGGAAAAGGGTCTTCGGCCGGGGACAGGAAGACACCGAGGAGCGGAGAGGGTTATCCGGAGGGGATTACGTCCGGGTCTCCGAATTGATGCAGTTCAACCGCAACCTGGTGGAAGCGCTGAAGCACGAGCAGGTCGGGATCGAACTGTACACGCGGTACCTCCGGGAGGCCAACGACGAGGAGGGGCGGGAGATGTACCGGAAGCTGATCGAGGAGGAGCGCCGCCACCTCCGGATGGTGGAAGGGGAAATCGAGGAGCACAAGCGGAAAGGGTACTGGAGCTGACGCCCGCTTACTCCTCCAGCGCCACGATCCCCGGAAGACGCTTCCCTTCCAGCAATTCGAGGAACGCCCCTCCGCCCGTGGAGACGTAGGAC
>Ga0214473_10006368_pt1 | contig 14117 bp, 13 predicted proteins | sample RVTome_7_FD_203509 | JGI IMG/M metagenome (GOLD analysis project Ga0214473, IMG submission 203509) | Soil microbial communities from uranium-contaminated site in the Upper Colorado River Basin, Wyoming, United States - RVT98D197 | ecosystem: Environmental > Terrestrial > Soil > Contaminated >... | reverse complement strand
TTTTGCCCTATGCTCCATGCTCTCTGCCCTCTGCCATCGTAGAAAGGAGAAGAACCCATGGGACTGACGGGAATCCAAATCTTTAAATTGTTGCCAAAGACCAACTGTAAGGAGTGCGGGGTCCCGACGTGCCTCGCTTTTGCCATGAATCTGGCCGCAGGAAAAGCAGACCTTTCGTCGTGTCCGTATGTCTCAGAAGAGGCGAAGGCACTGCTTTCTGAGGCAGCGGCTCCTCCGATTCGCCCCCTCACGGTTGGCTCCGGTGCCAATCAGGTCAAGATCGGCGCTGAGACGGTCCTGTTCCGCCACGAAAAGACTTTCGTCAACAAACCCGGTTTAGCCATGCTGATCAGTGATACGATGCCGGAAGCCGAAATCGATGGCCGTCTGAAGCGGTTCAAAGAATTGCAGTATGAAAGGGTGGGGTTAACCCTGAGACCGGAGATGGTCGCCGTAAAGAATGAGTCGGGGGATGCCGCAAAATTTGAAGCCCTGATCAAAAAAGTGAAAGCGGAGACCGATGCAGCCTTGATCCTGATGAGTAACAAGGTGGACGCCCTGACCACGGGAGTAAAGGCCTGCGCTGACCGTATTCCGTTGATCTATGCGGCCACAAATGGCAACAGCGAAGCATTGGCTGCTCTGGCCAGCGAGAATAAGTGTCCGTTGGCCGTCAAAGCGGATAACTTGGAAGCCCTTTCCCAGCTCTCTGACAAACTGACCGCAGCAGGCATCAAAGACCTGGTCCTCGACTCGGGGGCACGGACCGTTCGGAAGGCTTTTGAGGATCAGATCTTTATCCGTCGGGCTGCCCTCATTCGGAAAAACCGTTCCCTGGGATTTCCGACGATCACTTTCCCCTGTGAGATGACGAAAGACCCGATGAAAGAGACTTTGATTGGAGCCACGTTTATTTCAAAATATGCGGGAATCATCGTCTTCTCGGACTTCCAGGGAGAGAGCATCTTCCCGCTTCTCGTGGAGCGGCTGAACATCTACACAGACCCGCAGCGACCCATGATGATGCAACAAGGGATCTACTCCGTTGGCAATCCGACGGAGGATTCACCCGTTTTGATCACGACCAACTTCTCCCTGACCTATTTCATCGTCTCCGGTGAGGTGGAGTCGAGCCGGGTCTCCTGCTGGCTTTTGGTGATGGATACTGAGGGGCTCTCTGTTCTTACCGCCTGGGCTGCCGGAAAGTTCGTCGGTGATGCGATCGGTGCTTTCATCAAGAAGAGCGGCATCACTGAAAAAGTGAAACACCGCCGCGTGGTGATCCCCGGGGCCGTTGCCGCGGTGAGCGGTGACCTTGAAGAGGAACTCGGCACCGGGTGGGAAGTCAAGATCGGTCCGAGAGAAGCTTCCCACCTTCCCGCCTTTCTGAAAATGGGAAGCTAAAAGACGAAGTTCAGAGTTCGGAGTTCAGAGTTCGGAGTAAAGAAGACAAAATCAAGTTCTCCGAACAAATCACCCTGAACTTGATAATACATGGTTCTGAATCTGGAGTTAGGTTCGGTTAAGAGAGAAAAACGAGACTCCGAACTCCGAACTAATTACTCCGAACTAACCGACAGGAGGAGCCTATGTTACGGATTGGAGAAAATCTCAACGTGATGGTCAAGAAAATCGGGGCGGCGATGAAGGAGAAAGATCCAAAGCCCATCCAGGAACTGGCCATTGCTGAAACCAAAGCAGGCGTCGACTTTATCGATATCAATCTTGGCCCGGCCCGGAAAGGCGGCGGAGAACTGATGGAGTGGATTGTCAAGGTCGTCCAGGAAGTAGTGGACACGCCTCTCTATCTCGACACCATCAATGCCGAAGCCATCGAGGCAGGTCTTAAAGTCTATAAGAACAAAAAAGGAAGAGCCGTCATCAACTCCATCATGGCCCGACCTGAGAGTATGGAAGTCAAGTTTCCTATTGCTCAGAAGTACGATGCGGGGATCGTCGCCCTTCTCTGGGGACCTTCCGGGCTTCCACGCGATGCGGAAGAGAGGGGAGTCCTTGCAGCGGAATTGATTCAGAAGGCCATCGAATTCGGTATATCCGGGGAGGATGTCTGGATGGATCCGATCGTCACCCCCGTGACCAGCCCGCAGGCTCAAGTTCAGGTTCCGGGCTGTATCGAATTCATGAAGATGTTCAAAGACCTTCAGGACGTGCTTCCGGGAATGCGATCGACCTGTGGTCTCTCCAATGTATCCAACGGGGCCCCGGACCACCTGCGGCCCATTCTCAACCAGACCTATATGATGATGCTCGAAAGGTATGGAATGGCTTCGGCCATCGTCGATGCCTTTGATGAAGATCTCAAGAGATTTGCAGCGGGAGACCGAAAGGATCTGAGGGAATTGATTTATCGGATCATGGACGGAGAGGAGATTGATCTCAAGTCCCTGAGCAAAGAGCAGGGAGATTATGTGAAGACCGCCAAAGTCCTCGTAGGCAAGACTCTCTATTCCGATTCCTGGCTCGAACTCTAAGATCCGGAATAATGGAATGATGGAACAATGGAATAATGGGTTCTAGTGGATTCATTCTTCAACCCAACATTCCAATATTCCATCATTCCAACATTCCGGTTTTTTTATTCCATCCATTCGCTGGCATCGCATTCAATCGCAGAGGAGCAAACCTTGGCCGAAAAAGGCACGGTTTTGATCATTGGTGGAGGGATTTCCGGTGTCGCTGTGGCATTGGAACTGGCCCAGTTGAAAGTCCCTGCGACCCTCATTGAAAGAGCCCCTTCCCTGGGCGGGCTCTCCGCTTCATTCTGCTGCAAGGCTTCGGAGGCTTGCAACAAATGCTTCGCCTGCGTGGCGGACAAGAAGATGGCGGAGATCCGACAATGCCCGGATATATCGATTCTCACACAAACGGAGCTGATCGACGTAAAGGGGTGTCCGGGCCGTTATCATGTGTCACTCAGAAAGGGCCACGAAAGGGTGTCTCTCGATGTTTCGGCCATGGTCGTTGCGGCAGGCGTCGATCCCTACGAAGCTTCTCAGAAGGTGGAATACGGATACAGCCGGTTCAAAAACGTGATCACCGCCAGAGATCTTGAGGAGATGCTTCGATATCAGGGGAAATTGATCCGTCCTTCGGACGGTCAGCTCCCCAAGCGGGTCGCCTTTTTTCAATGTGTCGGAAGCCGGGATGAATCGATCGGGAACCTCTATTGCTCTCAGGTTTGCTGTGCCTATGCACTCCGTCTGATTAAGGCAATCCGATATCAGTTCCCCGAAGTGTCAGCTACGTTTCTTTATATGGATATACAGCCTGCCGGGGCTTCTTTCCAGCAGTTCCTCGATTCCTGCCGCAAAGACAAGGGGATCCGCTTGATCCGCAGTCTTCCATCGAAGGTCTTTCATACGCCGGTTTCCGATCTCTTGAGGGTCAGGTTCATCGATCCTGAAAAAGGTGAAGTGGTCGAAGAGTCTTTTGACCTGATCGTTCTCTCTGTCGGGATGGTGTTGCAGAAGAATGCAATTTCCCTCACCAAACTTCTCGGCTTATCCCTTACCGAGGATGGGTTTATTGCCCCTCCCAAGTCTCAAACCGGTGTTTTCGTTACCGGTGCCTGCAGTGGTCCAAAGGATATCGACCGTTCTATTCTTCAGGCAAAATCCACTGCTGTTCATGTAAATCAATACCTAAAGGAGAGAAACGAGATGCCCATGTCCGAGGCCATTCGGAAGGTCTCCAACGCCAAGCCTATCGAATCTCAATCTCTTGAGTTGAAACCCGAGGTCCTCGTTCTTGGCGGTGGGATTACCGGAATCTCGATTGCCCGGGCACTGGCTCAATCGGGAATCCATGTCTCCCTTCTGGAGCAAGGAAGCGGCATAGGAGGACGGGCAATAGAACTCCGGAGATTCTACAACCGTTCCGGGGACGTCAAGGGATGGATCGATGAGAAGACCTCGGAGGTCGAGAAGAATCCCAATATTACCCTTTTTACTCAAGCAGAACTGAAACGCCTCGATGGGCATCTGGGCCGATTTCAGGCGACGATTCGGCAAGCCGACGGAGGAGAAACCATTCTTTCCGCCTCGGCCATTGTCGTTGCCACGGGGTACGAAACCCGGCGCGAAAGAAAAGGCATCTATGGCCATCGAAGGGTGCTCACTCTTTCAGAGATGGAGGGACTCCTGTCTGAAAATGCGGGCCCGGAACTTCTGTGGAAGGGCAATAAGGTCCAGATGATCACCTTCCTGTTGGATGGGGTGAACGAGGATATAAAGATCGATTCGATCAATGCGATCAAACAGAGCCTTCTCCTCCAGGAATCCTTCGACTGTCAGGTCGCTGTTCTCTGCAAAGATGTGAAGGTTTCCGCTGACGGAATGGAGCGCCTCTATCGCAAAGCAAGGGGAAAAGGGGTCCTCTTCTTCAAATATGAGGAGCCTCCCAAGCTTTCGATCGTGAACGGTCACATTCAGGTCGACGTGAAAGACACCGCTGCCATTGAGAAGGCGGCCCAATGGCCCGTTTCAATCCCCTCTGATCTCATCGTGGTGAGTGAAGCCTTCGTCCCTTCCCAACAGGCCGAAGCCCTGTCGGGGCTTTTGAAAATTCACCTGGGAAACCGAGGGTTTTTGATGGAAGATAATCCTCAGCTCCTTCGAGTTCGATCGAACAGGAGAGGAATCTTTGTGGCCGGGGCGTGTCGATTCCCTCAAGAGCTTTCGGAATCGCTGGTCGAAGCCAGGGCAGCAGCCCATGAGGTGATCGCCCTTCTCTCGAACGGGGCCTATACGTACGATAGGGCCACCGCTGCTGAGGTGGACCCGAAGAAGTGTGCGGTCTGCTATACCTGTTCAAGACTCTGTCCCCATTCCGCCATTACGGTGGAGAACTACGCAGAGCGAAATGTCTATGCTGCTCCAGGGCGACAAGAAGAGAACAAGTGGGGGGCTGCAAAAGTTGATCCCGCAGCCTGTTACGCATGCGGGATCTGCGTGGCCGAGTGTCCCGCTAAGGCCATCAACCTTCGCAACCTGACCGATGAAATGATTTATAGGCAGATGGGACTCGAGGGTTAATGGGAGACCGGACAGCAGAAGCTATTTTATGGTTACTGTTTCTCGTGTTCGATGCCGTGATTGTTTATCTATCGTACAAATGGTGGAAATCAAGGAGATGAATCTCATCACCTCACCTCACCTCTCCCCGGGGAGGTTGTGTCGTAACTCCGTTCATGGTTCGACAGGCTCACCACGAACGGACCACAGCACATTGGAAATCAAGCACTTAGCCGTTCGCCCTCAGCCTGTCGAAGGGTAAGCGGCGAATTACGACACAGGCTCTGGTGGGAGGGGATGAAGGGGAGGGGGAACGAAACTTCCCACCCTCACCCTGACCCTCTCCCGTCAAGGGAGAGGGGAATATTGAGCAGTAATGGAGAGCGTAAATGTCAGGGTTTGATCCGAAGATTGTGGCCTTCTGCTGCGATCAGTCGGGGCTTATGGCCGCGGAGATGGCCGGAACGCTGGATCTCCAAATTCCACAGAATGTAGAGATCGTTCGTGTCCCCTGTGCGGGTCGTATCGAAACGATCTATCTCCTGAAAGCGCTGGAAAAGGGTGCGGACGGCATTCTCGTCTTCGCCTGTTATGAAGAGAACTGCCAGTTCCTCCGGGGAAGCCTCCGCGTCAGGGGTCGCCTGTCCTATGCCCACAGGATGCTGGAGAAGATCGGTCTGGAGAAGGAACGGCTGGAAATCTGCCACCTTGCCACAAACAGCGGTGCCAAGCTGGCAGAGGTCCTCAACCAAAAATCTGAGCATCTGAAGAGGCTGGGGCCGAACCCAGCGAAGGTTTAAAGCAAAGGGAATAATGGAATGTTGGAATATTGGGAATAGAGGCAAATACAAAATATGAACGAAATTTGCATAAAGGAAACGAAGCTTCCTTTACCCATTGTTCCATTATTCCAATATTCCATTCTTCCATGTTTTTTACAGGAGGAATGAATGATTAAAGCCGAACAGAAACCGATCGAGGAAATCCTGAGGTACGTCGATCCTTACAATAAGATTTTAATCTCCGGCTGTGGGGCCTGTGTCACGGTCTGTCATGCCGGAGGCGAAAAAGAAGTGGCCTTGCTCGCCTCCGGCCTTACCATGGCAAGAAAGAAGATCGGAAAGGCAATAGAAACCCTGGAGGTAACACCTGCCCGCCAGTGTGAGCCCGAGCCCGCCCTGGAGTTGTCCGGGAGGATCGAAAAAGTCGAGGCCGTCGTCTCCATTGCCTGTGGCGTGGGCGTCCAGACCTTGGCCCGCCATTTTCCAAAAACCCCAATTTTTCCCGGAGTCAATGCGACCTTCTTGGGTGAAACTGTTTCGCACGGAGTCTGGGAGGAACGTTGTCAGGCCTGTGGAAATTGTATTCTCGAAAAAACGGGCGGGGTCTGCCCGGTTTCTCGTTGCGCCAAACAACTCTTCAATGGGCCTTGCGGCGGCTCTTCAAAGGGAAAATGCGAAATTAAGAGGGAGACCGATTGTGCCTGGCATCTCATCTATGACCGTCTTAAGGCCCTTGGACAACTTCACAGACTCGAGGAAGTCATCCCCCCGAGGCGGTGGGGAGTGGAATCGAGGGATAGCGGACCGAGAAGGCTGGTCAGGGAGGACCTCAAGATATGAAATCAGGTAGCAATTTAGAGAAGATTCTGCAAAAAGGCCTCTTTGCCGTCACCGGGGAACTGGTGCCCCCCAAGGGCAACGAGATCAGCGTGATCAAACGCAAGGCCGATCTTCTCAGGGGATATGTTGACGCGGTCAATGTGACGGATAACCAGACAGCCATTGTCCGGATGTCGAGTATCGCTACCTCTGTCCTTCTCATCCAGATGGGACTTGAGCCGGTGATGCAGATGACCACACGGGATCGAAACCGCATCGCCCTCCAGAGCGATCTCTTCGGTGCCACGGCCCTGGGAATCAAGAATATGCTCTGCTTGACCGGCGACCATCATACCTTCGGAAATCAGGTAGACTCGAAGAACGTCCACGACCTGGACTCCGTCCAGTTGATCCATTGCGTTCGGACCATGCGGGATGAAGGAACCCTTCTCGGCGGAGAAGAGAAGGTCGAGGGGGAGGTCAAGCTCTTCATCGGTGCAGTGGAGAACTCCTCTGGAGATCCCTTTGAATTCCGGGTCATCCGATTGGGAAAAAAGGCCGCGGCGGGAGTTGATTTTATCCAGACCCAGTGCATTTACGATATGAACCGTTTCAAAGAATGGATGAAAATGGTCCGGGATCGGGGGCTTCACGAAAGGGTTTACATCTTGGCCGGCGTTTGCCCATTGAATTTAGAACGGATCACCCGGTGTAAGAATAGAGATCTGCCCGGTGTAACCATCCCCGAAGGACTGATGGACCGTATCACTGAGGCAAAAGACACCGAAGCAGAGGGAATCAAGATCTGCATCGAGCAAATCGCAGAACTGAAGGAACTGAAGGGAGTCCATGGCATCCACATCATGGGGACCGATGGGGAGGAAAAGATCGGTCAGATCACGAAGGAGACCGGATTGCTGCCGCGTCCTAGAGTGGAATAGAGAAAGGGAAGGGAAAGATGAAATCAGGAAGTCGTCTCGAAAAAGTTTTGAGCACAGGACATTTTGCCTTCACCGGCGAGCTCGGACCGCCCCGCGGGTCGAATGTCGAGGCGGTGAAGAAGAAAACGAGTTTTCTCAAGGGAATCGTCGATTCCGTCAACATCACCGATAACCAGACCGGCGTCGTCCGCATGTCGAGCTGGGCCACTTCACTCATCCTGATTCAGGAGGGGTTGGAGCCGAACTACCAGATGGTTTGCCGCGACCGCAACCGGCTAGCCATGCAGAGTGATATCCTAGGGGCCTATGCCCACGGCATCCGCAACATGCTCTGCCTGTCGGGGGACCATCAACAATTCGGAGATCATCCGCTAAGCAAGGGGGTATTCGATATCGACTCGATCCAGCTGATCAGCGTCCTGAAAAAGATGAGGGACGAGGGGAGATTTCTGAACGATCAGGAGATCGACGAGCGCCCCAGGATGTTTATCGGTGCTGCAGCGAACCCTTTTGGGGAACCCTTTGAGTGGCGGGTTTATCGTTTGGCCAAGAAGGTCCAAGCTGGGGCGGACTTCATCCAGACCCAATGTATTTACGACATGAAGCGGTTTCGCGAGTTTATGAAACAGGCGAACGACATGGGGCTGACGGAGAAGGTCCACATCCTTGCAGGCCTGACCCCCCTCAAATCAGGAGGTATGGCCCGATACATGGCAAAGAACGTTTCGGGCATTATCATCCCTGATGAAATCATTGACCGCGTGGTAAAAGCCAAGAAACCCGCCGACGAGGGAATTCAAATCTGTGTGGAACAGATCGAAGAACTGAGGGAAATGAAAGGGGTGCACGGGGTTCATCTGATGGCGATCGAATGGGAACACAAGGTTCCCGAAATTGCGGAGCGCGCCAAGCTGGTGCCCAGACCCCAGGTTTAAAGAAGATGAGGAGATAAAGATCAATTGTCAATTTTCAATGGTCAATGACCATTGATCATTGCGAATTGATCATTGAATGATAGTGAAAAGGAGATACTCATGTTATATGACTTTGTCCAGGGACCCTTGGTATGGGTCGCTTCTGTTGCCTTCGTCGTGGGTGTCCTCTTCCAGGTAAACCAGTTCTTCACTCTGACAAAAAGAAAGGAGCCGGTAATTCTCAGTGTTGGAACTGCGCCTCAAGCTACGGGAAAGGAGCTAAAATATTGGTGGGAGGCGGTCGCCGAGTGGCTCCATTCCCTTAAAAAGACTGTTTGGCGCACCCACACCTCCGTGATGGCTATGACGTCCGTTTTCCATTTTTTCCTGATCGTAACGCCTTTCTTTGTTTTGGGTCACAACATCCTCCTGGATCAATCTCTGGGATTTGGTTTTCTGAGTCTCCCGGAGTTTACGACCGATGTCTTCACAATGGTCGTTTCTATCTGCGCCGCCTTCTTTCTGTACCGTCGCGTTTTTGTGGCCCGGGTGCGGGCGATCACGACGGGGTATGATTATCTGATCCTTATGATTACCGCAGCGCCTTTCCTGACAGGATACTTCGCTTACCATCAGTGGTTCGATTACAATACGGTGATCTTCCTCCATATCCTGTCCGGAGAGGTGATGCTGATAACCATTCCTTTCACGAAATTGGGACATATGATCTTCTTCTTTCTTTATCGGTTCCTGATTGGAAGCGAATATAGCTTTTCCCAGGGGACCCGAACATGGTAGGGGGTATGGATCGATTAGTTTGGAGGATCTGTAGACAGAAACGAGGACGGAGAGTTATCAAGCACTAGGGGAAAAGCACCAATTTCCAAACACCAAATTCCAAACAATATCCAAACCCCAAATTCGAATGAATTAAACGGGAATAATTTGAATTTTTGAATTTTTAGTCATTGGAATTTGGAGCTTATTTGGAATTTGTGATTTGGGATTTGGAGCTTTAAAGCTTCCGAGGGGCTCAAGTACCTCCAAAGGTACAGACCCCCCAAAGAACAAGATTGCAACAGGAAGTCATAGGATGGAGACCAGGATGCCAGACCAGGAAAAGAGACCGATCGAAACGGAAAAAATCAAAGAGATGTTGAATCGGAAGAAAGGCAAAATGAAACGCCTTCTGTCCCATTGTGTCCATTGCAGCCTTTGTGCGGAAAGCTGCTTTCTCTACATGGCCCACGACAAAGACCCCCAGTACATGCCCTCCTATAAAGTGATCCATTCTCTCGGGAGACTCTATAAGAAACGGGGAAAGGTCAGCCGGGAGGCCCTGGAGACGATGAAGGGAATCGTCTGGAGAAATTGTGTCCTCTGCGGCCGCTGCTATTGCCCTGTTGGGATCCACGTTCCCAGCATGATCACCTTTGCCCGAAGTATCTGCCGGTCCCAGGGCATCTATCCTGAGGTGGACGGGCCTTCTGGAGAGAGTTGGCTATAGGTGTGTAACGAAGAGACGGCCTGATGGTAGACCCAGATGTTGCATTACCGAACCCGGGCAAGAGTACTTCCAAAACCTTGCAATTGCGGATTTTTCGGATATTAGGGGTCATAGAGGATGTCACTTTCGGTGAAGTCCTGGTTTCACCTGGAAAGGCACGCAGCCAAGTCCCAAAGGTGCCGCTGCAACGTTTTTCCAGCACTCCCGCCCGGTTTCTATAGCGTATTTTTTGCAGCTGGCGGGTAGAGAAAGAGAAAACGAAATGGAGAGGTCTCAAGGAGATTGCCGGATGAAAGCGAAACACCGTGTGATCATCGTGGTTTTGTTGGGAGTGGCCCTGGCGGCCTTTACCGGACCAGCCGTCCATGCCCAGTCAGACCAGATGAAGCTGAATCATCCGGACGCATTTGGAAAGAAGCAACGACCTCCGGTCGTCTTCCCCCATACCCGCCACGTAGAGGCGAACCTTTCCTGTAAGGACTGCCACCACCGATACGAGCAGGGGAAGAATGTGCTGGATGAGGGAGAACTGGCGGAAGGAAAACCCGGAATTCGGTGTTCTGAATGTCACGATTCGAAATCCCGGCCGAGATTGCGAGAAGCCTTTCATGACCGGTGCATCGGCTGTCACGCAACAAAGAGAGGCCCCCGGCTTTGCGGGGAGTGTCATGTCAAAAAGTGAAATCTAAAAATGATTACACAGATGTTCAGACAAGATTACGCAGATTTCAAAAGAATCGGTGTAATCTCGCTTTTTGAATCGGTGTAATCAGCGTAGCTGGAGGAAGAGTATGATTGTCGGAGAAAGAAAGAGTCTGGAGGAGATTAAAGACGCGATCAAGAATTACAAAAGGATTCTGAACGTCGGGTGTGGAGGATGCACCTCGATCTGTCTGGCGGGAGGCCAGAAAGAGGTGGAGGCCCTCAATGAGGAACTCAGGAATCTCTTCAAGCTGGAGAATTCCCCCATCCAGGTGGACGGATTTACCATCGAACGTCAGTGCAACGCGATGTTTTACGATGAATTGGACGAGAGGGTGGGTTCTTATGACGCCATCCTCTCCATGGCCTGCGGGGCGGGGGTTCAGTTCGCTGCCGAACGGTATCCAGAAAAACCCGTATTCCCCGCCCTCAACACCACGTTTATTGGCGTGGACCGCGAGATCGGCTGGTATGAGGAGAACTGCCGATCTTGTGGGGATTGCGTCCTGGGAGAAACCGGCGCCATCTGTCCTGTGGCGAGGTGTGCCAAATCCATTTTTAACGGGCCCTGCGGCGGGACCTCGCAAGATGGAAAATGTGAGGTGAGTAAGGATACCCCCTGCGCCTGGTTCGAAATTTATGAACGACTGAAAAAACAGGACCGACTGGAGAATATCCTGAAAGTAAAGCCTCCCAGGGAATGGCGAAACCAAACGCGCAAGAGCCTGGTCCAGGAGGCCTTTAAGAAAAGATACACTCCCCAGCCTTGAAAAATTTTAGATGGGGGGACAGGAAGATATGAGACTATAGAAGAATTGGGGGATAGGGGGAAAAACAAAAGAAGGGATTTCTCCCTAATTCCCCAAAACCCCAACTCCCTATCTTTTTTTCTCCTCGGCTCCTCATTGCTTCTATTCGGGGAGACCTTGCTATTCTTCACAAAAATCGATATACTTACCCTCATGCCCCTTCTGGCGGGTGGAAAACTGTTTTTTCCCGGGCTGATCAAAAAACCCCGGAGGCAAAACGCGCAGGACTTGTCCCTGTCAAAACAGGAAGAGGAATAGCTTATGGCATTCAAAGAACAGTTGGATTCAGAGAAGTTTGTGGTCGTGGTCGAACTTCAGCCCCCCAAAGGGTGCGACCTTTCCGGGGTGTACCGGAATGTCCAGCTTCTGAAGGGGCGGGTGGATGCAGTCAATGTGCCTGATCTTCAAAACGGCATTATGCGATTGGGCTCCCTTTCTGCCTGCACGCTCTTGAAAGCAACGGGAATGGAGACCCTCTTCAATCTTACCTGTGTCAATCGGAACCGATTGGCCGTCCAGTCCGAACTCCTGAACGCTTACGCGTTGGGATTGAAGAACATTCTCCTCCTTCAGGGAGATCATCCCTCCATTGGAGATCACTTCGAGGCTCAAGCGGTCGCCGATCTCGATGTGATCGGCCTGCTCGGAGCGGCAAAACGTCTTCAAGAAGGCTATGACCTCATGGGAAACGAGCTTACCGGAAAACCGGCGTTCTGTGTGGGTACCCAGGTCAGTGCCCGCGCAAAAGGTCCTGCTTTCGATTTGGAGGTCCTCGACATGGAGAAAAAGATCGGCCTCGGGGTGGACTTCTTTTTCACCCAACCCATTTACGATGCTCACCTTCTTGAGGACTTTTCCCATAAGGTGTCCCACTTTAAGGTTCCCATTATCGTCGGGATCACCCTGCTCAAGTCGGTTGGTATGGCCCGTTATATTAATAAGCATGTGGAAGGTGCCTTCATTCCGGATTCGACCATCAACCGCTTAGTGAAAGCTCCGGACAAACAGAAGGAAAGCATCGAAATCGCCGGGGACTTAATCAAGGCACTAAAACCACTCTGCCATGGCATCCAGATCGTTCCCATCGGCTGGGAGAGCCTGGTCCCTGCCCTCCTGGACCGTGTCGGGCTGTAAGAAGAAGGGCCTTCCCCCGATATGCAGAGCGTTTGGATCGAATCGTGACGAGTATCAGGGAGCCATACGACTGAATTCCTCGATCAGGAGGGATTAACCTGAGCATATCATGCACTCCAGAAGATCTTCTTCGACCATTAAAAGAAAAACAATACTCCCTCTTCTCCCCTTCCCGAACAGGAACGAAGTGGAACTGTTCCGATCCATGGTCGAGCTGGGAAACGACGGGATTCTTGTTTTTGATGAACAGGGGCGGATTGAATATGCAAATCCCATGGCCTCTGAGATCACCGGGTATTCCAACGTCGAATTACTGGGGATGACCGCCTCTTCTCTGTTTGGAGATTCCAATCGGTCACTGCTGAACGACCTCTTCAGCCGTTCCGAACCTTCGGGCGGAAAGATCTGCACGGAACTCCGTCTCTTCACGCCGGGAGGCGTCGCGAAGGAGTTGGAAGTCTGTATGGCCCGCTCCAAGTCCCTTCAGGGAAACCCAAAAACCTATACCTATCTCCGGGATGTAACGGAATCGAAAAAGAAGGAGAAGCAGATTCGGGAAGTCAATGAACAATTTGAGAAGATCGCGGAGATGGGAGAAGATGGGATTTTTGTATGTGATCAGGCCTATCACATTATTTTTTCCAATGGGATCGCCTCGGAGATCACCGGAATTCCGAGGGAGGGATTGATCGGCAAGAATTTCTTCAGTATCGTCGGGAGGGAGGATAGAGAGTTCCTGCTCATGACGACCCTCCGCGGGGAAGGGACGATCCCGAAGCTCTGCGCAGAAATCAGAATCGCAACCCCTCAAGATCAGATAAAGGATACCGAAGTCTGCATCGCCTCCGACCACTCGAAAGTGGGTCAGAACAAAACCTATGCCTACATCCGCGACATTACGGAGAAGAAGAAATGTGAGAGGGATCTGAAGGATTCCGTGGAGAAGCTCCGGACCCTTTTTGAAAGGATAAGGCACGGTCTCTTCACCAGTTCGAAAGAGGGAACATTTCTTCAGTGCAACCAGGGTCTTCTCGATCTTCTGGGCTATTCCTCCAAGGAGGAATTCCTCTCTATTGACATTGCCAAGGATCTCTACGTGAACCCGGAAGACCGGAAAATCTTCTTGGAGAGGATCGAAACAAACGGTTTCGTGAGGGACATGGAGGTAGAATTCAAGAAAAAGAACGGAGAAAAAGTCACCATCCTGCTCACAGGGTATGCCGTTCGGGATGAGAAGGGAGAAATCATCGGATATGAAGGGATCAATCTGGACATCTCCGAAAGAAAGCGGATCGAGAATGAACTCCGGGAAGCCAATCGATTCTTCACGAACCTGATCGAGAGCTCCGAGGATGGAATTATCGCCGCTGATATGAAGGGGAATATCTTCATCTTTAATAAGGGGGCAGAAGCCCTGACGGGGTACAGGGCCGATGAGGTGATCGGAAAAAACCATATCACCCAGATTTATCCGGA
>Ga0214473_10006367_pt1 | contig 14117 bp, 11 predicted proteins | sample RVTome_7_FD_203509 | JGI IMG/M metagenome (GOLD analysis project Ga0214473, IMG submission 203509) | Soil microbial communities from uranium-contaminated site in the Upper Colorado River Basin, Wyoming, United States - RVT98D197 | ecosystem: Environmental > Terrestrial > Soil > Contaminated >... | reverse complement strand
CCACGGTGGAGTACAAAGTGAACTTCCTCAAGCCGGTCACGGAGGGGACGGTGACCGCGCACGGGAACATCCTGCGGCTGGGCAAGACGATCGCGGTGGGGTCCACGGAGATCCGGAACGGGGAGGGGGAAGTCGTCGCATTCGGGTCGGCGACCTACTACATCCTGAACGTACGGACCCCCGAAACCGCTCCTGCTATAATGGATGGGAAAAAGGCGCGCGGGAGAAAGCACGGATGACGAAGGAAGGACCCATCAGGCCGGAAATGATATTGGGGGACGTCCTCAAGGAGTACCCTTCCGTGCGGGAGAAGATCAAGGAGTTCTTCGGCGCCGAGTGCCTGCAGTGCCACTCGAACCGGCGGGAGACGATGATCTACACCTCCTGGCACAGGGGGCTGGATCCGTCCCAGGTATGCCGGGAGCTGAACGCGCTGCTCAAGGAAAAATAGGGAACCCTCCCCCGGGGCTATCCCCGCGCGACGTACCGGTCCCCCTCGCGGGACGCTTCGCCTCTTGCCAGCATCCCTTCCAGGTGCTTGTTCATCAGCGCCCACTCGCCGTAGTCGAACCACGGCCCCGGGCGCCCGGCTCCGTACACGATCCGGCGGTCGATGATCTCCCGCATCGTACGCGGCTGCCGCAGGAATTCATGCAACGTTTCTTCCCGGCGGTCGATATGGGAGAGGTAGGCGGACGCATTGAGACCGATGTCGCCCCGATGAAGGGGTGTATCGTGCGAGACCACGTGGATCTTCGCACCGATGCCGGCAAGGCGCTTCGTCGAGCGGCGGAACTCCTCGATGCTCCCCGGCTTGTCGCCGTACCAGGGGCCGAAATCGGAGAGGTCGTAGTCGGCAAGGAACAGGATCCCGTCCGCGGGGAAATGGAGGCAGAGATGGCCCGGCGTGTGCCCCGGCGCGATCACCGCGACCGCCTCGGTGCGGCCGAACCGGAGACGTTCCCCGTCGGCGATTCTCCGGGCGACCTTGCGGGCCTTGTAGGAAAACTTCTCCGACAGGTGCGTCCTGAAGAAGGACTCCCATTCCGACCCGAGGAGCCCGTACCGGTCCAGGAGCACTTCGAAGGACTCCAGGGCGGGAGCGTCCTTTTCCGTCGCCCACACTTCGACGTCCGGGAGCATGTGGAGGAAAAGGAAGTGGTCCTCGTGGTAGTGGGTCATCACGACGACCTGAAGCCCCTCCTCCTTCTTCAGGCGGAGGATGTCCTGGAAATCCGACCCGCAGTCGATGAGCACCCCTCCCCCGTCGCGGATGTAAAGGGAGTGGGCGTACGGGTACCGGCCGCCCTTGCCGCCCTCGATCACCCAAATCCGGTCGGTCAGCCGCTGGATCAACCGCGCCCCTCCTTCCGTATGCCCCCCAAAAAAACAGGGACGTTCTTAAAAACTCCGGTCAGGCCGCAGCGTGCGCCCTGGCCGGGTTATGATGGTGGTTATTCTATGCGGGAAGAGAGAGTGCCGCAAATGCGAAAGATCCTTCTCCTTCCGTTCTGCCTGTCGCAGTCGTCACTGGCGGGCATCGAGCGGCTGGCGGCGGAGAGCGGCTATGCGGTGGTCGTCGCGCGGTCGACCTCGAAGGCGCTGGCCGAAGTGCGGCGGCACATCGGTCCCGGCAGCGGGGAGCCGGCGAGGATCGTCGGCGTCGTCTGCGACGGGAGGGCGAAGAAGGTCTGGGCGGGGCTGATACTCCTGAAACTCCGCCAGCGGGGTAAGAAGGCGCTGGGCCTCAAGGTCCGCAGGATCGAGCTGGCGCGCGTGGGGATCGTCGGAGGGACCAAGTCGCTCTTCGGGCGGCGGAGCTGCCGCGTGGGCTTCAACCTGGCGGACGAGGAGGGGTTGCGGCGCGCCCTCGCCGGCGGGGAGACGTTCATGCGCCTTTAACCGTGGATCTCCCGCCGCGGAAGGCGATGCGGATTACGGCAGGTCCGCACCGGGCGGATGGAGGATGTCGCGGCTTCCCCGGATGGTCCGGGCCGTACCGCTGCGGAGCAGGAACGAGCAAAGGAAAAAGGCGGCGGCGATGGACGCTCCTCCGACGACGAACCGGAGGACCGCGCCCGTAAACGTTTCCCAGGAGATCCAGCGGGAGGAGATCCCCAGCCAGTACCATCCGGCGACGGCCGCCGCCGTCCCGGAGAGGGCGATCTTTCCGTACTCCAGGATCTCCCCGAGCGCCTTTCTTCCCACGGTCCTCCCCATGAGAATGCCGTAGAGCGCCGTCGCGTGCAGGAAAATTCCGATGCTGCTCGCCAGCGCAAGCCCGAAGACGCCATGCTTCTGCGTGAGCAGATAGTAGGCGGGGAGGCTTACGATCCACGCCCCGGTGCCCACCAGCGTCGGGGTCCACGTGTCCTTGAGCGCGAAGAAGCCGCGCGACACGATCGACTGGGCGCACCAGAAGGGGATCCCGATGGAGAAGGCGGCGAGGGCGGATGCGGTCGAGAGGGTGTCGTCGATGGTGAACGCCCCCCGCTTGAAAACGGCCAGCACGATCTCGCGGGAAAGGATGCCGAAGATCGCGGCCGCGGCGCAGGAGACGAAAAAGACCCAGCGCAGCGTCGACGACAGCGTCTTCCACATTTCTTCCCGCTCTCCCCGGGCGGCCAGCGCGGAGAGGAACGGATAGGAGGCGACCCCCGACGCCTGTCCGAAGACGCCGACGGGCACCTGCATCAGCCGGCGCGCGTTGTTGAGCCAGGTGATCGCCCCCGCCAGGAGGAAGGAGCCGAAGATCCGGGTCATCCACTCGTCGACGACCACCAGCGAGAAGCCGAGCATGATCGGGATCGACAGCCGGACGAACTCCCGGAGGCCGGGATCGGCGAGGTCGATCCGCGGAGAGAACGCAAGACCCGCCCGGCGGGCGCCGTACAGCTGGACGGCGAAATTGCCGACGAACGAGCCGATGAGGACCCCCCAGGCGAACCCCGCCATGCCGTGGGAGGGCCCCAGCAAAAGCCCCCCGGCGATGATCCCGGCGTTGTAGATCAGCGGAGCGGCCGCGGGGATGAGAAACCGGTTTTGCGCGAACTGGACGGCCATCAGCAGACCGCCCAGGTAGAAGAAGATCTGCGCGGGAAGAACGATCCGCGTGAGCTTAGCGGCGACGGCGACCTGGTCGGGGGGGAACCCGGGAGCGATCAGCGGGATCAGGCGCTCCGCGAGGAATTCGCCCAGGATGATGAAGAAGATCATCCCGATGCCCATGACGGTGGCGATCGCGGAGAAGGAGCGATACCCCTCGTCTTCCTTCCCCTCCGCGAGATATTTCGAGAAGATCGGGATGAACGTGATCGACAAGGCCCCGCCCGCAAGGAGATAGTTGAGGAAGTCGGGGATCGTGAAGGCGGCGAAGTAGGCGTCGGTCTCGGGGGTCGCCCCGTGCTGGTAGGCGATGACCGCGTCGCGCGCATACCCCAGGAGGCGGCTCAAAAACACCGACGCCATCATGACGACCGCCGCCCGGCCCATCTGTTTCCGAGCTGAGTGGGACATCGTTAAGACTATAATCGAAGGGAGAAGGACGCTCCACAGGGAAATCTGGCTTGATGCGGATCAAGGAACCGGCGGGCCTGGCGCGTTAGGGTGGAGCCAACAAACGGTTCGGGAGAGATTCATGGGCATCTTCAAGAAACGGGAAACGGCGGGAGCGGTGACGGCGGAGACCGTGCTGGCGGCTCTCGGAAAGGTCATGGACCCCGAGCTGGGGAGAGATCTCGTGAGCCTGAACATGATCCGCAACGTGGCGGCGTCGGGGGGAAACGTCTCCCTCGACCTGGTCCTGACCACTCCGGCCTGCCCGAAAAAGTCGGAGATCGCGCAGGCGGTGGAGGGGGCGGTCCGGGCGCTTCCCGGCGTCACCTCGGTGGACGTGCGGGTTTCCGCCGACGTGAAGGCCGCGAGGGACCCGATGGAGGGGAGGCGCCCCATCCCCGGAGTCCGCAACATCATCGCGGTCGCGTCGGGCAAGGGTGGGGTCGGCAAGTCCACCATGAGCGTGAACATCGCGGTCGCGCTGCAGCGGACGGGGGCACGCGTGGGCCTGCTCGACGCAGACATCTACGGCCCGTCGATCCCCACGCTCCTGTCGCTTGCGGGGCACCAGCTCATGGGAGAGAACGGGATGATCCTTCCCGTGGAGAGCCACGGGATGAAGGTGCTCTCCATCGGGTTCATGCTGGAGGACGACTCGCCGGTCATCTGGCGCGGCCCGATGCTGATGAAGGCCCTGGAGCAGTTCCTCCACGGGACGAAGTGGGGGGAGCTGGACTACCTGGTCATCGATCTGCCGCCGGGGACGGGCGACGTGCAGCTGACGCTCGTCCAGACGACGCCGGTCGCGGGCGCCGTCGTCGTAACGACGCCCCAGGACCTTGCCCTGATCGACGTGAAGAAGGCGGTCCGGATGTTCGAGAAGGTCGGCGTGCCCATCCTGGGGGTGATCGAGAACATGAGCTACTTCCTGTGCCCCCACTGCACGGGCAGGAGCGAGATTTTCGGGCACGGGGGAGCGGAGCAGGCGTGCCGCGAGATGGGGCTGCGGTTTTTGGGCGAGGTGCCGCTGCAGATGGAGTTGCGGGAATCGTCCGACGAGGGGCGTCCCCTCGTTTCCCGGAACCCGGACGCACCGGCCTCGCGCGCCATCGTCAAGGCGGCCTCCGAGGCGACCGCCGCCCTCGCGGTCCTCGAGGCCCTCTAATGAGAAATGCGGGCTAACCCTCCATTTCGCGGCTCGGGTAGGAGAAGTACTCGTGGATCTGGATGCTCGCCCAGAACTCCTCGAGGTCCTTGGTCAGCACCAGGAGGTCGTGCCGCACCCCGATCTGGTCGCGCACGTGCCCCCGGAAAACCGCCTCCTGCTTGAACCCCAGCTTTTCGAAGACCTTCTTCGCCCCCTGCTGGGTCTCCATCATCTCCGCGACGATCTTCTCCAACCCGGACTTGAGCGCGTGGAGGAACAGTTCGTTGGCGAGGATGCTGCCCAGACCCTGGCGGTGGAACTCCTTGGCCACAACGATGCGGATGGTGCCGACGTGTTTCATCCAGCCGCCGAGGTTCTTGTGGAGTGTGGCGTCGGCGACCACATCGTTTCCCTTCCAGGCGAGGATAGGGAAGACCTTATCGTAATTCAGCTCGGTCGCCCAGCGCTCCACGACCGCCGGATCGGTGACGTTGTCCTTGAGGAAGAGCCGGTCGGACTCGGCGAGGCCCGCGAAAAAGGCGAACAGGGCATCCTTGTCCTTCCTCTCGAAAGGGCGCAACTCCACCGTGCTTCCGTCTTTAACCTTGACCTCTTTGGGATATTCGTGCGCCATGTGGATTATCCTCCTTTTTCAGTGTTAAAGACAACTATAAAATAACGTTATAAAATTATAACCACAATGGAGCCAATTATCAATCCGTATCATGGTCGCCCCATCGAAACACCCCGAGTCATTGCCTTATTGCGTATAGATGCGCTTTTCCATATAAAGTAACGGAAATACCGCCGCCGGCCGGCGAGGAGGATCCATGGGAGGGAAAGTCGTCGTCGAAAGGGATGGAAAGATCGCGACCGTCACGATTTCGAACCCGGTGAAGAAGAACGCGCTGAACCTCCGGCTCCTCGGCGAGCTCCGCAGGGTCTTCGGAGAGCTTTCCTCTCCGGAGACGCGGTGCGTCGTCCTTCGGGGCGAGGGGCAGGAGGCGTTCTGCGCCGGGTACGACATCACGGCGATCCCCGCGGGTGGCTCCGGCGAGGCGCAGGTGCTTCTCTCCTCGAATCCCTTCGACGACATGATCCGGGCGGTTGAGTCGTTCCCCGCGCCGGTGATCGGCATGCTGAACGGCTTCGCCTTCGGCGGAGGGCTGGAGCTTGCCGTCGCCTGCGACGTCCGCATCGCATCGGACCAGGCGGTCTTCGGGATGACGCCGGCGCGCCTCGGGATCATCTACCGGCCGGCGGGGTTGATGCGGTTCGTCGACGTGATCGGGCTGCCCGCCGCCAAGGAGCTTTTCTACACGGCGCGCAAGGTGAGCGCCCGCAGGGCGGTGGACCTGCGGCTCGTCAACCGGGCCTGTCCTCCCGAGGAGCTGGAGCAGGTCACCTACGAGATGGCGCGGGAGATCGTCGACAACGCCCCGCTCTCCATCCGGGGCACGAAAAGGATCCTGTCGATGTGCATGGAGTTCCGCGGGCTGCCGGAAGAGGAGGCGAAAGAGGCGGAGGATCTCATCCGGCATTGCATGGAGAGCAAGGACCTCATCGAAGGGAAGAAGGCGTTCCTCGAGAAGCGCAGGCCCAGGTTCCAGGGGAAGTAGGCGCTCCGTCCCGAACCCGCCGGCAATGAAAAGGCCCCGGATCTCTCCGGGGCCTTTTTCCTTTCGGGAACTCGAGGGGCGGAAGATTCCCGCCCCCTTCGAAATCATTGCAGCGGGTCGTACCCTCCGCCCGTCTGCGGGTTGTAGTTCGTCGCGTCCCGGCTCCCCGTCGGCCGGTTGGCGAGCAGCGCCGCCGGAGTCGGAATCTCCAGACCGCTCGCGCCCGTCGTGGTGTTGTACAGGCTCTCGTAGGAATCCATCAGGAGCTGGATGATGTACCGGTAATTATGGACCGCCGCGGTCCGGTTCGGCGCCTCGATCTGCGTAAGACCGGAAGGAAGCCCCTTGATGACGTACTGGACGTTGAACGCGGCCTTGAGCTGGGGCCGCGTCCAGGCGGAATAACCGTTTGCGTTCGTGTGCGCGAATCCCTTCTTGAAGAAGTACGGGTAGGCGACATCATCGTAGGTGATCCCGTTGTTGTCGAGAAGGGTAAGTACCAGGTTATCGAGTCCCGTGATCTCCTGGGCGACGCCTTCCACGGTCCCGTCCCCGTCGTAGTCCTTGATGGTCGCCACGACGTTGTCGTAGAAGGTGTTCATCTGCCCCGCCGCATTGGTGGTCGGGACCCTGCCGTTGTGGCAGGAAGAGGTGTTGCAGGTCGTGCTGTTCACCGCGGAGTTGTCGTCCGCGATGATCTTCCACGTGTGGCCGCCGAGGCCCGAGGTCGTGCTCGACGCCATGTGGCAGCCGTTGCAGTTCGTATTCTGGTGCGCGGTCACCGCGCCGTACGACTTCGGCAGCGCCGTCCCCGTTGTATTGTCCGTGTACTCGTACCCGTTGCGGGCCCACAGCATCGCGCCCGTCCCGAGGTAATGGGGGTTGATGAAACTGCCTGTCACGGTCGCGCCGGAGAAGAGCCTCCTCTTGAACAGGACGAAGCCCGATTCGCGCCCCTGGTGGCAGAAGATGCAGATCGTCTCGTTCCCCGCCGCGCTCGGAACGGCGGTGTTGTCTAAGAAGACGTTGCCCTGGAACACGACCCCGCCGGAATTGTACTTGCTCATCACGAGCGGCTTCCGGGTGTTCTTCGTGTTCCCCGTGACGTCGCTGTGCGGGTTGTGGCAGGTGATGCACGTCACCGTCATGTCGCCGAAGAGGACGTGCGCGCTCGAGGTTCCCTCCACGTTGTCCTGGTAGGCGATGGAGGCCATTCCATGGTGGCACTTGAAGCAGTCGTAGTTGTTCTTGCCGGCGTTCTTCGCCGTTGTGGCCGGTCCGGTCGCGTTCACGGAGTTAATCGCCATGTCGAAGGGATAGCTGGTCTGATGGCTCCCGAGCTCGAAGGGCAATCCGGTGCTGGCTTGCGTGTACGCCGGCGGGTTCGCCGAAAACTCGGCGAATGCCGCGGCGTTCCGATTCCCGTGGCCGGATTCCTTCCACTCCGTGTAGATGTCGCCCTGGTGAGTCGCCCCGCCGCTGTTCTTGTAGGTCCCGCTGGTGTGGCATGCGGCGCAGAGACGCTCGACGTACAGCTCGTTGTTCGTCCCGACGACCGAGGAGTTGTCCAGGGTGCCGCTGGACTTCACCGCCCCGTTGCCCTGGAAGATGAGGTTGTCGCTCGTCAGGTTGATCTGCGTGCCGAGGGTATTGTCCACCTGCGCCCCGGTCGCGCTGGACACGAGGAAGTTGCGGAAGCGGGGGTAATAGACGCTGGCGTTCGCCCGCTGCGGGACGGCCGTGGTGGCCACCGCCGGCTGATGCCCGTCGTGGCAGGAGCCGCACGTCACGGACGGGTTCGGCAGGGCGGTGGGAACGGGTTTGACCATGTTCCCCGAGCTGTCGAATGAGAACCGCTGGTTGGGGTTGTGGCAGCGGGAGCATTCTTCGATGTGTCTCCCGGTGGAGGCCGAGGTCGAAATCTGCGAGAAGCTTCCGTCCGGAGTCTGGTTTGCGTTGGCGTGCTTCGTGTTGTCGAAGCCCAGGGTGCTCGGCGTCGCCCCCCCGTGGCAGGCCGTGACGGCGCAGCTTGCAAAGGAGGGGTTCGGATAGGGAATGGGTCCGGTGCCCCAATGTTCCCCCCCGCCCCCGTGGCAGTCCTCGCACTGGACGCCGAAATCCACCGTGTGGGTCGTGCTCGTCCAGGTCGTGGCGATCGCCTCGCCCAGGATGTCCACCGTGGCGGCGTGGCATGTGTTGGTGCATTGCGTCGAGCCCACCTTCGCCGGCGTGGAGGCCAGCCCGACGTTCAGCGAGGTGTCCTTGGAGGACCCCCAGCATCCCGCCAGTAGTGCCGGGGCCGACAGTGCAAGCAGAACGATCAAGACTCCTTGACGTTTCATGTATCGATGCCTCCTTTCCTTAATGGCATTTCACGCAGGTGCGCTTTCCCGCCGCCCGGTTGAGTTTCCCCTTGATCGACCCCCAGTTGTCCGGGTGGGGATTGACGCGCAGGCCCGACCTGGCGCTGTGGCACTTGAGGCATACGTCGCCGTCGGCGTGGCATGCCTGGCAGGTGGGAAGATTCCGCTTCGCCTCCCGGGCGTGCGTGCCGGACCACTCGTGCGCGGGCAGCACGGAACCCGGATGGCAGGTCTGGCACGAGTCGGGAGGGAAGGTCGAATGTTTCGCTCCTCCCGCCACGGCCGGCCGGTCCGACCACCCCTTCCGATGCGACTGGAACATCAGGTCTTCCGGCCGGAACCGCTTGTGGCAATCCGAGCAGAAGGAGGACTGGTGGCACCGCGTGCAGGAGTTCGGGTTGTCGAACGCGGAGAGGGGGTGGATCTCCTGGAAGGACGTCCGGTGGCTTTTCGGCTTGTAGTTCGCCCCCCGGTCGTTCGACACGTGGAGGCCGGCGTCGATCCCTCCGCCGTAATGGCAGTCCTGGCAGAACGACTGCTCGTGGCAGGCGGCGCAATTGGCGTCTGCCTTGACCGCGGCCAGCCGGTGGTCCGCGTTCCAGCCGGCGCGGTGGTTGGGGGAGACGTTTGCGTCCCTATGGCAGTCGGTGCATTCGGAGATCTTCATGTCTTTGTACGGACGGTGGTTTTCCGCGGCGAAGAGCATCGTCGCCCAGACGGCGAGGGAAGCGACGATCAGGAGCAAGAGGAATTTTTTCACGTCGTCGCCCTCCTTAGAAATCGACGTTCAGGGCCAGCCGGGCCCTCACGTCCTGTTTATATTGCTGGCTGTGGGTGTCCTCGATCCGTGCCTGGACCGAAACATTTTTCCGAAGCTTCGCCTCTCCCCCGATCCAGAAGCGGGTCGCCGAGTCGTGGCTGTCCATCAGCTCCCGCCGGAAATTGTCGTGCTGCACCCCGGCGGAGAGGATGTAGTTCTTCCGGATCACCGTGTCGCCCGAGAGTTCGAACCCCGCGAGATTCCCGCCGGTGCCGTTCCGCCAGATTCCCGCGCCGTAAAGGGACATGCCGTCCCTTGGGCGGTAGCGCAGCCCCAGTTCGCCGACGTTGGCGGTGTCGCCGCCGCCGAAGCTCTCGTTCCGGTACTCGCCGCTCAGGCTGAGCCTGGGGGCCACGTCGTACTGGGCCCGGAACAGGACCTCCTGGAACCGCTCCACCGCAAACACGGAGAAGATGGAGGTGGCCTCGAAGACGGGGATCGTCCGGAAAAATTCGGCGTTGAAGGTGAACTTCGGGAGGATCGCCGTGCGTGCGCCCACCTGGATCTCGCTCCACACTTTCGAGATGATGTCGTACCGAAGCTGCGTGTACAGCTCGCCGTACTTCGAGAACCGCTTGGTTGCGGAAAGCCCGACGATCTCCTTGGCAAGATCGTTCTCATCATAGGAAGTGAAGTAGGACAGGTCCAAGGAGCCCTCGGGGATATTGGTGAGGCTCGCCTGGACCGCCGCCGCGAAGTCGCCCTGCTTCGTCCCCTCGCCGGTCGTGTTGAAGAAAACATGGCGGCCGCCGACCACGGTGATCGCCACCGGCCCGAACGGCCGGGTGTCCACGCGGGCGCCGTCCACGATCGCCGATCCGGCGCTGACGAAGAAAAACTGCCTGCCCAGCCGGACATTCGTCTGTTTCGGCAGGCCCTTCCTGTCGATATACAGGTAATACAACCTTCCATCCACTCCGTCTCCCTGCTGCACGTCCCCCCAGGCCCGACCATAGCCGCTGACCGACACGGTGTCGGCCGCGTCAAGCTGCCGGGCGTGGAACCGGACGTACTGGGAGAGATCGAAGTGGTCCGCCTCGAACTCATCGGAGAACCAGAGCGCCTGCGTGGAAGCTCTTCCGCTCAGGGAGGCGGCCTGTGCGGAAAGCGTCCCGGCGCCGAGGATGAGCAGTGCCACCAGAAAAATCCGTGTGCACCTCTTCATTGCTCGGACCCCCTTTGTTAGTGCACCGTTTCTCAAATACCTTGGCATTCGAGCGCTGCTGCTTACGCTTTTACGCAGTATGCAAAATTAAATGAATGTTAATTGGGTTACCTTTCCCCTTACCCGGAATCAATAATTAACTCTATTTACATGGCTATAGGCGAACGATTGGGAAATATTTAGTCCAATTTTCCTGCGGTGAGATGGTATCGCGGGTGTTTTGTTTCAAAAGGTGTTGTTTTGCCTGATGCTGTTCCGCTTGGTTGAAAATGAGATCCCCTTTACGTATCATGAACCGTTTTCGACGAACGTTGTCGACAGAACTGGTGTTTTGCAATTTCGCCCTGAATATAGGGCGGGAGGCCTGGCGTCGGATTGACATAACCCCGGCCTGCGGGTCTGTACGCACGAAGGAGAAAGGTTCCTACCAATTGGCGCGCGACGACTGGAAGTACTACGACGAAGAGATGGAAGAGGGAGAGGAGGAAACGGGGAAAGCCCCCCCTCCCGAGAAGCAATGCGGGAACTGCCTCCACTGGGTCCAGAGGGAGGCCCCGACCTGCTCCTGGTGCGGGAAGCCGTTTGACGACGACGGGGGCCGCCCGAAATAACGACAGCCCCGGCGTTGGACGTTCCCATTTGGCGAACGAGTATTCCGGGATGGATGAATGAAGAAAGACGAACCGTTTGGAAACAGGAAAACAACATATTAATCCGGTAGGGTACGCTCCATTTCAGGTGATGAATAAATTTGTGATGCCCTATCCCCACACAAGGATAGAAAAAACCTTGCAACAGGCATACCACGAAAACGATTAAATATATTTCTTGTAAATCGAAGACATACGGTTTGCTGGGACGAGAAGGAATATATTGGACCGGTGATAACACCAGTCCGTTGGGGATATAACCGGACGCGCGACCGCTTCACTGCGAAAAATGCGATGGGGAAGAGCAGGGTCAGTACGGCCGGCCATCCCTCTTCCGCGGGCATCTTCCTCCCTCCGGTCACCGTGCAACCGCCGCCGCCACCACCGCTGCCGGATGACGAGCCGCCGGAGCCCCCGGCCGTCGTGAACGACGAGGTGAAGTTCGAAGCCATCGCATTCCCCCAATAATCCTGGACGCCGGTCGTCACGGTGACGGTGTACGCCGTCCCCGCCGCCAGGTTATCCGCGGGGGTGAACGTGACGGTGCGGTTTCCGTCGTAGGTCACCGCTCCAGTTACACCGGCGACGGTGATCGTCGTATTGTCGATCGTGGACGTATTCATCCGCTCGCTGAACGTCACGCGGACCGTATTGTCGACGGGAACGCCCATCGCCCCCGCAGAGGGGAGGACGGAAGACACCGTGGGGGCGGTGCTGTCCGCCGAGAGGGTCGCGTTGAATTTCGCGATGAAGCCGTCGTAATAGATCCCGGGGGTGAACCTCCCGTTGAATAATTCCTGGTAGACCCCCGCCGTCGTCGGAACGGTATCGTAATTCGTGATGCCCGCCACGTAAACGTTCCCGGTGCCGTCAAGGGAGAGAATCGCCCGCGGCGTGCTCGTGGTCGTCGATCCCTGGAAAAGGAAGCTGGAGTACTGAAGGGACGCCAGGTCCCCGCTGTAGCGGCGGATGAAGACCTCTCGGGCCCCGCTGAATGTCGTGTCGAAGGCGCCCGTCGTGGCTTCGAAGTCGCTGCTGGAGCCGGTCTGGCCGGTCGCGTAGACCGAGCCGTCCGTCGCGGCTGCGATGCCGGTGACGAAATCGTCGCCGCTCCCGCCCACGAGTGTCGATGCCAGGAGATTGGATAAGAGATTGTCGAGCTTTGCGACGAACCCCTCCTTCAACAGATACTGGGATGCCTGCCTGTGCGCCCCGCTGGAGACGGGGAATGTGTTGGCGGAGGCATACCCTCCGATCCATACGTTGTCGCCTGCGAGGGACAGGGAGACCCGGTACCCCAGGGCGCTCGGGCCGACGAACGTGGAGTACAGGAGCGAAGTGAGCGTATTGTTCAGTTTCGAAACGACGACCGCAGCCGGCCAGCCACTCCCGTATGCGTTATCGAATGCGCCGGGGCGCGTGGGGTAGTCGGTTGCCTCGGAAAGCCCCGCCAGCACGACGTTATCGCTCCCGTCGACGGCGATCGACGGGAGTGCTTCGGACGTGTTCGGCACGCTCGTTGGCCCCCTGAGATATGTGCCGGCCAGAAGGGACAAAGAGGGAGAGGATCCGTCGAGCTTCGCGATGAAGAAGTCCGTTACATCCGGCTGTATATCGGGACCGTAAACAACGTTGTCGTAGGTTCCGGCGGTAACAGGGAAGTCCGGGGATTGGGTCCGGCCGGCGACGAAGACGTTTCCTGACCCGTCCAGGGCCAGGCATGCCTCGTTGTCGATAAAAGTCCCGCCGAGAATCGTGCCTGCCGACAAGAAGGAGGAAAGGGGAAGATTGAGTTTCACTACGAAAACGTCCCATTGTCCCCTCGCTGTGCCCGGATCCGGTGTCGCAGGGAAGTCGGACGAGTTCGTCGCGCCGGCGACGTATACGGAGCTCCCGCTTATCCGAACGGCCGTGGCCATGTCGTCCAAGCTTCCTCCGAGGAAGGTTGCGGCGAGGACCTGCGTCAGGTCCGAGGAAAGCTTCGCCACGAAGGCGTCCGTCGTGCCGTCCATGCCGCTGTCGTAGCCGGGCGAGGCGGGGAAATTCGACGACCCGGTCGCCCCGGCGACGTAGAGGTTTCCGGAGGAGTCGAAGTCCATCGCGTACGGCTGGTCGTCGAACCCGTCGATTAGGGATGTTCCCGTTCCGCCGAGGTAGGTCGCCGCGAGGAGAGGGTCGATGATGACCTCCCTGTCCGGGTCGTATCCGGCGAGCCGGAAGCCGTATTCGTTCCCGGCGACCTCGTAGGCCGCGGCGATGGGGGTCTTTCCTCCTTCGTCGTCTTCCTGCCAGGCCACGGGCGCGGTGAACCGGACCGTGTCCTTGCCGACGCTCGCCTCGAGCTCCCCGCGGTCGTTGACCGCGAGCCGGTCGGCCCCGTCGATGCGAAGGTGGATGGCGGAAGGATCGGCGCCGGGGCGGACATGGAAGATCTTCTCGATGGAGCCACCCCGCGCCTTGAGCCTCACGTCGACGCCGCGGTAAACCTGGTCAAGGCGCACCGTGTCCCATGCCCGTATCCCACGGATCCACTTCGCCGGGTCTTTCCCCGCGAATCGGCTGATCCGCGCGGACGACGGGTCCTCGCCGGAAATTTCCCACGCTTTCCCGCCCACCAGGGTTTCACGGAGGACCCGCGCCTTGCCCGGGGTCGTGCCGCCCGGACGCCCATACAGGGAGTAGACGAGGCCGCCTTCACGGGTGACGAAGACGGACCCCGCGAACATCCGTGCGCCGAAGGCGACGTCCGAGGGGAATTGCCCTGCGTTTTCCTGGAACGGGATGCGGATTCCCGACAG
>Ga0214473_10006365_pt1 | contig 14121 bp, 15 predicted proteins | sample RVTome_7_FD_203509 | JGI IMG/M metagenome (GOLD analysis project Ga0214473, IMG submission 203509) | Soil microbial communities from uranium-contaminated site in the Upper Colorado River Basin, Wyoming, United States - RVT98D197 | ecosystem: Environmental > Terrestrial > Soil > Contaminated >... | reverse complement strand
CTGAGCTTTGGGTGGAACCTGATAATGAAGTCCTCTTAAGGTTCCTTTTTTTGAAACTGAAATATTGTCTTGAACAAAATTTAAATTGATTCCTAAATCTTTATACCGCTTTGCATTGAATGTTTCCGAAAAATATCCTCTGCTGTCGTTGAAGATATCAAGCTCAATTATAAAAACACCTTTAAACTTTGATTCTGTGATTTTCATTGTATAAGTGATAATTTAATTTTAGTTAGAACGCTGATCCGTTGGCTAACGGATCATGATTTGTTATGATTAACTATAATCTTACATTACGCAAAATATTAAATTGATTAACTAAGTACTTCAAAGTCTGTTGCATAACTCCACGGTTCGATTATCACGTACTATTCCGCGACAAAACATTTGGGTTTCGAGTTTAAACAATTTAGGTCCAGTCACGACGTGGATCGCGACTGCCATGTTAACCCGACAAGAACGGGACAGGTCCGGCTTCACTACGTTACGCCTGGACAAGGGCAGGAAATCAATTTTGTAACTGCCATATTTTGTGGATAGTATTTTTTTCTAGTCTTTGATTTCCCTTTCTCATTTCCGCATTAATTTTCTGCAGCTCTACGATAATTTTTATTTTCTCTTCAAAAGGCATATCTGCTCTTTTTTTGTGGAAGCGTCTTTTAGATTCAGCAATCTGATTAATAAAGTTTCTATTCATGAGTCTACACTAAAATGTTTAATAATAAATACAAGAGCTTTGATTTTAATTCATTATTTGAGTTGAAAATTAAAAAATGTACTTTTTAGTTTCGCCTCAATCATAATATTTCTTTCTAAAAATTTTGTATTCTTTAATCAGATTAAACTTTTTGATTATTGTATTAAATTTTTCTTCCGAAAATTCAGCTTCTTCAAAAAATTTTAATAATCGCTCTCTATCTTTTAGTCTATTTGTTTGAAGTATAATAACAATTAAATATCCCGCTTCTAAAATAAAAGTTTTCAAATCATAAAGCTTTATTTCCTTAGCATTTTCCAGAGCTTCTTCTGCCAAATTATTATAAGCCGGTAAAAATTGTACAGGGAATACCTTCTATAATTATATGCTCTTCAAGCGTTTCATAATTATTTTCTTCGGCCCATTTATAAATGGAATGCAGCCGTGCTAATCTGTTTTCCTCAGAAGTGAAATTAATAATAATATCTAAATCATAAGTAACGGAAGGTTCTATGTAATAAAACTGCCCCATACCACCACCAATAGCGTATGCTTTAATGATACCGCGTTCGATTAATTCATTAATTTTTTCTAAAGTCTTTTTCATAAATAACTAATAACAAATTCTTTTGACTTAATTTACGTAATATTTTTATTTCAAACCTCAACATTTGGAGGGGTTCATCTATCCACAAACCCGCCTGCTACAGGCACATAATCTCTACAATAATTAAATCCCTATGGGATTTTTGATTCTGAAGACCTCGTAGAGGATTTATAAATTCTTGTATATCCGTGGCCAATTTGTAATAATTATATTCTCAATATTTTAAATGCTCCAATTTTTAGGTTGACGCCTATGCGCCAGGACGGGGCAGGTAAAGCTTAATAGCGATAAACTCAGTATTGAGATGGAGAACTCCCGATTCGAGTCGCTTCAGCTAGAGGTTGATAAAAAAGGCAGACGGGTAGGCCCCCGCAAAGCGGGACAGGCTGATAGCCTAGGAATGTTATATGTAAAACTGAAAATACTCAATATACTTCCTCATGTGATCCTATATTAATGAGAAGAATTTCGGTTTCTTTATTCAACGGATTTTGTACAAAAGTAAAAATTATTCTTAAATCATAAGCTGCGGAACATGCCCAATTGTCTTCTAAAACGCCTGTTAATTTATGAGATTTAAGTTTTGGATGGAAAGGATCCTGCTCAAGGGGATTCATTGTAACAATAATTTTCTCCTTCAGTTCCGGAACATTTTTAATCGTTTTTTTAAATGCTTTTTTAAAAGAAGAAGACCAGTTGAGAATCATTATTCATCTTTAATATCGTTAAGAAAATCCTTAACCGACCCTCTTCCGGTTTTATTAGACAGATATTCTTCTTTACTTTCCTTAACGGAATCTGCAAGTTCTTTCCTCTTTGCTTCAATAACCCTTTTGTGAATGATCTCGGATATCATAAGCTGATCATCCAACGGAAGCTTGGCTAATGATTCAAGAAAATCATTTATACTGGTTTTGGAATTCATCCCTTTTGGTGATGCTGAATGAGTAATGGGTCTAAAGAAGCTTATTTTAACGGAAAATATTCATAAATATCTTTTCGATGTAAAAAACGCGTAAGACAAATTACATTGCTGCCAATTTCTTCCAATCCCAAGCGATAATTTCCTATTCTTATTCTGAAGAAAGAATCATACCTTTGATTTTCTTTACGTTTGGAAGTTCGGTGAGTGAATTTGAACTTTCTAATTCAATGATTAGCTTGTTTAGATTTCGAAGTAGTTTTTTATCCGTTATTTTATCGACATCCTTTACAAAAGATTTATCAATAAGAATTTTCATTTAATTCGTTTTATTTTTGAAGTGAGGTTTTTCTTGAATTCTGTGGTATCAACGTATTGGCCGGTTTTACCAAGCTCCATTGCCTTTGCCAGTCCGATGTCTTCCATAGCTTCAAGTAATGCTTCACTTATTAAATCTTTACTATCGCTTAGTACATCTTCAAATGTCTCTCGAATTATTTTTTTCAATTCTTTACGGTTAATTGTTATTGTTTCCATAATAATGCTCGATTATAATTTTATTTATAGAAATTTAGTCAGAAAACCTTTGAAATAAAATACAATTTCCTAAAAGATTAAAATGCCTTTTTTACTGTCTCCACCGTGGCGCACTATGCTGCATCATCCATCCCGCCGCGGCGGGCAGGCCCTCCAGAGGCGGGTAAACGTAATTTATTTAAGGTCAATGAAATTATTTTCAGAACAATGAACAAAGAGATATTGAACTCCTACGGAGTTCTTATCATTGAGGGGTTTATCTACTACTATAAACCCGCCTGCTGCGGGCAGGTATACAACTCCTAAAGGAGTTGAGAACAAATCATAATTAAAAAAAAATTAGAAGCCATAACGAAGGGAGGCGGTGATGAATGAGCCAGTTTTTAAGTTGTATTCGTTTTTTAATCTTAAAGTAGATATTAATACGTTGGAATAAAAAATTTCAAAAAACAATCCCCCTCAACCAGCTCGCCTCAGCCATCCACCAAAGGCGGACAGGGAGGCTGATAAAAAAGCGAGTAAAGCTGATAAATTTGGTGGACTAAAAATCAAATTATCCCAAACTTCAATTTGTCGATTTCCAAAGCTCTAACTATCCAATTATTCATTGTTACTCATAATCGCACTATGCATTAATACTCTCACATTCCATAATACACCGCTAAACTAAACGTATGGTTCTTCCCTAACTGCCATTCGGGTGTGCGGATTTTATCTTCATCTGTTATATTAGAATACTGCCATTCTGCTTTTGCAAAACCGTCATGAATGAATTCGTAAGAAGCACTGAAGCCGAGATTAAATTCATTTCGCCGCAAACCGTATAAAAACTTTTCACCTGGGGGAAAGTACTGATTAACCATATCCGACGTACCGTCTTTCCTTATATATTCACTCCAGAGTTTAAATTCCAATCCTCGCATTAAAATATAGTCTGCCTGCACAAATAGCTGATCTGCATTTTGACCAATATGATGACCAAGTAAATAACCGCAATTATTGTAGGTTAGTGGCTGAAAAGAAGCACTGCAAGAATGACTATGGGAATTATGAATGACAAGTAAAAAAGTGCCATTTGAAACTTCACCTTAACTGTAACTATCACTTTGTAAAACATGTAAAGCAAAAAGCTGTGGAAAGCAATCGAGTTAATATTTGTTATCTGAATGCTCGGCAGCAGACCCGATGATACTGTAAGCAATACAATAAAAACTAAAATGATAAGATCTATCCCGCTAAGAAAGGTTGCCTTTTTCTGTAATATTCTTTCCCTGAAGAATAAGAAAAAAACTACACTCGGTATCACTATCAGATCAAGCATCTGCCTGGGACTGATAAAATTTATTAAGCTGAAAGTATTATGAATTGTATAAGAGTAATTGCTGTACAGTAAGAACATTATCAGGTTAACAAATACTAAAATATCGCTGAACTGCTTATTCTTTTGATAATTAATAATACTGTACATTAAAAGCAGTATGATGAACGCTATTGACAGCATAATTACATAAATATTGATGTTGGATTTAAGCGGAATGAATGAGATTAAAACAGCAAGCAGAAACAATGAAAGCAGCGGCAGAAAAATTTTTAGGAACATCGTTATGAAAATTTCGGGTATTTTATTGTACAGATCACCAAAGAATGATGGATGAACCTTTAGCCGAGCGAAATCCAGAATTTTGTTAACAAATAAAAACGGAATTGTGATGAGAACAAACAAGATAATTCCACCCACCTCAGAGCTTCTGTTATAATAAATTGCAGCAGCGGCATATAAAAATGAAAATCCTTGCAGAATAAAAACTGTGACTTTGTGCCTAACCTTCATCCCAAAAAGAATATAATGTATGTGATTCTTATCCGGCAGAAAAATATTTTTTTTGTGAATGAATCTTACAAGCATAACTTTTAAAGTATCAACAATTGGAACCCCAAGAAGTATTACAGGAAATGTGAGATCGAGAGTAGGCTTTTTTACTCCGATAGAAGCAAGCAGCGCTGCGGAAATCAAAAAGAAACCGAGCGACTGCGAACCTGTATCACCAAGAAATATTCTTGCAGGATATGCATTAAACTTTAAGAAGCCGATCAAAGAACCCATAAGACTGATGGAGAGGATCATCAATAGAGTATCGCTGTAATAATACCCCATTGTAAAAGTTACGCACACGACAAGCAGCGAAAAGCCGCTGACCAAACCATCAAGCCCATCCATTAAGTTAATTGAATTTATGCTGCCAACGATTAATAGCAATAGTAAAAAATAATCGAGGGGATAAGGAATGGTAATACCAAAAAATAATACCGACTTAAAGAGAGGAGTTATGAAGAAGAGTGAAAATATAGCAGCTATGGTTTGGAATAGAAATTTTTTGTCCCAGTCTACTCCGATTATATCATCAACGATACCAAGAGTTACAATAACCAGCGACGCAATTATAAAATATCTTATGGAATTTAAATCACCATAAAAGCTGAAAACCGAAACTATGGCCATAAAATAAATGATTATTCCGCCCATGCGGGGAACAATATTTTCATTTATACTACGTTCTTCACCCGGATTGTCTGCTATCTTTAATCTCGTTAATAAATTAATAAGATAAGGAATAAAGAATATTGTGAGTAAAAGACTGGAAAAGAAAACGATTAAATATGACATATTTAAATATGAAAAAAATAAATTACTTTTTGAATAGCTGAGGAAGCTAAGTAAAGTTTTTTATTATCAAAATGGGCAGAGGTTTTACCTGGCCTCTTACAAATCTATAATAGGATGAAATCATTGGTTTTCGGAAAAGATCAAGTAAAAAACTAGGGCTTTAGCCGAATAACTTGGATTTCCTAAACCAAGACCATGGTATGATGAAGCACCAAATGACAATTATCGTTCCGCCTCAATCTCAATCACCTCGCTAAAGGTGAGTAAAGTTGATGATAGAAGCGGACAAGTGAAATAAATTTATTATTGTACTTTTGGCTTGATCCGCCTCAGCCAGAGGCTGATAAAAACGGATGGAAAGGTATAAAAGAACGAAAAAATCAGGGCTGCAAAATTTTTTTTAAAGTATTCATTCGAACAGCTATGGAAATTAAACTTGTCCCGAAGGTGATAATTCTGTAATGAAATGGTTCGTAACGGCCGTTAACTGGATAGCAGATACTAGTTAACAGATACAAATAATTTTCTTAGACCGTATAAACGTTGAACTCCTATGGAGTTCTTATCATTTAGGGATTTGTTTGTTTCTACAAACATTTAACTCCTAACGGAGTTATGATGAAAAACAATTAAATGAGAATCGTATTTCGTCATGGAGTGGCTCCCGCAATATCGCATAAGCGTCAACTTAACAACTAAATTATTTATTAGAATTAGTACAATTTATTTGATTTATTTATTAAAACAAGAGTTTTTATATGTCATCCCACGTCAGAGACGGGCATGCCTAACGGGATTTTATAGTTTTTTTTGTTTATCAATTCTATGCCATAGGAATGGCTATGACATAATTATATCATCCCTCCGTGATTCTAAAATTTCTAATCCCGTTAGGGATTTAATATCTATAGCACAACAAAACAGCACATAATTAAAATCCCGTAGGGATGAAATAGATGAATCAAATTTATAAAAGCACGATAATTTTAAGAGAAATAAGAAAATTAAGTTGACGACTATGCGCCGGCGGTAGGCAGATGGAACACGCATTATAGTGATGTACTTGTGAGTAATAATATTTACACGCTCGGTTCATATCTGTAAAATATTTATTACAATTATACGCTTATTTGTAAATTATGCAAATCGTTAATACCCGTTTCCGGTTAAAAATTTTTCCTCCGGTCAATATTATTGCTAAAAATTTATTCGCTGTACTTTTCTCCCGTCTGCGCCGGGTAAACTTGATCCGCCAAAGGACGGACGGGTAGAAATCTCGATATTTATCGGGACAGGATCCCGAAAAGATCAAGACTCCGCCAGAGGCGGACAGGTGTAAAATAAATTGCTAAGAATTTCACTCATTCCACTGCAGAAAATGAACTCTCCCCGATACTTCGACGAACTCAGTATAGGGACAAGATCCACCCCTAAACAATCCCGAACTGAATTCGGGACAGGGCTCGGGACAGGCGCCAGTTCAAGACTCCGCCAATCCGTCAGAGGCGGAGGGGTAAACCACCGCAGAGCGGGGTAAACTGAAAAAATTTATTGTTCTTTTGTCTTGATACAAAAGAACGAAAAGATCAAGACTTTAAAATAAATTGCTAAGAATTTCATTCATTCCGCTGCAAGAAATAAAATACCTACTCTTTCTTTTCTTGGCGCAAGAAAAGAAACAAAAGAACATGCACTGAAAAATAATTTCTAAAACTTCATTCCATTTCGGGAAGAAAAATAACTCCGCCGATGCTTCATAAAATCAGCATCGTCGTCAAACAGATTTTTCTTCAATTGCTCAATTACATTCAGTTTCTTGACCCTCCAGAGGCGGGCAGGCGAAATTCTTTTAAGGTGCGAAAAAAAATCAAACAAAATAACGCTCCAATCGTTTATTCTTTTAACCCTTCAATAAAGGAGAGTAGGCCCTCCAAAGGCGGGTAAACGCAATTTATTTAAGGGCATTTAGAAAATTATTTAATACAAAGTTTTTATGGACATTATTAATTTTTCTTTCTCCCGCCAGAGGACGGGCAGGCCCCCAGAGGCAGGTAAACTTAAAAGAAAAGAAATCCCGAATCACTCCCGAACCGTATTCGGGACAGGGTTCGGAACTGGCGCCAGTTTAAGACTAAAAAACAAATGCTTAAATTTCTCTTCATTTTGTTAAAAGAAATAAACTCTCCCGATACTTCAATAAATTCAGTATCGGGATCAAACAGAATTTCTTTTTAAACACTTCATTGCGAGAAATTTTTAATCGCATTTCTTTTTAGGTCGTCAATTGTTCTTTAATGTTATGGTTCCCACTACTTTGATGAACGAGGTAACGGGAAAGGCGGTGACTGCCATGAATTCAGTCACGAAATGGTTCGTGACTGCTGTGTACATACTTAAGGGAAAATTAAATGCCGTAATGAAACGATGCCGTGATGAATGAGCCGGTGTTTAAGTTGTATTCGGCTTTGAACCTTCCGGTGGCTTTGAATATGTTTGAATAAAAAACTTCAAAAAATAAATCGTGGATTGGATTGTATGATATTTTTAAGCCAAATTCAGAGTAATAACTGTTTGCACCCCATAGTAAAGGATAAGTAGAAACAACTCGATCATAATAGTTATTTATATCTTCTTTCTCTCCTTTTATCACGTAATTAAAATGTGTTTTCAGGTTAATTTTAAAAGGGAGATATTGTTCCATTTCAACATAAAATTGTTCTGCGTTTGAACCTATCCAATGACCAAGCTGGTATCCTGAGCTTGTATATTGATGGAGAGGATCACCATTCATATAAGCATAGGGTTTTATAGCGGTATATTCTAAATTCAAATAATTATTCTCCCAAAGAGGATTAGTAAATTTTCCGCCTAACGTTACGGCATAAACTTGCGCATTATCACCTCCACTAAGAATGCTTTCCGGCGACAACTCATCTATGTATAATGAAAAATAAAGTTTACTCATAATTTGTGACCAGTTATAAGAAGTATTAAAAAATATTTGTGCATTATCCCCCGTATCTCCGCCTCCTTTGCTGTTGTAATGATCCGCGAACCTGTAAAATACAGGTAAGAAATAAATATATTCTAACTTATCGCCATAAATAATTGATTCACCCAGCGAAAGCCACCAATTGTTGAATGGCTGAAATGAAAATGCATGACTTACGTAATATTTAAATAACCGTGAGTATGATTGAGAACGAGGAAGGACAGTTGATTCGACGCCGGTGTATCTGATTGTTGATGAATCAATTAAATCAGAATTTAACCAGCCATGAATAAAATCATATCTAAACCAATTTACTGGAGTAATCTCTAATCTAATAAATGGAAAGCTTGGTGCTTTATCAGATAGAATAACTTGTGATTGAAAGCTTGAACCGATATTTATGAAATCCTTGGCAGCAGTTAGCATTCCCCAATCCCACCCGTAACTTATTCCTCCGCGGGTTTCACTGTATTCAATACTATTTGAAGAACTTTTAGAAATTATTATACCTGTATTAGGAGTAAAATTCTTCCCTATATATATTTTATTTCCCTTCTCCAAGTTATCCCTGTAACTAAAATAATAACCCCAATTGTTGCTTATTCTACCATGCAATTGAATCCCGGTATACTGATGATATGTTTTAGAATTTAATTCATAACTTAGACCTACAATTGGATCTACGGCAAAAGTAAAGCCTGGAGAATAAAATTTGTAAAAATTGAATTTGTTATTATCATCGGAAGAAAAGAATTCTGAAATTTGAAAAGTATCTTTACTTAAATAATTTATTTCAAAGGCATATTCTTTTTTATAGAAATCCAATTGCTCTTTTTCTGTATTTGTCAAAGCATGAACTTTATTTGTAAGCTCTATCAACTTTTCAGCAATGGTTAATCGGGTATAAGGACGAATGGCATCAAATATTTTGATGTTTCCTTTCAATGACTGGTTATTAATAAAGGAATATATTTCCTGATTATATATTGGTTCATAAGTGGATTGGGGGAATAAAAAATTAGAATAAATAAAGAACAAGATTATCAAATATTTCAAAATGGAATTCATCCTTTTATTGTTACGACTTTTTTTCTTCGATACCACTCCCACAGGGATGGCTATGCCAAAATTATCACAATTTTTAGCTGAGTACAATCAGTGTTACCTGACTTGCTGAGTCTGTCGCAAAAGTGTTCTTTTGCGTGCACTAGGTGACGGACGAAACAAGCGGACTTTTCAATTAGAATCCTTTTGATAGTCCAAATATTATCAAATTTTTGGGCTAAAGCCCAAGCTTTTTAGGGACCTTCACTCTCCGGCATAAATGCCGGAGCTATTTAAAGTTATGCAACAGACTCTCGCTAACAGGCAAGACTGTGGTTAAATGCTCTACTATATAAACATTGGGAATATAGTTCCCTCTGTTTCACTAAAGCTTTTACTTACCAGGTAATAATCCGTTAAGCCCAAATCAGCGGTATTCTTTTCAAGTTTCTTCAAATCACTTACAGAGGACTTTAACTTTACCTCAAAAGAAATTTTTTTATTCAGTATAAAATCTATTTCTGATATATTTCTTTTATTGTAATAAAAAGGATCACCGTAAAAACATAACTGATTTGCTACCGCATTTTCAAATAACTGACCATCATTTACTTTCCCGATAATATTTAGCAAACCTGTATCTGAAAAATATACTTTTCTTCCGCCTGCTACAGTTCTATCAATACTTTTTGAAAACTTTGGAATAAGCTTGATAAAAAACACACCCTGCAGTAATTCAAGATAGTTATAAATCTTAACCCTGTTTATACCCAGCTCATTGGATAGTTTTGTAACATCGAGAATATTACCAGTCCTGGGTACAAGCATTAAAATCAAATCCCTTAGTTCACGAATATCTTTAATATCCGATAATATTTTAATATCCTTTTCAAAAAAGGAAGCAAATATGTTCTTGAGAATTAATTTCTTAGTAACACTATCTGCGGTTGTGACTACTTCCGGAAAGCTGCCATATTCTAAAAACATCCGGTAATCAGTCTCATATCTTTTATAATCCAAAAGCCTGTAGGATGATTTGAAATCTAGACTTTTTCTTTGTTCTACAATTTCAGTTTTATCATTAAAAAATAAATACTCGTTAAAACTTAAAGGCGGTAAAACAAACAGAAATTTTCTACCGCTTAATGATTCCGGAAAAAGATTCTTTAAATAATAGTTTGAGGAACCAGTTACAACATACTTAACACCGTATTTATCAATGTGATACTTAATAATTTTTGTTATATCAGGAAAGTTTTGTATCTCATCGATAAAAACATATAACCTTTCTTTACGCGCACCTGCTTCGTTCCTAAGCACTTCATAAACTGCATCATAATTAATATTTTCAAAATGCAGCAAGTCCAGCGGATTTTCAAAATCATACCACAGCTTTGGTCCTTTAACCTCGTCGTATAATTGCTTCATCAAAGTTGTTTTTCCAACCTGGCGCATTCCGGTTATTATTAAAGCATTCTTGTGATCTAAATACTTCAATAAATCGTTAAAAAGGTATCTTTTTTTCATCTGCTTACATATCTGTAAAATATTTATTACAATTATACGCTTATTTGTAAATAATACAATTCCTTTAATGTAATTTAATATGAGTTATCAGTGGATAGTCTCATTCTTACCACTCCCACAGGGATGGCTATGCCAAGATTCTCACAAAATCTAATCTATCTTTTTCTATCGAGGTTAGTTTATCTATTTGTTCATTGACTTGAATTAGCTTTTCAGCGATTTGTTGGCGGGTTATTGGGCGTATATCAGTAAATAATTCAATAATATTCTTATTTGATAACCTTTCAAGAAAATCGTAAATGGATGAATTATAAATTGGTTCGTAGATACTTTGACCAAATAGAGATGTATTTAGTAAGAAAGTGAAAGCGATTAATTTTTTATACATAGAGCGACAAGTTGCAATGAAAGATTTGAAAATTTAAAATAATAAAAAAAATGGAATAAAGGAAAGGTAAAAAAATGAAGAAAAATAATTGTATCACATCAATAATTCGGTAAAATTACGAGAGCGGTCTAAAGAAGTTAAATAATTTAAAGAACTATGACGACGTTGGCAATTTTAAAAATATAAATAGCAATTAATTTCTGATGATAAAAAGAATGACGCCCAATTTCATATTCTACTGAAATTATTTGAACTGACTTGTGGGTAAATCCTTAAATAGCTTTTCTACAATATTAGTTGAAGGTTTTATAACTACCAATGCTGTAATAAAAATAAGAAGAATATCCACTCCAAAACTACGTTTCTTATAATACCATATTTCCAATTCAGCTTTATATGGCATGATTTGTTTGGAAAAACACTCTTCCCAAGTCAAGTTGCTTTTACCTAAAATAGATTCTTCATCCCTGAAAATAATTGAACCTATTCCAGTTAAACCTGGCTTCATTTTTTTTATTATTTCACTCTCTTCCTTAGAGTAGTAATTGAAAGTTTTTGGAGTTAATGGTCTTGGACCAACAAAAGACATGTCCCCCTTCAAAATATTTAATATCTGAGGTAATTCATTAATTTTAGTAATACGTAAAAAGCGCCCAAATGGCAATACTCTTGGATCATTTTGTAAAGTAACGTCTCCGGAACCAATGTTGGAACTATTTTTAACCATGGTGACAAATTTTAATAATAGAAACTCAATACCATGCATACCTACCCGCTTTTGTCTATAGAAAACAAGATGTTCACCTGTTAAAAGTAAAACAATAATAACGGGCAGAATACAAGGAGCTAAGATAATAATTACAACAAAACTAATCGTAAAATCAAATATTCGTTTCATTGATTACATCTTTTGGTCTAAATTTTTACCAGTTTCAATATGTTCAAAATTAGGCAGATATTTTTTGAGAATTTCTACTATTTCTTCTTTGGTAACACTGCTTGAGTTGAAAAGGGAATAAAGCTTGGCAAAGATTTCATCAATTTGTGTTATTTGCCTTTTTTTTGAATTTTTAATAACACCTAGATTTATAAATGAATCCATGTCTAATTTTTCTCCTACTGTATAGAATTCTTCATATGGTTTTTCGCCGGACGTATCCGAATCGAAAAAATAAACTGGGTAGGATTTGGAATTTTCAGTAAGCAATAATGCCTTTTGCTTAGCCTCTTCTTCCGTTTGGCAGAAATCCGGCTCCATGTCCAGACTTTTGAGCAAATCTTTGGCAACTTGATCAAACGGGATCATATCTTTAAGCTCATCCAGTTTAGGGAAGAAAATATCTCCTGACTCACCCATGATTGAGGTCATCAAACACAATTCTCCTGATTCCTGAGGGGAAACAAAAAAACGACGGATACCCAACGGACATGACCAAGGCTGATGTTTATCCAGTCGTTCCAGAAACCCTAAAGGCAGACTACCGTTTGAGAAAGCTACATTTGCAAATCGGGCGGTTTTAATGTTTAGTTTTTCTGAATAAGCCATAATAAGCTCTTCCATAAGTTTCTTGCTTGCCCCCATAACATTTACCGGATTTGCAGCTTTATCCGTAGAAACACAGAAAAAATGTTCCGGCGGGAATTCCAATAATAAATCCAATAGTTTACGGGCACGTAATACATTGTTCTCAATCATGGCTTCAATAGAGAAAATGTCTTTCTCGCTACGAACATGTTTGTGTGCAGCAAAATTAGCAACAATTTCAAACGGGCCATGGTGCCGAAATATCTTTTCAAATACACGGTCTCCAAAGTTTACCGGATAGGTAATAAACACTTCCGGAATATTGTAATTTATGGAACTTCGTAAGTCGCGCACCAATTCGGTTAAGCCGTTTTCGTTGATATCCACGACAACTAATTTTTTAATATTGAATTTTAAAATGGCTTTGATATATGAAGAGCCAATAGTACCTGCACCTCCGATTACTAATACCGATTTGTTATGAATTCGAGTACTTAGAGAGGCGTAATATTTTTCAAAATCCGGCTTTAAAAGGCTTTCTTGCCGAAATGTGACATGATCCCGGATGAATTTGTCGATATTAAAGTTGAATTGCATAAGCTATTCCATTTATTTTTTAAATGATTCAAATGTCTTTTTAAACCCTATAACGGCAGAGACCGGCATTTTATCTAACCCTAAAGCATGTTTAATCTTTTGATTAGAAACAAGATATGACTCTGTTAACTTTTTTAATCGTTCGCTGTTTAATGGAAGATGAAAGAAGTCACCTATACGGGCAATAGCATTTATTGATTTAACCGGAATACTCCAGATCATAGCTTTTTTATTTTGTGACGATGCTATTAGTTTGATGAGCTCATTGGTTGATAAGGCCTCATCATCGGCAACTTGATAGATTCCCGGTTCAATATTTTTATCGATCAACTGTTGAACTACAAACAAAATATTATCGATTGAGCAGAATGATCGTTTGTTCTCAAAAGCCCCTAACAGCCAAGGAAGTCCTTTTTGTTGTAATTTATACAAGAGATTCAAATTTCCTTTGCTCCCGGGTCCATGTATCATAACAGGTCGAAGAATATATACTTTCTTCCACTTATTATCTCTCCCATTTGCTTCTTCTCCTTCTTTCCACTTTTCTAATTCTTTTAGAATGTATTTTTCTGCCGCTAATTTAGATTGACCATATGGAGTTTTTGGGCTTGGTAATACTT
>Ga0214473_10006364_pt1 | contig 14122 bp, 13 predicted proteins | sample RVTome_7_FD_203509 | JGI IMG/M metagenome (GOLD analysis project Ga0214473, IMG submission 203509) | Soil microbial communities from uranium-contaminated site in the Upper Colorado River Basin, Wyoming, United States - RVT98D197 | ecosystem: Environmental > Terrestrial > Soil > Contaminated >... | reverse complement strand
CGGCAGCTCCACGTTCTCGACCGCGGGCGTTCGCGGCAGAAGGTTGAAGCTCTGGAAGACGAACCCGATTTGCCGATTCCGAAGCGAAGCCCTTTCGTCGGGAGAGATCTCGGAGACGTCCTTTTCTTCGAGAAGGTAGCGTCCGCTCGTCGGCCGATCGAGACAGCCAAGGATGTGCATCAGGGTGGATTTCCCCGAGCCCGAGGGTCCGATGACGGCGACGAACTCCCCGTCCTCGATCTCGAGGCTCACCCCCCGAAGGGCTTCCACCTGGACCTCGCCGACGGCGTAGGTCTTCTTCAGGTCGCGTACCGAGATCTTCGCCATCTTCTCCGGATGCGGCTCAGTTACCCGTCGCCTCCGGGGCTTTCGCGGGCGGGATCTTTCCGGTGTAGGCATAGAGGAAGGCGGCGACGGATTTCTCCGCTCCCGCCATTCCATAGATCTTCTCCGCCCCTTCGATGACCCAGAACTCGTTCGCGGCGTGCGCCCCCGCTCCGTAACCGGCGGCGCCTCCCACGATGGGCATGTTGAGCCCCGATACGTCGTTGACGAAGAGGTACGCGGGCCAGTAAGGACCCAGAATCGACTCCTCCGCCGGTGGAACGCTGTAGGGAATCTGGAAGATGTCGTACGTCGTCATGAGCGCCTGGGCGGCTTCGTTGTCGTAGCGCATCTTGGACCAGGGGACGTCACCGATGACCGTCATCTCGACGTCCTGGTATCCCTTCTCGTCGAGAAAGGCGCGGACCTTCTTCACCATGTCGAGCCCATTCATGTTCGGGACGTAGCGAAAGTTGTGCTTCGACGTGACCTTGTTGGGCAGGATGGCGCCGGCGCCGCCCGGGTACATGTTTCCCGCCCAGATGCCGTCGAGGTTGAGGGAGATGCCATAGCGCGACATCTTCAAGTACTCGAGGGGATCGTCGGTCATGAAGCGAGCCACTCCGACGTTCTCGGCGGCGACCTTCATGTCCAGCTTCTCGGCCGCCGTCTTCAGCATGTCCATTTCCTTCTCGCTCAGAGGGACGGCGCCATCGTAGAAGCCGGGCACGAGAACCTTGTTTCCATCCTCTCCGATGAGAGTGGAGAGCATCTTGATGTGACGCCACGCGGGACTGTCGGTCGACCGCTTGTACGCGCCGTGGATGTCCGAGGCGACGGGCCCCCGACCCCACTTCTCCCCGCTCGTCGTGAGCTCGATATAGACGCAGCCCTCGGAGCCTCCCGAGAGCTCGCCGCCCCCGCTTCGGGCCTGTGAGCCGAATCGAAACATCGCCTCGGCGTCGGCGAAGAGCTCTGGATGGTCCCGAACGAACTGGCGGAGGCCGATCGACATCCTCTCTTCGTCTCCCTCGGCGACGAAGATCAGGTTCACCGGGAGCTTTCCCACGACTTCCCGGATCGACATGAAGGCGTTCCACTGGACCATCTGCGGTCCTTTGGAGTTCGTGGCGCCGCGCCCGATGAGGACTTTCTTGAACGGGCCGTACTCCATGAGGCGTCCCTCGAACGGGGGCACGATCCAGGCGTCCGGTTGGGTGATGGGCATGGTGTCGTACATCCAGTAGATGAGAAGGGTCTTCTCCGCTCCCTCGTCGCACTTGGCGTAGACCACGGGATTTCCCGGCTGGCCCCACTCGGTCATCGGGACCTCGTAGACCCGCGACTCCTGGCAGCCGAGCTGCTCGAAGTAGCCCTTCACCATCTGCGCCGACTCGGGAATGCCCTCGCCCGAGTTCGAGATGCTGGGCTGCTGGATCCACTTCTGGAGGTTCACCACGTGCTGGTCCAGGTTCTTGTCGATGTGGTCGAATATCTGTTTCAACTCATCAGGAAGTCGGCTCAGGTCGATCGAAATTTCGGTGTCGCCGTTCGGCCGAATTCCGAGAGCCGTCGAGAGCGCGGCCGCCGTCTCCGTCGACTCGCCTCCGCTCGGCGAAGGCTCGGGAGCAGCGCAGCTCCACGAGAAGACCGTTGCACCCAGGATCACCCGATATTTCGTCATGAGACGCCTCCTTACTCAATGCTCGCCTCGTTCTCCGCTCGACTCGCTCCGCTCGCACGGAGAGCGCTACGCTAAGCCCCGGCTCATCGAGTGTCAACTCTTTGACCCGAATCGCGGCGCGATGGTACGTTCGCACTCGATGCGTGTCCTCGCCTTCGCGGCCTTCTCGATTCCGATCTTCGCCTGCCGGCCGGATCCCACGACCGAGCGGCCGTCGACGGCCGCAAGCGAGAAGCGCACCTTTGATGAGGAGTCGCAGCGCATCTACGGTGTCACGGCTCCCCTGGTGGACGAGAGCGAGATGTCTCGCGCTCGCGCGGAGCTCGATCGCTTGCTCCCGGGCCAAGGCCCGCTTCTCCCGCGCTTGGCCCGGTTCCAAAGGCGTTTTCTGGTCCCTCCTGAGAAGCTCGACGAGGCGCTCACTCGAGCCCTCCGAGAAAGCCGCCGCCGTACGCTCGAGCACCTCGATCTTCCGGCGGAAGAGAGCGTTCGAATCGAGCTCGTCTCAGGAGCTCCCTGGCCGTCCTTCGCCCACTACCTGGGCGACTACCGGAGCGTGGTGCAGGTGAACCGCGACTTCCCTCTCGCCGCCTCAAACCTCCTCGAGATCGCGAGCCACGAGGCCTACCCGGGCCATCACGTTCTGAACGTTCTTCGCGAGCGTTCGCTCGGTCGGGAGCGCGGCCTCGACTCCGCCGTCGGACGCGAAGCTCTTCTGCACGAGGGCCTCGCGAGCTATGGCCTCGAGCTCGCGTTTCCCGGCGAGGAGCGGCTCCAGTTCGAGAGAGACGTGCTCTTTCCGCTCGCCGGCCTAGATCCCGCGGAGGCCGAGCTCTACTCCCGGGTCGAACAGGAGATTCGCCGCCTCGCACCGCTCCGCGTCGAGGGGGCAAGGGCGTACCTCGACGGAAAGCGCGACCGGGTCCAGAGCGTCCTCTGGCTCGAGAACGAGGCGCTCGTGCCCGCGCCCTGGGCCTTCCTCCGCTTCGTGGACCGCTACCGCACCTACGTCGTCACCTACACTCTGGGTCCCGAGCGGGTGCGCCGTCGGATCGAGGACGGCACTTCGAATGCATGGCGGGAGTATCTCGCTCTTGCGACGGAACCGAATTGATGAAACCTGAATCGGCGTTGTCGCTCCTCCTGCTCGTCTCCTGCTCGAGCGAGCCGCCTCCTCCGAAGGACCCCCCTCCGGCAGTCGCCGCTCATGGAGATCATTCGCCCCACCATGGAGGAATGGTGCTGATGCACGGTGACCTCCATTTCGAGGTGCTGCTCGATCCCGAAGGACGTCATCGTATCTATCTGACCGACGCCGTCCGCAACGAGCTTCCCGCTTCCGCGGCGTCCGAGGTGACGGTCAACGTGCTTCGTTCTGGAGAGAAGCCGGAGGCGCTGGTTCTCGAGATCGACGAGTTCGGGGAGAGCTGGATCGCGAGCGGAAGACCGGTGACCGCGGAAGACAGCCGCGCCGTCGTTGCGCTCGTTCATGAGGGCGAACGCTACGAGATCGAGCTCCCGTTCCTACCGGAGCCCCTCGATTCCGATGCGCCCGATCCCCACGGGGGTCGCGTGCCTTGACGATAGTCGCGCCACCAGCTCTCCACCGACAAACCCTCGATGTGCGCGAGAGGTGCCTTACGTTTCGTGTGGCAACGGAGATGCCGTCATTAATAGTCTTTCTGAATGCCGCGCCTCCATGCCGAAGAGCCTACGCCGGGTCAGCTTGACGTCCTTCTCGTTCATCGTAGTCCCTCCGAGCGGAAAGAAACCACAGGCGGGCATGCAAGCTCTTGCTTCTACTCGGTCGAGGTCGACTCGCTCGGCCCTCCTAGCGGATCGGGCGCGAACACCAGCTCATCGGTCGCCGGAAGGTCGAACAGCACGATGCCGTGCGTTTCGCGAAGTCGGCGGTGAACGCTCTCGGAGATCGGAACCTGCCGTCCCTTGCGCCACTTCCTTTCCCCTGACGGTCCGAAGATCGCCACGGAGAAGTGCCGGCGCCAGGTGCTGTGCCGGATTCCATAGCCTATTCCCATGAACCCTTGGCCACGGAAGGCGCGAGCCCATGCCTGCGGCACGTGATACGGAGTAATGGTCGAGATCTCGGAAGTGAGCCACCTCGTGGCGCGACGGGCCAGGCTGTCGGCGAGCACATGGGGCCGGGGAACGTGGAGCGCGCGCAGGTGCCGTCCGGCCAGGAGACTGCTGGGGGCGATTCCGCCCGGCGCGAGGCCCGGTCCGAGCCTCTCGAGAAGCGCGCCAAGGGCATCGCTGGCAACGTAGCAAGTGCCGTCGGGCGGTGGCAGGTCGAAGCGACCTTCCATCGATGAGGAGAACCACCATGGGTGGTGATCGTCTCGGACCACCCGCCAGAGTGTTCGATCGACCTTCAGAGCGAAGCGGGGAAACCTGTCGAGGTTGCCGTCGACCTTGGGCGGCCGGAGCGAGGGCTTTTGCCGGCTCACTGCAGCCAGCGCCGCGAAACGTCACGAGCGAGAAACTTGACCCTATCGAGGTCCTCTCCGGTGCGAACGCGGTCGAGCGGTCGCTCGCCACCGAGTCGCGCATCTTTCGACACTAGCCAAGCAGCCACCGCCCATCGATCGGCTCGTCGATCGAACGAGCGCAACACGTCGGGGAGCCTGGGAAGGATGCCGCGGTTCTCGAACTGGTAAACAGGGTAGACCCAGACCTTGTCTCGCGTCTGCATTCCGAGAATGGTCCGCTTGCCGAGCCGCTCGTTCACGGCCTGCCGCGTGATGCCAAGAAGCGACACCACTTGATCGGTGCGGTAGAACGGCCCGATCTCGTCATTCACGGGCGAAGGAGCAGGCACGGCCGACGCCATGCGCCGCGCGACTTCATCGATGCCCAGCTCGGCCACACTTCGGCCGCCCGCCCGGTAGCGCTTTTCGATGTCGAGAAGCGATTCCCGCACTCGGTCGAGCACTCGCTCGACTGTGGCCTCCATGGCCCTCGCCTGTCCCGCCATGCGTTGAGTCTATTTGGACCGAGGCCCACTTGTCAAGCACGTCAAGCAAGGACGTCCAGGTCCGACTCACTCGAAGCGCAATGCGTCGATGGGATCGAGCCTCGAGGCGCGGTGGGCCGGGTAGTAACCGAAGACCACCCCGACCGCGAAGGCGAGCCCGAAGGCGAGCGCCACCGCGTTCGCGGAGACCCGTGTCGGCCACTCGAGGATCTCCGTCACCGCGTGGGCGCTCCCGAAGCCGAAGAGGATTCCGAGAGCGCCGCCCGCGAGGCTGAGAGCGACCGCTTCCAGCAGGAACTGGAAAAGGACGTCCCGGGTTCTCGCCCCGACGGACAGGCGAAGGCCCACCTCCCTCGTGCGCTCGGTCACCGAGAGGAGCATCACGTTCATGATGCCGATCCCTCCCACCACCAGCGACACCGACGCGATGCTCGCGAGAAGAAGGGTCATCGTCGTGTTCGCCCGCGCCAGGGTCGAGACCATTTCTTCGGACGTCACCTCGTCGAGCCTCGGCATGCTCGCGAGCACCAGGGCCGCGGCCGGGGTGTAGAGTCCCGCGGTGAGCGCCCGCGCCGCCTCGGTGCGGATCGTGAAATCGTCGGGGACGAGCCCCGAGCCTCTCATCGCGAAGGGACCCCTCGCCCGCGGAAGGCTCTTCGCCTTCTCCGGGTCGTCGAGGCCGTGCCGCGCGCGCAAGAGGAGCCGGGCCTCGTCTGCGATCCGCGACGCTTCGCCCGCGGTGTCGGCGGCTGCGGTGACGCCGTCGAGATGGTCGACTCCCAGCACCTTCTGAAGGCTCTTGAACGGCACCAGCACCCGGTCGTCCCCGCCCACGACTCCGATGACGGTGAACGGGGTTCCGCGAACCAGGAGCTCCCGTCCCACGGGATCGACGCCCTTTCCGAAAAGGACGTCACCCACGGGGCTTCCAAGCACCGCAACTCCGGTCTCCTCCTCGGTGAAGAACCGTCCTCGACTCGTCTCGAGCCCGTGGATCGAAGCGAACGAAGGCGCGCATCCGACGAGGGGCGCGAAGCCCTTCTTCTCTGCCGCCGCAAGAGGTGCTCGGTCCTCGACGACCGGCGTCACCTCGGTGACGCCCGTAATCGCGGCAATCGCGGCGGCATCGCCTTCGGTAAGCGTCGTCGCCCTTCCGAATCCCGAGGGGATGGCGACGGCATCGCCGCCGCGCACGTAATTGCCGGCGCGCACATAAATCAGATTCGTGCCCGCCGACGAGACCTCGCTCGCGACCTGCTCCTGGGCCCCGCGACCGAGCGCGACCATGGTGACCACCGCCCCGACGCCGATGACGAGCCCCACCATGGCGAGCGCGCTCCTTAGGAGATTCTTCGCGAGCGCTCCCAGGGCAAGAACGAGAGCCGCGGGGACCGTCATCGGACGGTCATTCTATTGTGGCCGCCCGGAAATCATGGAACAATAGTAAAACACCATGAGCAGCTTCATTGGCGGCAGCGCCTTCGGCATGGCGAACCAGATTGCCGAAGGCTATCTGCTCTTGAACCATACCCACCTGAAGAAGCTGAACAAGGGAGAGCTCGCCTCGCTCCAGCACGAGATCGGTCGGGTGCTGACCGAGGCCCGCGGCAACCAGCCGCCTCTGGACGACGTCCAGGCTCAGCAGCAGCGCAATCGAAAGATAAGCCGGCTCACCGGCGCCCAGACCATGGTCCAGCACCGGATGACGACGTTGAAGTAAGGTCTCAGCGTAGGGCCGCGACCTCGACCCGGGCGTCGTTGAAGCAGGCGCCGCCACCGACGACGTTCACGTTCGAGGGCGTGAGCGCGGTCGAGGTCCTCCCGTTGAGAGAGGACTTCATCCACGCCCCTTTGGGAAGCGCGACGACTCCCTCGCGAACATGCGCGTCGACGCGGGCGACGCACTCGACCTCGCCGAGTTCGTTCCAGACTCTCACCCGATCGCCCGAAGCGATCCCCCGCGTGCGCGCGTCGTCGGGGTGAATCGTGAGATGGAGCTCTCTCAGGTTGAACTCTCCGAACGTGCTGCTCACGAGCCTCGCGCTCGCCGGGGTGATGAGACAAAGGGGGAACGACTCGGATCGAACGTCTTGGTACGCGTAGGGCGCGGGACCGAGACACGCGGGAGCGAGGTGGATCTTTCCGTCCTCCGTCTGGGGAAAGACACTCTCGAACTGCACCGGGTTCGGGGATCCGTCGAAGTCGTACCGGTGGATCCCGCCGGTCGCGAACGGCTCGGGGGAGACGGGTTTTCCCTGGAGCTCGATGGCCGCGACCGCCCTCTCCCGCAGCTCCGCCTCCGTCCAGTGGAAGATCTCGTCCTCGAATCCCGCGGCGCGGCCGAGCTCCGCAAAGACGGAGACGTTGCTGCGCGCCTCACCGCAGGCCTCGATCACCGGCTTCGTCGCCCCCACGACGTAGCTTCCATACGAGCGCTTGAAGTCGTAGTGCTCGAGAAACGTCGTCGCCGGAAGGAGAATGTCCGCGTAGCGGGCGGTATCGGTCATCACCTGCTCGAAGACCACGGTGAAGAGGTCCTCGCGCATGAGACCCCGGAGAATTCGGTTTTGATCCGGCACCGTCGCCACCGGATTGCAGTTGTAGACGAAGAGCCCCCGTATCGGCGGCGAGAGAGGCTCGTTCAATACTCGAGCGAGCTCCGTCATGTTGATGATCCGCGTCGTCCACGAGGAGGTATCCCAGAGCTTCGAGGCGTCGATCTTTCCCGCGCCGCTGTTGCTGAGAGTGTAGCCGCCGCCGCGCCTTCCGAACTTGCCCAGAAGCGCCGGCATCGCCAGGATCGCCGCCGCCGCCTGCCCTCCGTTCCGATTTCGCTCCAGGCCCCAGCCGCAGCGCAGAATCGCGGGCGACGCCTCCGCGTAGCGATCCGCGAGCAAACGAACGCTCTCTCGGTCGACGCGCGCCTCTTTCGCGGCCCGATCGAGACTCCACCGTGACGCCGCCTCGAGAAGCGTCTCGAGCTCGACGGCGTTCCCGTCGAGAAACTCGCGATCGAGACGACCCGCCTCCGCCCAGTGATGGATCATCCCGAGCGCGAGTGGGAGGTCCGCTCCGGGATAGACGGGAAGATGCAGATCGATGAGATCGGTAGAGAGCGTCCGTATCGGATCGACGAGAGCGATGAACGCCCCGCTCGCTTTCGCGTCCCGCAGGAAGGGCACGAGGTGGATGTTGGAGGCCCGCGGATTCGCGCCCCATATCAAGATGAGCTCGGCCTCGGGGTAGTCCGGAAACCCGACTCCCGCCATCTTCCCGTACATGCCCTTCGCGACTTCGGAGGTGGGCGCGGCGCAGATGGTCTTTCCTAGCCGGGAGGCTCGAAGGCGGGCGAAGTAGGCGCTGTCGACGAGATCGTCGGTCAGGAATCCGTTCGAGCCCCCGTAGTTATAGGGGAGGATCGCCTCGCCGCCTTCCGTATCCCGGATCTCGCGGAATCGTTCGGTAATGGTCCCGAGGGCGGAGTCCCAATCGACGCGCTCGAAACGAGCCTCGCCCTTCGAGTCTTTCTTGCCGAGGCGGCGCATGGGGTAGAGAAGCCGATCGGGATGGTACAGCCGGTCCGCGAATCGACCCACCTTGGAGCAGATGAAATTCCGGGTGATGTCGTTTCCGGTCCCGGGTCCGATCTTCGTGACCCGTCCCTCCTCGACGCTGACTTCGAGGGAGCAGGCGTCGGGGCAGTCGAGGACGCAGGAGGTGTCGATCTCGCGAACGTCTTCACTCATAAGATCCCCCGACTTCCTGGAGCGCGTAGGTCACTCCGGCGTAGTTCGCGGCGATGTCGGCGGGGTCGACTTCTCCCTGGCCGACGAGCGCCGGTAGGTACTCCTTGAGGTAGCCGAGAGCCAGGGTGACGTCGGGCCCCCACCTTCGAGTTCCCAGATAGCTCGCGATGGCATGGGCCGCTCGCCCGCGATAGGACCGATCCCGGTCGTAGCCACCCGGGACCTCGGCGATCCCGATGCGGGCCTCGAGACGATTTCGGTCCAGGTACGAGAGCTCCTCGAGCTCGTGATGGGTATAGCCCGTCAACCAGACGTAAGGAACGTCCGACAAGGCGGGAAGCCGCATAAGCGCGAACGGTAAGCTCAACAGGAGCACCGCCTTGAAGACCCACTTGACACGCCCCATGCCCATCGCGACTCCTTCGGGAATTGTACGCCATCCCGGGGTGGAGGAGGAATTGTCTGGAGGAAATCGCCTAACGGTCGCGCAAACGATCGCTTCGAAGCCAGAGGGCGGAAGCGAAGAGGCAGGCGAGCCCTAGGACGATTGCGGCATCCGCGACGTTGAAGATCCCCGTCCGGAGATCCCCGATGCCGATCTGCAAGAAGTCCACGACCCGGCCGTCGCGCACGAGGCGATCGATGAGGTTCGACGCTCCGCCGCCTATCACCAACGACCAGCCTACGAGCTCCGCCGGCTTCGTCGCCTGAAACAACCGCGCGCTGAAGACCAGGAGCAACCCCCCGACTCCCACGGTAAAGAGCCAAAACCGGGTCGAATGATGAAAGTCCGAGCCGAGACCGAGGAACGCTCCTTGGTTCTCGGAATAGAGGAGCTCGATGAACCCGCCGACGAGCGTGTAGGGGATCACGTCGATGAAGCTCGACGCGGCCACATGTTTCGTCGCCTGGTCGCAGGCAACCGTCATCAGGAGAAGGAGGGAGGCGACGGCCCACCGGCGCTGATTCTTCGACTTTTCGTCCTTCATGGCGCCCGCGCGATGGCACCAGGATGCGCGCGAGAGGGGCCTGTCCGCAAGTGTGCCCGGACATGCGCTCCCTCGAGATCGAGGAGGGCCCGCTTCGTCTCGAGGCCACCTCCGTAACCGGTCAACGACCCATCCTTCCCCACGACTCGATGGCAAGGAATCACGATCGAGATAGGGTTCTTGCCGTTCGCGGCCCCCGCGGCGCGGATGGCCCTCGGCCTTCCGGCCCGCCTCGCGAGCTGACTGTAAGAGAGGGTCTCGCCATAGGGAATCCGCTGGAGCTCCGCCCAGACCCGACGTTGAAACGGGGTTCCTACGGGAGCAAGAGGAAGGGAGAACGTCTGGCGCCCTCCCTCGAAATAGGCGGTCAGCTGCTCTCCCGCCCGCCGCAAGAGGGCAAACGACGGGTCTTCCTCCCACTCCTGCGGAATCGATATCGCGCCGTAACGGCCGAGCTGGAAGTCCAGCCTCCGGAGCCCCTCTCGATCGCCGGCCACGATGACGTTTCCGAGAGGGCTCGTGAGGAGCCGATACTTCATGGCACCGCCGCGAGCTTCCGCTCGAGCGGCTGCAGGATGTCCTTTTGGAAGACCTCGACGAGATGCTCCGTGTCCCGATAGCGGTAGGGATCGGTCACCCAGAGGCTCGGAAGCTCCGGCGGCTCTTCCCCGTCGGGCATGATGACTTGAAGCGGCAGGTCTCTGAGCGTGAGGGTGAAGGGCTGGAGCTCCTTCGCGAAGGCGCGGCTCCCCGCGAGGTCCGCGATGACGAACCTCGCCAGATGCGCCAGGTTCGCGATGACCGAGCGAAGCTTCGGGCCGACGGGCTTCTCGAGATCGATCGCGAGCGGCGCGTATTGCGCCCGGCGAACCTCTTCCCGAATGGCGTCGAGGTGTGGCCGGCGCCATTCGGGAAAACGGCCGATGATGAGCGCGATCCGAAGCGAGCTCCGGGCGATGAGCTCCCGCCAGCGGGGCTCCCGCAGGAGGGCCTCCATGAGGTGGACCATCTCGAGATCGTCGACCAGGACCGCGGCCTCGTCCGACGGCGTGAGCGCGAGGTTCGAGGTGACGATCCCCTCGTGCTTCGAACCGGCGAAAACTGTCTCATCAAGCCGGCTCTCCGTCAGGATGGCCTGGGCGAGATTGCAGTTCAAGACCAGCGCCCGGGAAAGCTCGCAATGGCTGAGCTTGGCTCCACCGAGATTCGTATGCACCAACTCCGCTTCGACCAGACGGGCGCCGGTGAGGTCCGCCTTCGAGAGATCGGCGCCTTTGAGGCACGCGCGGCTCAGGTTCACCTGGTTCATGTCCGCGCCGCTCAGGCGGCTCTTCGAGAGTCGCGCCTCGGTGAGGTTCGCGAGGGGAAGCTGCGCCCGGCCCAGGTCGGCCTCCACCATCTCCACCCCACTCAGGCTCGCCCCGGTGAGGTTGGCTTCATAGAGCACCGCCTTCCAGAGATGAGCAGAGGCCGCCTCGGCCCGGGTGAGATCGGCTTGACGCAGGTTCGCCATGGGAAGCCGCGCGTCTTCGAGCATCGCCCCTGGAAGCTTCGCTCCCTCGAGGTTCGCCGCCGAGAGGATGGCGCGCTTCAGGTTGGCGACGGGGAGCTGGGCCTTGTCCATTACCGCGCGAGAGGCGTTCGCCATCTGGAGCTGGACGCCCGATAGATTCGCTCGGGAGAGGCGGGCCTCGACGAGGTTGGCCCTCGTCAGATCGGCGCCCGTCAAATCGGCCTCGACGAGCGACGCATGCGAAAGGTCAGCGCCGGTGAGCCTCGCCCGTTGCAGGATCGCCCCGTCGAACCGGGCCCTTTCGGCCTTCACCTGCGAGAGCTGCGCTTCGGTGAGACGGGCGCGGGAAAGCGTTGCGTCCGCAAGATTGGCGCCGGTCAGGTTCGCCCCGTGGAGATCCGCGTCTGTGAGATTCAGTCCCTGGAGGTCCGCTCGGGACAGGTTGGGAGACTGGGACTCAGGATGCTCGTCGCGGAACCGGTTCCACGTTTCGGTCCCTCGACAGAGGACGTCCACGAGATCCGGGTCGGCCATGGACCGTCATTGTATCCGGAACCGGCGTTTTCAATCTCGAAAATTCCGGCCTCGCCGTGCCTCCGCAGAGGCGGCCAGGAAAGTCAGGACGTGGGAAAAAGAGCCCGGAACGTCGACCCCTTCCCGGCAACGGTATCGACGGTGAGGATGCCCCCGTGCGCTCGAACCCCCGCGAGCACCGTGGTGAGACCGAGCCCACGGCGGTGCGGCTTGGTGGTGAAGAAGGGGACGAAGATCTGGGACAGCGTCTCCTCGTCCATTCCGCTTCCGTTGTCGGAGACTTCGAAGAATAGGTAGCTCCCCGGGCTCTTGTCCTTGCCGAGGTACGCGCGGTTCAAGAGGTCGGAATCGACCTCGGTCGTTCCGGTGGCGACGCGGATCCAGCCGTTCTCGTTGGAGGCCGCGTCGGAGGCGTTCACCACGAGAGCGAGGACCAGATCCGCGAGCTGACGCGCATCTCCTCGGAAGGAGGGCAGTGGGCTTCCCTCACCCTTTTCTGTCGAAGGCAGTTCGAGCGTCACCCCCGGCTTCACCGCTGCCCGGAGGCTGTGCTCGCCGTCCTTGAGAAGATCGCCAAGGTGGATGCGCTGGACGTCGGTGCGCCCGTTCTTCGAGAGGGCGGAAAGGGTGCTGGTGAGATCGTTGGCGGAGAGGGCCGCCTCTTCGATCTCCTCCACTCCCCGCCGCAGCGGCGAGTCCGGAGCGAGCTCCGAGAGCGCGACCCCGGTCTGGCTCAGGATTCCCGCGAGGAGAGGCTCCACCTCCCGGGCGAGACCGCTCGCCAGGACCTCGAGCCCCTCGACCTTTCCCGTCCGGAGGTGCTCTTCGCGCTCGACCGCCGATCGCTTTCGATCGCGCGCGAGCTTCTCGTTCTCCCGCTTCAAATTGGAGAGCTCGCTCTCGAGGCGCCGCTGGACCTCGAGCTCGAGACGTTGCTCGTCGACGCGGGCCGTGGTCTCCCGCGCCTGGAGGAGCTGGGTCTCGCGCCTTTCGGTGACGTCGCGCAGAATGCCGATGCCGCCCAGGATCTCGCCCGAGTCCTCGGTGAGCGGAGAGTAGTAGCCGTCGAAGTAGACCTGGCGAGCGGTGTCTCCGTGGGTGTAGGCGCGGTTTCTCGAAATCGACGTGGTTCCCGCGAGCGCGTCGCGAAAGTAGCGATCCTCGCCGAGATCCTTCAATTGGGGCAGCACCTGAAGCGCGTTCTTTCCCAGGACCTTGCTCTTTCGCTCTCCCAGGATCCGCTCCATGGCCGGATTCCAGTAGGTCAGGTTGAAGCTGCGGTCGAAAGCCATGATCCCATCGACGCTCCGATGGGTGATCCGGCTGAAGAACGCCCACTGGCGTCGTAGGCGGGCTTCGGACCGCTTCCGCTCGGTGACGTCGCGGGAAACGAGAAGAAGAAGCTCCTGGCTATCGGACGTGGCGAGCCCTACGGAGATCTCGACGGGGAAACGGGTCCCATCCTTGCGGCGATGGATGCCCTCGAGATAGAGGACGTCGGGAGCGTTCCGGATGCTCTCCACCCAGTCGTGCCATGCCAAAGGCGGGGTGAGCGGGAGGGCCACCTCGATATGGTTCAGCGAGAGCTCCAACACGTCTTCCCGGGAGTAGCCGAGGATCCGGGTGGCCGTCTGGTTGACGTCGAGAAAGCGCCCGCTCGCAGGGTGGATGACGAAGATCGCCTCGCCCGATTGATCCAGCAGGTTGCGAAATCGCTCCCGCTCGAGCTCCCGTCTCTTCCGGGAAATGATCTCATGAAAGACCGCGAGGATGTCTTGCTGGTAGTGCTCCAGATCCTCGATGCTGCGGGTGGCCTCGACGGTCGCCCGGATGGATCGCTCGAGCCGGTCGGCGTTGAGCTGCGATTCGTCGCGGTCGAGCTTCTTGGTGAGGGCGACGATGGTCTCGCGGTTCAGCGGATGGGTGGCCTGACTCTCCAGGTTTCCGAGAATCCGCCGGAACTCCCGAAGATGTCCGACATAATCATCCATGCCCCACCCCCCAAATCGCTTTCGCCCCCGTCCCACCAACCCCCGGAAACGGGTCCCCTGGCGTGGACCACGAGCCGCCGAGAATGTACCTCCGTTCTCCTCCCGCTGGCAAATTGCGGCCGGAGGCGACTTGCGGAGGGAGCCGCGCCGCCGTTAGGCTGGGTGGGACCGCGTTCTTAAAAGCCCATGTCGAGACGCGTTGGTCTCCTCGCACTGTCACCGTTCTTCTTTTCTCTCTCGGCCTCCGCTTCGGATCACGGAACGCTAACAACGAAGACCCGGGCGAAGCTTCAGGAGTGGTATGACGGCGTAGGAGCCCCTCTCGCCCACGAGACGTTCGGCTCTT
>Ga0214473_10006363_pt1 | contig 14122 bp, 12 predicted proteins | sample RVTome_7_FD_203509 | JGI IMG/M metagenome (GOLD analysis project Ga0214473, IMG submission 203509) | Soil microbial communities from uranium-contaminated site in the Upper Colorado River Basin, Wyoming, United States - RVT98D197 | ecosystem: Environmental > Terrestrial > Soil > Contaminated >... | reverse complement strand
ACGCTCGGACTCCACCGTGATGCGCTCGAGCGCCGTGGCGCCGGCACGGAACGTGAGCTTCTCCGCGACGGGCCTCAGCGTCGCGGGGCCGAGCCCGGCCTCGGCCATGACGCGCGAGATCGCCTCATCGCACCAGTCGAGGTACGCGGGATGATTGGCGTGGTCGAGGGGATCCATCGAGGTGAACCACGGCTCGAAATGGAAGAGGGTGCGCGCACCGGGCAGGGGTAGCCATGCCGGCAACTCCGTGGACGGATCCTCTTCGTGGAGCGGAAAGGCCGCCAGAAGCTCGGCCGAGGCGCGCGTCGGTTTGAGGCCAGCGCTGACGTGGGCCCACTCCTGGGTCGCCGACGAGACCGGCCCGTCCTCGGACAAGAGCCGAACCTGCCGCGTGGAGAAGATGTCCCTGCGGAACCTGGACACCCAGGTCCGCGCACGCGTGCGCTCGCCGTAGATCGCCTCCCGATGGTGAACCGCGACGAGGGACCGGACCACGAACGCCGTCCCGACGGCGCGGTAGCGCAGGGGAGACCAGCCCGCCCGCGTCGAGGCCTCGACGGCGGCTTCCTGAAAACAGCGCCAGACGTCGCCGGCGCGCGCCGCGTCCCGGACGGAGAAGGCGTGGCGGGGGAGCGTGAGGGGGAATTCCCAGAAGGGCTGGGTCATGGGCGGGCGTGCATACCACGAAGGCGGGCCGCGCGCTCCCTCGTGATCAGTGGGTCTGCAGGTTCCAGGAACGGTCGACGCGACCAGTCCGGTCGAAGCCCACGATCAGAACCGGGACGGCGCCCGAGGCGCCCTCGCCCATCTGGCCCACCGCGTAGAACCAGTCGTCGTCCTCGAAGCCGTTCTCCGCGCAGCGCGGGTGGCGCGAGCAGGGGTCGCCTCGGCCGATGGCCGCCTCCACCTCGTCACGCGTCATGTCGTCGAGGGCCCGCTCGTTGAGCGCCTCCTCGACGAGACGGCTGTTGTCGGCGCTCTGCTCGGGTGACGACACGGGCGCGTCGATGGCCTCGCGGAGGCGCCGGCGGTACTCCTCTGGCGCGACCCCCGTGCCCCCGCACGCGATGGCGGTGACGGCGAGCAGGGTGGGGACGACGACGGTGGCGGTGAGCTTGGATGCCTGCATGGGGCGCATCATACCCGCGCCGGCGCGCGCCGGCGATGCAATACCGGGGACAGGTAAATTCCTGAACCGGACTTCGAACGCGCACATTCCAGCGTGTGAGGCGCGACGGCGCGCGAGACCTTGAAACCTGGCGGCAGGCCACGCCACACTGAAGTATGTCGTTCACGGGATCGTGGCAGGCTCGGGTCGCGTGGATTGCCTGCGCGCCACTCGTCGTCGGGTGCACGACCGAGCTCGGCAGCGGGCGGGACTCGGGGGCCACGGGTGACGGCGGCGGCACGATGGACTCGGCCGTACCGCGCGACGCCGGGACCGGGCCGGACGCAACGATGCCGGTCGACGCCAACGTCCGGCTCGATGCGATGGCGGAGCCAGATGGCGGCTCGACCATGGACACCGGTGGTGGGCCGGACGGCGGGCCTACCTTGGTGTGCTTTCCTGCCGCCGTCGACTGCACTCCGAGCAGCGTCACGATGGAGGACGGCTGCTTCGACGGGACGTCCTGCTACCTGCGGATGGTGCAGAACGGCGTGCGCAACGTGATCCGCGATCGGCCCGAGCTGTTCATGATGGGCGCGTCGTGCTCGATCATCCTCGACGTCGATCAGTTCATGGACGCGGTCGTCGCCCAGGTCGTGGGCATGGGCGTGTGCGCGATCCGCGATCCGAACGCACCCGGCGAAGAGGTCACGGTAAAGACTGGAAACGACTTCACCGAGAACTTCGACATCGTCGCGTCGACCGGGTGCGCCCGCTACGGAGATCCGATCTACACGTCGACGTGCACGCCCGCGTGGTGGTGAACGGGCAGGGGGCGCAGCTGCAGCCGACGTCGTCCGCGCCCTACTCCTGGGGTGCGAGACCGTCGGGCACGACCTCCGTACGGAGAAGGCTCGGGATCGGGATGTCGAAGGTGCTCTCCTCGACTGTCGTTGGCCGCTCGCTGAATGGCGAGGAGTGTGCTCTGCGTCCTGGCCCTGCGTCAGCGATTGACCTGCAGCGTGACCTGGGCCGTTCGGTTCTCGTGGTAAGTGCCCACCCAGACCGAGTGCTCGCCCGCCTCGAAGATGTGCACGATGCGCGGATTGGTGCCGTGGCCGGAGTCGTCGTCGCACAGGACGGTCCCATTGGCGAGCCGCACCAGCAGGGTCAAGTCCTCCTCCGACCTCGCGTCGATGGTCAGGGCGGTGGGCTCGGCCAAGCGGATGCGCGTCTGTGGCGCGGCGGTCAAGTAGCCGCGACACCCCGAGGTGATCCCGTCCGCCTCGACGGCTCCAGCGATCTGTCCCTCGAACGATCGCGAGGGCCGGCGCTCAGCCAGATCGACGATCCCCAGGGTCGGGGGCGCGTCGGTGACCAGGCCATGAAGAATGGCAGCGGACGTGCCGCCGGTGGCCACGGCGGACACCGTGAGACCAAACGCAGCGGTGCTCATCGGCGAGGGCACCGCGACCCAGAGCGGGTGGTCGCCGGGCGGCAGCAACACGCCAAAACGGGAGTCGGTCATGCCGATACGGCTGCAGTGAAAGGCCGAGTTGGGCTCGTGCAGAACCACGGTCGTCAGCTCGGCGCCGGTCACCACGACCGTCACCTGCGAGAGGCTGCCCACCCGCACCACCGCGTGGGGCTGGACGGGGGCGTAACCGATACAACCCGGCTGTCCCAGCAACCCCACGTTGACCTGAGGTGTCGCCGAGCCGGACACCGTGAGCGGCCCCGCGGCCGACGACAGATCCAGCACGCCCAGGCTCGGGGGCTGGCCTGGGGCGAGCTGGGGTTCGGGCGTGGGCGAGGCGGGCTGGAAGCTGGGCATGACCGGCAACCCGATACTCCCCCCACCCGTGTTGCAGTTGCCCAGCTCGAAGAACACGCCGCCGAACGGGATGCACGTGAACAGCGCCACGCTCAGCGAGATGATGGCCGCCATCAGGCAGCCCCGCGAGCCGGCCACGTTGGTCGCCCGGTGCGACGTGCGCACCTGGTATGTCAACGGTTGGGCCGAGCTCAGCGGCGCCTGCTGCGGAGGGCTCCACTGCGGCGGCGGCGACCAGCCCTGGGGGGTGCTCATGGACAGGGTCTGCATCGTCCGCACCCGGTTGGAGGTGTCGCAGTACCCGCACTTCACCAGCCTTTGGTGTGGCCCCACGTCGAGCGGCGCCCCGCACTTGCTGCATTCGACGAGCACGCGGCAGATTCTACACGATCCACATCGGCGCGGGCCTTTCGAGACCCCGGTTGACCTGTGGCCCATCGACCCCAGAATGCGGGGCGATGGGCATGATGATCGATGGAGCGTGGTCCACGACGGGCTACGCGACCGACGGCGACGGGCGCTTTCGGCGGGACGAAACGACGTTCCACGATTGGATACGCGCGGACGGGTCGTCGCCCCACCCCGCCGCGGCGGGCCGCTACCACTTGTACGTGTCGTGGGCCTGCCCGTGGGCGCACCGCACGCTGATCGTCCGCAAGCTCAAGGGCCTCGAGCGCGCCATCGGCGTTTCCGTCGTCGACAGCTTCATGGGCGAAGACGGCTGGAGGTTCACGGACGACCACCCTGATGGGCTGTTCGGCGCGAGCTTCCTGCGGGAGGTCTACGCGAAGGCCAGGGCCGACTACACCGGCAGGGTGACCGTCCCCGTGCTGTGGGATCGGGAGCTCGGGACGATCGTCAACAACGAGTCCCGCGAGATCATGCGGATGCTCGACGTGGAGCTCGACTCGGTGGCCGAGTCGAAGACGGGCTTCTATCCCGAGGCGCTGCGCACGCGGATCGACGAAACGATCGGCGCCATCTACGCGCCCATCAACAACGGCGTCTACCGAGCCGGGTTCGCCCGCACCCAGCGCGCCTATGACGAGGCGGTGACCACCCTATTCGAGGCGCTCGATCAGTGGGACGCCGTGCTCTCGCGGCAGCGGTACCTGTGCGGCAACGTCGTCACCGAGGCGGACTGGTGCCTCTTCACGACCCTGCTGCGGTTCGATGTCGTCTATCACACGCACTTCAAGTGCAACGTGCGGCGCATCGCCGACTACCCCAACCTCAGCGGCTACCTGCGCGACCTCTACCAGGTCCCCGGCGTCGCCCAGACCTGCAACTTCGACCACATCCGGGCGCACTACTACCGCAGCCACGAGACCATCAACCCCTCCCGCATCGTCGCCCGCGGACCCGATCTGGAGCTGCTCGCCCCCCACGGGCGGGTCCGCTGAGCCCACAACCGCTCGTAATCATGACGCTATCTTGACGCGCCGCAGGCGGGCCCATCCTGGATCAGAACACGGGACGTTCTGGGCCGTCCTAAGGGCCATGCCTCGCGCCCTGCGAAGAGTCCTCCTGTCCCTGCTGGCCGTGGCGGTTGCCTCCGTGGCGATCGCCCCCTGGCTGGGCGAAGCCACGGCCCAACAGCGCGAGCGGGAGGCCGCGGTCGTGGCGCCGCGCCCGCAGCTCGTCGCCCACGAGTGGGGAGTCTGGAAGCTCCAGCAGGGCCGGGTTGCGCACATCGAGGAGCTGGCGGCCGAGTGCCCGCCCTTCGTGGTCGGCGTCCGGCCGCGCCCGCCGATCCAGATCAACCCGCCGCCCCCGTTTCCACGACCCCAGCCTCCTCTGCCTGTGATTCAGCCCCCGATCGATCCCCGCCCCCATCCCGTCGCGCGCAAGCCCGTGCTGTTCCTCTACACGGACACGCCCCTCGACGTCACAGTGGAGGTCGGCTTCGAGGGCGGGGAGCCGTGGCTCTACTACCCGGCTGCCGAGGTGACGCGGTCGCCGACGGGCGGTGGCCTTCGCTGGGAGGGGCGGCTCATCGCATCCGGGAGGACGATCCTCGCGGCCCCGGGAGCAGGGCACTGGTGGAACGATCTGCGCGCGGTCAACGCGGCCACGTTCCTCGCGAACACCGGCACGGCCGAGTCGTTCCTGTTCTACGATGGTCCGGTGCGCTTCGAGCGCCCTTTCTTGCTCACCCGTCAGAACGGTGGCGCCCTCGTCACGCCCATGTCGGCCGAGCGCACCCTGTTCCTCGTCGAGTCCGGCCGCTACGTCGAGCACGACGTGGAGCCCGACCTGCGTGGCGCGGGGCTCGTCGCCCAGGGTGACATGGCCATGCTGCGCGCCCGCCTCGACGAGCTCCTGCGCGGCCGAGGTCTCAAGCCGACCGAGTCGCGCGCCCTGCTCGAGACCTGGCGCGACGATCTCTTCGCGAATCCCCGGCCGCTCGCGGTGTACTTCGTCCCCCGCGACCTCTACGACCGCATGCTCCCGCTGACCATCACGCCCGTCCCCGACGAGCTCGTGCGCGTGGGCCTCGTCATCGACGAGCTCAGCGGCTAGGAGCCGATCGGCCGGATCTCCCCGAGCTCCCAGCTCGCGCCCAGGGCGCCCTCCCCGAGCGCGGCCGACAGCGCTTCGGCCTCACGGAGCAGCGACGAGTCATCGTGACCTGCGCCGAGCGTCACCTGCGCCCTGCCCCCCGAGATGCGCTCCTGGATCAGCGGCGCGCTCTGGGTGACCCCGTCGACCACGATGGCGAGATGGCGGTGTACCGCGGCGGCCGTCACGTCGGCGAAGGTGCGCGCTCCGCTCCTGGTGAAGTCCAACAAGACGACGGGCCGTCCGGAGTATTCGTCACGCTGCACGCGCGACTGGGCCACGTCGGCGCCGGTGAGGATTGGCGGATCCTCGAGCAAGCGAGCGCAGCATTCGCGGATGGGCTCTTCGCCTCGAACGTTCATGTCGCCGGTGCGGCACTCCACGCTGATCACGCGGTGTGCAGGAATGGCCGCGGCAGCGATGATGGGCTCGAGGGCGTCGGGATCGTCCGCCACGAACCCGTCCCGCTGCTCGAAGGCCGCCCCGATCCGCACACCCGGCGGAGGATCTACTCCCGGCTTCGGAGCGAGGGGCCCCTGGTCTTCCGCCACGAGGTGAAATGCCAGGTGCCGGCGAGGCAGCACCTCACGCAGCGCCTCTCTTGCATCGGCGATTTCCTCGACGCGGAGCTCGATTCGTCCACGCGCAGCGCTCACGACCTCCGCGTGCACGTCCAAGGCCTCGAGCCGTCGGACCAGAGCCGCCCCGTCGGCGGCTCCGTCGCCCCCGTCGGACAGGAGTGTCACCTCGAAGGCGGCGTCGCCCTCGAAGGGCCCGGGTGTGAACGCGGCGTCGAGACCGCCCGACTCCTGGAATCCCCCTGCGAGCGCCAGGACCGACAACACCGGCGCGAGGACTGCGAGCAGCAGCCAACCCGCGCGACGTGAGTCTGCGCGGGGACCCCGACGCCACCAAATCAGGAGAGCAGCGGCGGCCATGGTGGCGAGGAAGCCGCCCACATAGATGAGCTCGAGGGGGAGCGGAGTCCTCGCACCGAATAGCCACCCGATCTGACCGGAAAACGTCGGCACGAGCCCAGCGAGGTAGGGCAGGACGAGGAGATCGACGGAAGAACGAAGACGCAGGTCGCGCCACAGGGGGACCGGCCAGCTCGGCCGGGGCCATCGCCAGAGCGCGAAGGCGACGAGCACGAGCGGCGCCACGTCCACGAGCGAGAGCACCACGTGCACGGGCGCGAGCATTTGCAGGCCCACGGCCCGACCCTGTTCGAAGAACGCCCGCAGACCTGCCCACACGCCCCAGACGCCGAACAGGACGAGCGGCCCACTGCCGATGCCCGCGCGACTGATCCACGTCGCCAGCGCCCACATCAGCACCGCGCCGCCGACAAGCCCGCCCACGGCCGTGAGCCGGAATCCCCACCCCGGCGAGAGCACCACGGGCGCACCCCAACTCGACGCATCCACGGACTCGAGCCAGAGCACGATGCCGGCTGCCTGAATGAGGCACAGCAGGAGGAAGACGCCGAAGCCGATCAGCCGCCACGGAAGCTTCGATTCCCCCGGGACAGTGCCCTCGAGTACCGCCACCGCGCCCCGCACGAGCATGAGCGACATCAAGCCGAGGCTTGTCACGGACAACGCCGGGAGCGCTGTGCTGAACAGCCCGGCGAGCCCGCCGCCCTGCGCAGACGCCGCGGCGAGCATCTCGTGGTCGATCCCCGGAAGCGGGATGAAGGAGGCGACGACGGCGATCGCGACTGCGCCGGCGGTCACCAACCACGCTCGAATGCCGAATCTACCGCCCGTCGACCCCTGCTCCATGGCGACCGCTCCTCACCCCGCAACGACGCGGTTGCGGCCGGCCCGCTTCGCCGCATACATGGCCTCGTCGGCGCGACGCTCGAGCTCGGCGGGGCTCTCCCTCCCGTCCCAGGTCACCACGCCGATGGAGACCGTCTGCGGTCTCGGCGGCGCCCGATCGAGCTCGAACGGATCCTCCGCAGTAGCCGACCGGATGCGCTCGGCGACGCGAAGCGCCTCGTCCGCATTGGTCTCCGGCATGACAAGCACGAACTCCTCTCCGCCCCAGCGCACGAGGATGTCCGGACGCCGCGTCTCTTCGCGGACGCGCTCGGCGAAGTCACGCAGGACGCGATCGCCTGCCGCGTGGCCGTGTTCGTCGTTGACCCGCTTGAAGTGATCGAGGTCCATGAGGAGCATGCTGAGCTTGGAACGGGAGCGGTCGGCGCGAGCCATCTCCTCCCGAAGGCGCGGCGCGAGGTAGCGACGATTGAAGGCACGCGTCTGCGGGTCGGTCACGGCCAGCCGCTCGAGCCGCGCCCGCTCGATGACCGGTGCGACGCAGTTGGCGAGCAGGCACGCGCGCAGACGGTGCTCGTCGTCGAAGGCCTGCGTTTGCGGCGCGCTGACGGCGAGGGCGCCAACGACCTTCCCGGCGGACCAGAGGGGAACGACGAGCAGGGAGCCCACCTCGAAGCCCTGCGCCCGCCGCATCACGAACCGGGTGTCTGCGTTCACGTCGTTCACGAGCGCGATCTGTCCGCTGTCGACGACCCAGCCGACGACGCCCTGGCCAGAGCTGTAGGTGACGGGCCGGGATTCGGCGCCAATGCCCGATCGGGCACCGCACAGGAGCTGGGTACGGCTGTCGTCGAGGAGGCGGATGGACGCGTGGTCGCCGGGAAGCAACGCGAGGGCTGCCTCGGTCACGACGCTCAGAGACGCTTCGAGGTCCATCCCCTCTGTGAGGCGGCGCGTGACCGAGAGCAGAACCTCGAGAGCATGCTGGGAGTCGGTCATGGCCCGCCGTGGCGGTGCCTACCAGAGTTGGACCGGCTCCGCCACCGGATGCCAGGGGCCACAGGGCGCACCCCCTCTCGCTGGGGTCACCGATGTTCCAGCGTGATCTCAGCGGCTTGCCGAGAGTGTCGAGCGTTGCTTGACGCTCGACGGGGTCGACCCCAGGACCCTGTTTGATGCTCCCGACCTCGACCGAGCGGCCCTATCGGATGAAGGATCTCTGTCAGCTCAGCGGGCTGCCCCGCCAGTCGATCCATTTCTACATCCAGCAGGGTCTGCTTCCGCCCGGTGACAAGACGGGTCGGAACATGGCCTGGTACGGCCTCGAGCACGTCGAGCGCCTCCACGTGATTCGCAAGCTCCAGCACGAGCGGTTCCTGCCGCTTCGGGCGATCCGGGCGTTGCTCGACGGTCGAGAAGCGCACTTCAGCCCCGAGCAACGGCGCCTGATCCGCGAGGTGAGGGCCGAGCTGGCCGGGACGCTCATGGCCAGCGGCGCCGACACGCCGCGTGGCGTCGAGGCCGACGCGATCGGCCTCGCGCACGGGGTGTCCCGGCGCGAGGTCGACCGAATGGTGGAGCTGGGCGTGCTCGGCGCAGCGGAGAGCGAGGACGGTCGGTTGCTCATCGCATCGGACGACGCGTGGATGGTGGAGAACCTCGGGAAGATACGCGCCGCCGGCCTGACCGAGGACCTCGGTTTCCGCGTCGATGATCTTCTGTTCTTCGTCGAGGCGGTGGACGCCCTGTTCGATCAGGAGATGGCCCTGCTTTCCGAGCGGGTCGCGCATCTCCCGCCCGCGCGGGTGGCGCGCATGATCGAGCAGACCCTGCCGCTCGTTCACGACTGTCTCGTGCGGTACCACGCCGCGAGAGCGAGGCGTTTCTTCGCCAACGCGGAGACCACGGAGGATCAGTCATGAGTCGTACCGATCGGATCGCCAGTATCCTGCCTGCGCGCGTGCGCGCCCGAGTCGAGCCGTACTTCGAGGCGGTCGAGACCGTGTCCGAGATGCGCGATCCGAGGGTCCTCGCCTCGCTGGGCCCTTCGGCCGCCCGCGGCCTCTTCCTCAAGCGCGGCAAGCAGGGTGTGCCCACGACCGTTCCGGCCGCGCACAGAGCCTACTTCGACTGGACCTACCCGGCCGACCAGCCGGAGATGCGCAAGCTCTACCATCGCGCAAAGCGAGACCAGTGGGACGGCGCGACGCTGTTGCCCTGGGACACGTCCGTGGATCCGCTCGACCCGGAGCACCCCCTGATCCCCTACGAGTTCTTCTCTTTCGACGCACTCTCGTCCGACGGCGTCAAGCTGACCGAGACGGAGAAGGCTCGCTTCAACCACAGCATGACCGCGTGGATGTTGAGCCAGTTCCTCCACGGGGAGCAGGGGGCCCTCCTCGCGGCCGCGCAAGTGACGGAGGCTGTGCAGTTCTTCGACGGCAAGCTGTTCGGCGCGACGCAGGTCATGGACGAGGCACGCCACGTGGAGGTCTTCCACCGATACCTCGACGAGAAGCTCGAGAAGCTCTACCAGATCAACGACAACCTGTTCGTCATCATCGACGCGCTCATGGGCGATTCCCGATGGGACATGAAGTTCCTCGGAATGCAGATCATGGTCGAGGGCCTGGCCCTCGGAGCATTCGGTTCCCTGTACCGGATGACGCGCGAGCCCCTGCTGCGCAAGCTATTGCAGATGGTCATCCGGGACGAAGCACGTCACGTGCACTACGGCGTTCTGGCCCTTCGCGAGCACATCCGCACCGCGCTGACGGAGCGCGAGCGGCGGGAGCGGGAGGACTGGACATTCGAAGTGGCGCTGCTCATGCGCGATCGCTTCCTCGCCTGGGAGGTGTACGAGGAGTGGGCCGCGGGCAGCATGACGCGCGCTCAGTGGCGTGCCGCCGTGAACATCTCTCCGGGCATGGAAGAGTTCAGGCGCGTCATGTTCAGCCGGCTGGTCCCGAATCTTCGGGCGATCGGGCTCCTCAGCGAACGCATGAAGCCTCGGTACGAGCGCGTGGGTCTCATGAAGTACTTCGGCGGCGCTGCAGCGACGGAGCTCAGCGGCGAGCAGCTCGTCGCCGAGCTCGACGCGGCCTGAGGTTTGCTCTACTCGCGTCGGTCGAGCGCGCGCATGACGCCCGCCCCCGCGCCCTCGCGGACTCGGTTGGCATTGGAGCAGCCGATGTCCAGCCCGAGCTGGCACGCCTGGTCGAAGAGGGCCGCGGCTCGAACCGGATCGCGCGTCACGCCCGCTCCCCGATGATGGAGCACGCCGAAGTTGTTGCATCCGTAGCTGTCTTCCGCGGCGCAGGCGCGCTCGTAGAGCGTCCCGGCGCGCGCGGCGTCTCGCGCGACGCCTCGCCCATCCTCGACCATCCCGCCCAGGTTCGTGCACGCGATGGCGCCCCCGGCCTCGCACGACGCCCCGTACAGCGCAACGGCTCGCTCGTCGTCCTGGGGCACACCTCGTCCATGCTCGTACATCATGGCGAGGCGGTCGCACGCCAGAGGCACCTGCCCCTCACACGCACGACCGTACAGCTCCGCAGCCCGGGCGTCGTCGCGATCCGTACCCTCGCCCCCAGCCAGCATGCGGGCGACTTCGTAGCAGCCGACGAGATCGTCCGCGGCGCAACCTTCCTCGAACGCCGCGAGCGCTCCCGCGACGTCGATGTCGACGAGCTCCCCTGTGTGCAGCAGATAGCCGAGGTTGGTGCAGGCCGTGGGCTGCTCGATATCGCACGCGCGTCGATAGAGCTCGGCCGCGCGCGGACCATCGTTGCCCACCGAGGTCCCGTTCGACAGGAGCCAAGCGAGATTGAAGCACGCGCGTCCGTGCTCGGTCTCGCACGCAGCGGCGAAGAGCTCGGCGGCCCGGCGATCGTCCTGAGCGACGCCGTCACCCTCGTGGTACCGAACGCCGAGGTTGTAGCAGGCGGCGGCATCGCCGGCCTCGCACACCTGGGCCGCCTCGGTGCGTTCGCCCGGGTCGCTGGGCGTTGCGGTCGCGGGGCCAGGGGCCGCTCCCCCGCAGGAACCGGTCATCGACGCGAGGACGAGCGCGAGGGGCGATACATGACGGACGGCCTTCATGTGCGCTGCTTACCACGCTCGGCGTCAAACGGGGATGGGGGAGCGTGGACAACGGGGGCCCCCGAGCCGCCGCTTTTTTGCTAGAAGTGGCTCTGGAGCGAAGAGAGGAGAATCCGGAGTGACCAGGTACCTCGCCGCCAGACCCACCGCCGACACGATTCCCATTCACGCTGTGCGCAGATCGCAGCTCAAGCAGTTCCTCGACGGCCAGGCAAAGTCGACCCGGGCCTGGGCCGAGTCCACCGACTACAAGGCCAGGCCCGGCGAGGTGTGCCTCGTCCCAGGAAGGGATGGGTCTCTCGGGCGCGTGCTCGTGGGCACGTCGGGCAAGGGCTGCTGGGACTGGGCGGGGCTGCCGCTCAGGCTCCCGAAGGGCCGCTACCGCATCGATCAGGAGCTGTCGCCGAACGCGGCCAGCGACGCGGCCCTCGGGTGGGCGTTGGGCACGTATGCTTTCACGCGCTATCGCAAGCCGAAGAAGCAGCCCAGTACCCTCGTGTGGCCGAAGGGGGCCGACCGTCGCACGATCGAGGCGCTCGTCACGGGGATCTTCCTCGGCCGTGATCTCATCAACACGCCCGCGGACGACATGGGACCCGCCGAGATCGCGGCAGCCGCCAAGGACTTGGCCACACGCAACCGCGCCAAGTGCACTGTGATCGAAGGCGACAAGCTCCTCGAGAAGGGGTACCCGGCGATCCACACGGTGGGACGCGGCAGCGAGCGGGCCCCGCGCCTGGTCGACCTCCGCTGGGGGAAGACCTCCGACCCGAAGGTCACGCTGGTGGGCAAGGGCGTGTGCTTCGACAGCGGCGGGCTCAACCTCAAACCGACGGCGGCCATCACGCTCATGAAGAAGGACATGGGAGGCGCGGCGATCGTGCTCGGCCTCGCCGAGTCCATCATGGCGACGAAGCTCCCCGTCCGGCTGCGCGTGCTCATCCCCGCCGTGGAGAACAGCCTGTCCGGCAACGCCTACCACCCATTGGACGTGATCCGCACGCGCAAGGGCATCACGGTCGAGGTCGGCAACACGGACGCCGAGGGGCGCTTGGTTCTCTGCGATGCGCTAGCCGACGCCGACGCGGAGCACCCGGACCTGCTCATCGACGTGTCCACTCTCACGGGAGCCGCGCGCGTGGCGCTCGGGACGGATCTGCCCGCCCTGTTCAGCAACAACGACACCGCGGCCGATGCGCTCTTGGCCGCGGGCAAGGACGTGCACGAGCCGTTGTGGCGCCTGCCGCTGCATCGGCCCTATCGCACGCAGCTCGACAGCCGTGTGGCCGACATCGGAAATGTCTCGAACGCGCCGTACGGCGGCGCGATCACGGCCGCCCTCTTCCTTGCCGAGTTCGTCGGCAAGAGCACGCCCTGGATCCATATCGACACGATGGCGTGGAACCTGGAGAACAAGCCCGGCCGACCCGCGGGAGGGGAGGCCATGAGCGTGCGGGCCTTGTACCGCATGCTCTGCAAGCGCTACCTCGGCGATCGCGCGTGAGCGACTCACCCGTGCGCGGAACCGACAGCACGACGAGTGGTCGGAGGTGACGATGGGCCCGCGGATCACAGCGCTCCTGCTCGGACTGACCGCAGTCTCCATCGGAGGCGCGTGCGAGCCCACCGGCACGGAGACGCCCCCGACACAGACGGCGGCTCGGAGGGCGCCCGACCCTGCAACGCCGGGCGTGCCCATACCGCCGCGACCGGTCCCCGAGGCCGTTGAACCGTCCCCGCCTCCTGTGTACCGGGCGCTGGTCAAGCTGATCATCATCGGCGAGTTCCCGGTCGAGCTCACGGACGGCATCGAGCGGGGCCTGCGCGACGAGCTGCAGGTGGACGTCGAGCGGATCGAAGGGGTGCCCCTGCCCGCTGAGGCGTACTACCCGCCGCGCCGCCGGTACCGCGCCGAGCGACTGCTCCGATTCCTGAACGATCACCTCGAGGGCGAACCGACGACGACGCGAGTCCTGGGGATGACGTCGGTCGACATCTCCACGACGAAGCCGCCGTACGAGGATTGGGGGATCTTCGGGCTCGGCGAGCTCGGGGGCCGCTCGTGCGTCATCTCGACGTTCCGGCTCAGCCGCCGGGCACGTGACGAGGCTCATCGGCAGTTCCGCGTCGTGACGACCGCGGTGCACGAAGTGGGACACACCCTCGGGCTCGAGCACTGTGTGGAGGACCGGTGCGTGATGCGGGACGCGGAGGGCAGCATTCGCACGGTGGACACGAGCACAGGTCATCTCGGCCCGGAGTGCCGGGCCGAGGTCGACGAGGAGACGCCGCTCGTGCTGCCGGCTCACCCGGCTGAATAGCGGCACGCTCGCGGCGGGGTGGCCGCACCGCGTATCATGGCTCGATGCGAACGGTTCTCCTCGCGTGGCTCATCCTCGCCGCTGGCTGTGGTGACAGTGGTGACGCGGGACCCGAGATCGATGATTCCAGGCCCGAGTGCGAGAACATCAACCCGCTGATCTGCCTCGCGCCATGGCCCTCGAGCCGATACGAAGTGGACGACTCGACGACCACGACCGGCCGACGGCTGCGGCTGCCGGTCGAGGCCATGCCTCGCAACAACGAGGGCACGCCCATCGACCCGCGCTCCTTCAGCCGGTTCGACGGCTTCAGCCCCATGACCAGCGCGTATACGGTCTATGAAGGCCGAATCGACACGGCTGACTTGCCGGCCGAGGACCGCGTCGAAGAGAGCCTCGCCGAAGACTCTCC
>Ga0214473_10006362_pt1 | contig 14123 bp, 8 predicted proteins | sample RVTome_7_FD_203509 | JGI IMG/M metagenome (GOLD analysis project Ga0214473, IMG submission 203509) | Soil microbial communities from uranium-contaminated site in the Upper Colorado River Basin, Wyoming, United States - RVT98D197 | ecosystem: Environmental > Terrestrial > Soil > Contaminated >... | reverse complement strand
GAGTCGCAGCGCGGCTACCGCAACCTCTCGCGCCTGCTCACCGTCGGACATTGCAAGGCCGCGAAGCGGCCGCGCAGCGAGCCGCAGGCGAGCGAAGTGCGGGCCCCCGCCAAGGCCGGCAAACAGCTGTGCAGCGTGACGTGGGACGAGATCGAGGAGCACGCCGCGGGGCTCGTGGCGCTGCTGCGCGGCGACGCGACGCTCGCAGCCGAGTCGCTCGACCGGGCCCGCGCCTGCTTCGGACCGGGGCGCCTGTGGGTGGACGTGTCGCGTCACCTCGATGCTGCGGCCGAGCGCGAGTCGCGCCGGGCCGTGGCGCTGGCCGAGTCCGCGCGCGTGCCGGTGGTGGCGAGCAACGACGTGTGCCACGCGCGTCCCGAGGGTCGCACCGTCCTCGACGCGCTCACCTGCCTGCGCCACGCCACCTCGCTCGACCGCGCGGGGCGCCGGCTCGCCCGCAACGCGGAGCGCAGCCTGCTGCCACGCGAGGAGATGGTGCGCCGCTTCGCCGACCGCCCGGAGTGGATCCTGGCCTCGCGCGAGATCGCCGAGCGCTGCGCCTTCGCCCTGCGCGACCTCGGCTACCGCTTCCCCGAGTTCCCCACGCCGCCGGGCGAGACGCAGGCACAGCTCCTGCGCGCGCGGACCCTGCGCGGGGCGCGCGATCGCTACGGGGCCCCCCTGCCCTCCCGCCCGCGCGCACAGCTCGAGCGCGAGCTCGCACTCATCGAGAAGCTCGGGCTCTGCGGCTACTTCCTGATCGTGCACGACATTGCGCTCTTCGCGCGCGAGCAGGGAATCCTCTCGCAGGGACGCGGCTCCGCCGCGAACAGCGCCGTCTGCTACGCGCTCGGCATCACCGCGGTCGATCCCGTCGGCATGGACCTCCTCTTCGAGCGCTTCCTCTCCGAGGAGCGCGGCGAGTGGCCCGACATCGACATCGATCTCCCGAGCGGCGAGAAGCGCGAGCGCGTGATCCAGTACGTCTTCGGCCGCTACGGCGAGCGCGGCGCAGCGATGACCGCCGTCGTGATCACCTGGCACACGCGGCTCGCCGTGCGCGAGATGGGCAAGGTCCTCGGCATCGCACCCGACGCCCTCGACCGGATCGCGCGCACGCTCTCGTCGCTCGAGCACCGCGAGGATCTCGACGAGCTCGGAGAGATGCTTCGCCACGCCGGCGTAGACCCGCGCGCGCCGCGGGTCGCGATGCTCCTCGACCTCGCCCGCCGCGTGCAGGGGCTCCCGCGCCACCTCGGTCAGCACACCGGCGGCATCGTGATCGCGGCCGGGCGCCTCGACGAGGTGGTGCCGATCGAGCCGGCCGCGATGCCCGGACGCCGCGTCGTGCAGTGGGACAAGGACGACTGCGCCGACCTCGGGATCATCAAGATCGACCTCCTCGGCCTCGGCATGCTCGAGGCGCTCGAGACGACGCTCGACCTCGTGCGCCGCTGCGAAGGCAGGAGTGTCGACCTCGCCCACCTCCCGCCCGACGACGCCGACACCTGGGCGATGATCCGGGCCGCCGACACGATCGGCACCTTCCAGATCGAGAGCCGCGCCCAGATGGCGACGCTCCCGCGCATGAAGCCCGAGCGCTTCTACGATCTCGTGGTCGAGGTCGCGCTGATCCGGCCCGGCCCGATCGTCGGCCAGATGGTGAACCCCTACCTCGAGCGGCGCGCCGGGCGGCAACCCGTCACCTATCCCCATCCCTGCCTCGAGCCGATCCTCGCGCGCACGCTCGGCGTCCCGATCTTCCAGGAGCAGCTGCTGCGCATCGCGATGGAGGCGGCGGGCTTCTCCGGAGGCGAGGCCGAGGAGCTGCGGCGCGCGATGGGCTTCAAGCGCTCCGTGGAGCGCATGGAGAGGCTCGAGGCGCGCCTGCGCAGCGGCATGCAGGCGCGCGGCATCGTCGGAGAGGACCAGGAGAGCATCGTGCGCGGCATCCACTCCTTCGCGCTGTACGGCTTCCCGGAGTCCCACGCCGCCTCCTTCGCGCTGATCGCCTACGCCTCGGCCTATCTCAAGCGCCACCACCCGGCGGCCTTCCTGGTGGGGCTGCTCGACGCGCAGCCGATGGGCTTCTACGGCCCGGCGACGTTGGTGAAGGACGCGCAGCGCCACGGCGTCGAGGTCCGCCCGATCGACGTCGCGCACTCGCATTGGCGCTGCTCACTCGAGCAGGGGGCCGGGAACGGACCTGCCGTGAGGCTCGGGCTGCGCTTCGTCGCGGGGCTGCGGGAGAGCGCGGGCCGGGCGATCGAGGCCGAGCGGGTGCGCGCGCCCTTCGCGAGCATCGCGGACCTCGCCGCGCGCGCGCCGCTGCGCCGCGACGAGCTCGAGGCGCTCGCGGAGCTCGGCGCGCTCGCGGGGATCGACACCACGGCGGGCACGCGCCGCGCGGCGCTCTGGCAGGTGGCGGCCGTCGAGCGCGACCCGCGCTCGCTCTTCGCGGGCCGGCACCCCTCCGACGAGCCCTCGCCGCTGCGCGAGCTCGGCCCCTTCGAGGAGACGCTCGCCGACTACCGCCGCAGCGGGATCACGACCGGCCCGCACGTGATGGCGCACCTGCGCGCCACTTTGCGCCAGCGCGGCGTGCTCTCCGCCGCCGAGCTGCGCGACGTCCCGAACGGCCGCGCCGTGCGCACGGCCGGCCTCGTGATCGTGCGCCAGCGCCCGGGCTCGGCGAAGGGCTTCTGCTTCTTGACGCTAGAGGACGAGACGGGGACCTCGAACGCCATCCTGACACCGCAGGCCTTCCGGCGCTTCCGCGTCCCGCTCCACGCGAGCTCGCTCGTCCTGATCGAGGGCCCGCTCCAGAACGTCGACGACGTGGTCCACGTGCGCGTGCACCGGCTCTCGCCGCTCGCCGCCCGCGAGGGGCTCCCGGACTCGCACGACTACCGCTGAGCGAACGCCTGACAGGGACCCGCCGCGACGAATCCGACCCTGACCCGCTCGGGGGCCGTCAATGCGTCGCGCTGACCTGCTGCTTGCCGGGGCCGCGCAGCGAGCGCAGCGTGTTGACGAAGGAGACGAGGAGGCCTCCGGCGAAGATGATCCACAGCAAGCCGAAGGCCACGAGGCCGAGCGTGTTGTCGCCGGCACGGGCCCGCAGCACGAGGTTCGTGAAGAGCATCAGGAGGGCCACGTACATGCTCGTCGCGGCGGCCCACTCGAGGCTCTCGCGTCGCCGAGTCGGGGCCATGAAGGAGACCGCGAGCCACAGCGCCACGAGGAGCGCCGCGGCACACCAGCCGACCGGAGCGATCCAGCTCACGCGGAGGCCTGCGGCGCTTCGGCCGCCTCGAGCGCGCGCAGGTGCTCGAGCACGCGGCCCGCGAGCTGGTCGGGGGTGAACCCGAAGAAGCGCGCGAGGTCGGCGAGGGGGGCCGACGCGCCGAAGCGGTCGATCCCGTGCACGAGCCCGCGCGGACCGACGAAGCGGCGCAGGCTCTCGGCCCGGCCGGCCTCGACCGCCACCACGGGCGTGCCGTCGATCGGGACGAGCGAGCGCCGGTACGCGAGCGGCTGCTCGAGGAAGAGCTCGACGCAGGGCATCGACACGACGCGCGCCGGGATTCCCTCGCCGCCGAGCTTCTCGGCAGCGTCGCAGGCGAGCGCGACCTCCGAGCCCGTCGCGACGAACACCACGCGCGTCGCCGCCCCGGGGTCCTGCACCGCGTAGGCGCCCCGCGCCACGTCCTCGGGCCGGAAGGACGCCCGGCGCTCGAGCGGCCGCAGGTTCTGGCGCGAGAGCGCGAAGATGCAGGGGCCGCCGCGGTGCCGCGCGACCCAAGCCCAGGCGAGCGCCGTCTCGACGCCGTCCGCGGGCCGGAAGAGCCGGACCCCCGGAATCACGCGCAGGCCGTCGAGGTGCTCGATCGGCTGGTGGGTCGGTCCGTCCTCGCCGAGGAAGATCGAGTCGTGCGTGAACACGAAGATCGACGGCAGCTTCATCAGGGCGGCCAGCCGCAGCGAGGGCCGCATGTAGTCGCTGAAGACGAGGAAGGTTCCGCAGTAGGCGCGGAAGGTCCCGTCGAGGGAGATGCCATTGGTGATCGCGGCCATCGCGTGCTCGCGAACGCCGAAGTGGAGGTTCGCGCCCGCGAAGGGATCCGCGCCCTCGCCGGCGGCGGGACCGACGTGGCCGCGCGACTTGAGGACGGGCGGCGCCGCCGAGCCCGCCAGGTCCGCGGAGCCGCCGACCAGGTAGGGAGCCACCTCGGCGAGCCGCTCGAGAGCCACCGCAGCGTGCTTGCGCGTCGGGTCGTTCTTGCTGTCGAGCCCGGCCGCGAGGCGCGCCTCGAGGTCCTCGGGCAGGCGCTTCTCGCGGGCCGCGTCCCAGGCCTCCGCTCGATCGGGGTGCACCGCGCGCCAGCGCGCGAGGCGCGCGTCCGCTTCCGCCCGCCGCGCCCGCAGCTCCTCGCGGCGGGTCGCGAACCAGGCACGCACGTCGCCCGGGATCCAGAACTCGGGCTCGAGCGGCCAGCCGAGCGCCTGCTTGGTGAGCCGCACCTCGTCCGCGCCGAGCTTCTCGCCGTGCGCCTTCGAGGACCCCGCGCGGTTCGGGCTGCCGAAGCCGATGGTGGTCCGGACGATGACGAGCGACGGGCGCTCCGTCTCGGCGCGCGCCGCCTCGAGCGCGCGGCGCAGGCCCGCGACGTCGGCCGCGTCGACCGCCTGGACGTGCCAGCGCTGGGCCTCGAAGCGGCGCTCCACGTCCTCGCTGAAGGAGATCGAGGTGGGTCCGTCGATCGTGATGCGGTTGTCGTCGTAGAGGTAGATCAGATTTCCGAGCCCCAGGTGCCCGGCGAGCGAGGCGGACTCGGCGGAGACGCCCTCCATCAGATCGCCGTCGCTCACGATGCCGTACACGAAGTGGTGGCCCGGCCCCTCGCCGTCCGCGCCGAAGCGCGAGCGGGCAAGTCGCGCCGCGAGGGCCATGCCGACGCCGTGGGCGAAGCCCTGACCGAGCGGACCCGTCGTCATCTCGACGCCGGGGGTCTCGCCGTACTCGGGGTGGCCCGGCGTATGCGAGCCGAGCTGCCGGAAGCGCACGATCTCCTCGAGCGGGAGGTCGTAGCCGAAGAGGTGCAGCAGCGAGTAGAGCAGCATCGACGCGTGCCCGTTCGAGAGCACGAAGCGGTCGCGCAGCGGCCAACCGGGATCGCCGGGATCGAAGCGCAGGTGGCGGTCCCAGAGCTCGAACGCGGGCCGCGCGAGACCCATCGGCGCGCCGGGGTGGCCGCAGCCGGCCCGCTCCACGGCGTCGACCGCGAGGAAGCGGAGGGTGTTCTCGATGCGTTCGCGCAGCTCGGCGCTCGGCTCGCTCATGCGTCTCTCCGGCGGAGGTTCGGGGGGCGCGAAGGCTCCGCCTTCAAGCTTACAGGCAACGGCACCCGACGGGAACCTCCGGGCGCGGCCCGCGGCGTGTGGCGCATCGACCCGCTCGCGAGCCGGCAGCTCCAGTCGAACGCGGCGAGCTTCCCGGCGGATTCCGCTCGGCCGGGTGCGCCCGGAACGAAACGCCATCTCGGGTCCGACCGGGCCTGCGGGCCATCGAATAGACGCTATCCTGGCGCGTCAATTCCCACGGCCCCGCGAAGGCGGCGGCCGGTTCTCACGACGAAGGAGTTCTCCGATGAGCGATCGCAGCAAGGATGCCCTCTCCCGACGCGACTTCCTCCGCACCGGCCTCGCCGCCGGCGCGCTGATCCCCGTGGCCGGGCTCGTGCTGCGAGCGCCCGCGGCGTGGGCCGCGGACGAGAAGCTCGTCACGGAGACGCCCGCGATGGCCCCGACCGTGCAGGCCCTCCAGTACAAGATCGTCTCCGACAAGCCCGACCAGAACTGTGCGAACTGCCAGTTCTACACCGCCGGCTCGGGCGGCACGGGCAAGTGCCTGCTCTTCACGCAGGGGCTCGTCTCCGAGAAGGGCTGGTGCATGTCCTGGACGAAGAAGCTGGCCTGAGGCCCGAGGGGGCTTCTGACCGCGCCGAGGGCGTCAGGCGACGATCCCCTCGGTGCGAAGCTGTCCGATCCGGACGGGGTCGAGGCCGAGCTCGGCGAGGACCTCGTCGGTGTGCTCGCCGAGGCGCGGCGCCGGGCGTGCGATGGCCGCGGGCGTCGCGGCGAAGCGCACCGGGGGTCGCGGCTCGCGGATGCGTCCGAGGGTCGGGTGGACGCTCTCGACGAGCGTCCCCGAGGCCTCCACCTGCTCGAAGCCTGCCACGTCCTCGAGGCGCAGGATCGGCGCGCAGGGGACGTCCTCGGCCACGAGCCTCGCGAGGAGCTCGTCGCGGGATTGCCCGCGCGTCGCCCGCTCGAGCTCTTCGCCGACCAGCGTGAGGTGGGCAAAGCGCCCGCCCGCGGTGGCGAAGCGCGGGTCCGCCGCCAGGTCCGGCCGCCCCGTCGCGCGGAAGATCCCGGCCCACTGCGCGTCCGTCACGGCCGCCACGGCCACGAAGCCGTCTCGCGCCTCGACCGCGCGGTAGGTCGCCGAGATCGGCGGAATCTCGACCACGCCGTCCGTCTCGAGCAGCGTGTGGTTCACGAAGCCATCGGGCCAGAGGAACGCGAGCGAGGCGTCGAGCATCGAGAGGCGCAGGTGCTGGCCGCCGCGGCCGCGCTCGCGCGCGAGGAGCGCCGCGGTGATGGCCTGCGCCGCGGTGAGCGCGGTGACCTTGTCGCACCAGGTCATCCGCATGAACTCGGGCCGGCCGTCGTCCCCAGTTCCCTGCAGGTAGGGTGCGCCGGTCAGCGCCTGGATGATGTGGTCGTAGGCCGGGCGCGCCGCATAGGGTCCCGTCTCGCCGAACGCCGAGAGCGACACGTAGACGAGCTCTGGGTGCCGCTCGCGCAGCAAGGGCTCCCCGAGCCCTAGCCGATCGATCACGCCGGGGCGGAAGTTCTGGACGAAGACGTCGGCGCGGCTCGCGAGCTCCCGCACGATCTCCCGGCCCGCGTCCTTGCCGAGATCGACCACGATCGAGCGCTTGCTGCGGTTGCAGGTGGCGAAGAAGGTCGACATCCCGCCGCGCATCGTGGAGAGGTACCGCATCACGTCGCCGATGCCGGGCCGTTCGACCTTCACGACCTCCGCGCCCTGGTCGGCGAGGATCATCGTGGCGAGCGGACCCGTCAGCATCGCCGTGAGATCGAGGATCCGATATCCGTCGAGCGGTCCCGGCATGACTCGCTTCGCGACCTCCGCGCTGGCGCCGCTCAGGCGGCGAGGCTCGCGAGGAGCTCCTCGCTGCGTCGCTGGCTCCTCGCGCGGCTCGCCGCGTCCGCTCCGACTCCGAAGACCATCGCACACAGATCCGTGACGCCCGCCCCGGCGTACGAGCGCAGGCGCTCCCGGACCTGGGCCTCGTTTCCCACCACCGCGACGTCGGCGGGCGAGCGCGCGTCGCCCCGGGCGAGCATGCGCGCGTAGGTCGGGATCTGCTGGTACATCCCGTAGAGGCGATCCGCCGTCGCGCGCCCCTCGTCGCGATCGTCGCACACCGCCACCGGGAGGCCCGCGATGACGCGCGGCGTGGGCCGCCCGGCCGCCCGCGCCGCCGCCTCGAGGCGCGGTACGACGTGCTCGGCGTGCGTGCGCTCGTCTCCCATCCAGGTGATGGTGCCGGCGGCGCGCTCGCCCGCGAGCTTCAGCATCAGGGGTGCCAGCGCTGCAAGGTAGATGGGGACGGGCGTGGCCCCCGGCACGTCGAGCCGCGACTCGACGCGGTAGCGCTCGCCTTCGTAACGCACCGGCCCGCCGAGCCGCCCGGGCCCCCCGCCGGTCGCGTTCGCCTCGGCCTGCGCGGCGAAGCAGGCCTCGAGCACCCCCACGTACTCGCGCACGTGGTGGATCACGCCCGCGTAGGACGCCCCGTACCAGCCCTCGGCGACCATCTGGTGGGAAGGCCCGATCCCGAGCAGCAGTCGCCCGCCGCAGGCGGCCTGCGTGGTGAGCGCGTGCTGGGCCATGCCGTAGGGATGGCGCGACCAGGTCGGCACGACGGCCGTCCCGAGCTCCATCCGCCGGGTGTGCTGCCCGGCGATCGCGAGCGAGGTGAGCGCGTCGAGGCTCCACGGCACGTGCGGCACCCAGCCCGTCGCGAGCCCCTGCTCCTCGGCCCAGCGCGCCTTTTCGATCACCCGCTCGAGCGTCGAGCCGCGCGGGCTGGTTTCGGCGATGAACATCCCGATGCGCACGCTGCCATTCTACAGCAGCCGGGGAAGCACCTTCTCGGTGAAGAGCGTGAAGCTGCGGTGGGAGAGCGGCGCGCACAGCAGGTAGTCGAGGAACATCTCCTCACGCAGGCGCAGGAGCTCGTCGGCGACCTCGTCGGGCGTCCCCCAGACGACGACGCCGTCCAGGTAGCGATCGATCGGGTCCTGGTCGAGCTTCAGGAAGCTCGCACCCGCGAGTCCCACCTGCGCGTGCTTCGGATCGATGTACGAAGCCACCAGCCACCGCGCGCCGCTGCGCGCCACCTGCTCGGCCTCGTCGCGGGTCTCGGCCACCGCAAGGAGGCGCGCCATGGGAAGCTCGCGTCCGACGATGGAGTGGCCGTGCTTCTCGAGCTCCTCCCGGTAGAGCTCGCGCTTCCGCGCAATCTCCTCGTGGGTCGAGTGCGGATCCAGCAGGATCGAATGGCCGCACGAGGCCGCCCACTCGATGGCCGGCGGAGACGACGCGGCCACCCACGTCGGCGGATGGGGCTTCTGGAGGGGCTTCGGCAGCACCTCGACCGCGTCGAAGTCGAAGTACTGGCCGTGCCAGGTGAGCTTCTCCTGCTTCCAGGCCTCGAGCACGACCTCGAAGTGCTCGCGGAAGCGCGGATAGCTCTCGTCCGGAGGCACTCCGAAGTTCACGAACTCGTTGCGGTCGAAGCCGCGCCCCGCGCCCCAGTTGACGCGGCCGCCGGAGAGCACGTCGAGGAGCGCCACCTCCTCGGCGAGGCGTAGCGGGTGATAGAAGGCCGCGAGGGACACTGCCGTGCCGATCCGCAGCTTGCGCGTGCGGTTCGCGACGTGCACGCCCATCAGGTGCACCGAGGGACAGACGCTGTAGCCGGTGAAGTGGTGCTCGGCGAGCCAGACGGCGTCGTAGCCGGTCTGGTCCATCACCTCGATGCGCTGGAACGCGCGCGCGTAGACGGTCTCGAGCGCGACCCGCCGCTCCGGCCAGCTGAAGAACTGGAGCACTCCGACCTTCACGCGATTCCTCCTGTCGCCGAGCGGGCACGCGCCCCGCACCCGCGGCGCCACGAGGCGGACTCTTGCTCGGTGTCCTAGTCGTCGATTGATCCCGCGGCGTCCGGGACCGGGAGCTCCGTCGCGTCCAGGGACCGCGTGTTGGCGCGGTAGATCACTCCGTCCTGGATGCGTCCGAGATCGAAGCCCTCCGTCTGTACGTTCGCCCCGATCGGGTTCCGGGTCACCACGGACGAAGGCTCCAGGCACTCCCAGTCGATCACACGGCCCTCCGCGTCGAAGTCCGTGCGCTCGAGCAGGCAGAGCCCGTGGAGATCCGCCTCGCCTTCCCGCGCGATCTGGACTCCGGCGAGGCCCGCGTCGTTCGACGTGAAGTGCGAGAGATCGAGGATCGCGCCATCGACCGCCTGGAGGTTCACCCCGCTCACGGCGTTCCCGATCCTGGAGCGCGTGCGCGAGACGCCCACGAAACCCAGCGTGGCCGACGTGCCTTCCCCCGTGAGCTGGAGCCCGGCAAGCCGGCTATCGAGGATCGAGAACAGGGCGCCCACGAGCCGCGCCCCGTCGTGGACCTGGACGGCGCCGTATCGGGCCGGAGCGGCGAGCGGATCGGCCGCCACGTCCGGATGGACGCCGGTGCTGCTCACGAAGAGGTCCCGAGCATTGGCCGCGGTGCCTGGGCTCGCGAGCGCGAGCCCGGCCGATTCGTTCCCGACCAGGTTCACGTCGTCGAGCGAGGCCAGCGCGCCACAGCTCAAGTAGATCCCCGTGCCGTGCTGGATCGATGCGGGCGTGCTGCGTGTGAGGCTCACCGCGCCATCCCGGAAATCGAGCGATCCGCCGCGCTGGCGCACACCGTACTCGCGCGCTCCCACGACGACGACATCGGAGAGCGACGTTCGCGCACAGGGGTCGTCCACGAAAACGCCGCGCCCATCGGCCGGCGCGACCGTGAGACCCTCGAGACGGAGCTCGAAGGGACCCCCGTTCGAGAGCGTGCCGCGGATCGCGGTCGCGCCCGGCCCGCTCCCGCGGATGTGCACGTGACGTACGAGCTCGACGTCCTCCACGTACAAGCCCGCGGCCGCGCGCAGCTCCACCCCGCAGCGGTCGTCCTCCGCCGCCTGCGCGAGCGCCTGGCTGAGCGTCTCGAACGCGCAGATCGGGCTGCCCGGCGGCGCGAGGCCGCAGCCGAGGCGAGCGGCGTCGTTCGGATCGACGTGGTAGGTCGTGAGCGCGCAGGCGTCGAACGGACATTCCGCCGGGGCAAGCTCGCAGGAGCGGTCGGGATCGGGAGGTGGGACCGGGGGTGCCGTGGCGAGCAGGTCGATCGCGGCCGCGGCTGCATCCCCGCCGGCTTGCAGCTCCAGCGCGCTCGCAGGTGCGAGGATCCCCCGCCTCACGAAGCTCGTCAGCTGCGAGTCGAAGTGCGCAAGCGCGCGCTTCGCTGCCGCGGAGTCGCCGCTTCGAAGCCGGCGCCCGGTCCTGGAGATCGTTCGCGAGAGCACGCCGGCCTGGGCCTTCGGGAGCTCGCGCTCTGCGACGAGCGCATCGATCGCATCGAAGAGCGCCGCCAGCGCCGCCTCCAAGGTGCCGGACTCCGGCGTCGGCGCGCGCATCGCGGCCACGAAGAGCGTGCTGCTGCCCGGCGCCGGCGTCGTGGGCAGGCCCGCGGCACCGCCGCCGCAACCCGAGAGCACCTCGGCCCAGGCTGTCCCGGAGGTTTCGAGGGCGACCTCCTGCGCGTCGAGCGTGAGCCTCGGCACACCCTGCGCGTCGGGAACCTCGCGCAGGCCGAGGCTCCCCGGTGCGAAGCGCAGCGTCCCGAGCCTCCGGTAGTCGCTGCCGACGCAGCCGCGCATGAAGAGCGCGGCCGTGATCTCCACGGCGCTCACCCACGAGGCGGGCGACGCAGTCCCCTGCGGGACGAGATGCACGGCGAGGCGGGGATCCTGCGCACCCGCCCCCGCAAGCCAGGCCGCGAGCTCCGACTCGGCGACGTCCGCTTTCGCGACGCAGATCTCGGTGGGACGCGTCGCACCCGATCCGACACCTCCAAGTGTCAACGGGGTAGTCGGAGCCGATGCGTCGCCGGGTGGGGGAGGAAGGGGTACGCTGCCGCCCTGCCACCACGCGCCGGCCCGGCATCCGCTGCGCCCGACCGTGAAGGCGAGCGCGACGCTCCCGTCGGCGAGCCGCCGGAACTCGGGAACGAGCAGGCCGCCCAGGCGCGTGGCGTAGACGCCCGCGGAGAGCTCGTGGCGGAACTCGGCCTGGAGCTGGAGCTCGGGAAGCGCGGGAGGTGCCGCCGCCTGCGCACCCGCAAGCGCTGTCGCCACGACCATCGGAGCGAGAGCCGAAGCCACTCGGCGCATCATCCGCCCCGTCGGCAACGAGCCTGGGGCCCGTGCCGCGCTGCCAACGATCCTACACCCTCCGCTCGCATCCGGGGAAGCGAAATCATCCGACGGCGAAGGGACCTGCGTCGCGGCGGAGGGCCGCCGCAATCGACCCGCCCCCCCCCGAGGACGGCTGATATCATCGCGAGCCATGATCGACCGGCCGGGCGCAACCGTGGAAGCGCGCCCACCGCAGCTGCTGGGATCCCGGGCGCCCCACGCGCTGCCGCTCTTCCTGGCGGCGCTCGCGGTCGTCTTCCTGGCATCCGTCTACCCGCGAATCGCCCAGTACGAAGACTGGCTGGAGTCGCCGGAGCGATTCTTCTCGCGCGGAGTGCCGGTCGCCGGAACCGATTCGTACCTCTTCTTCCGCTACGCGAAGGAGTACGAGCGGGGACAGGCTCCCGGCGACCGCGATCGCCTGCGCAACTTTCCCGACGGCGGCGAGCGCCTGCCGACTCCTGCCCTGAGCACGGCGATGGTCGCGATCTCGAGGTGGACGGGACTGGACATCTATCGCGCGGGGCTCTGGATCACGATCGTCTCGTCCAGCCTCTTCGTCTTCCCGCTCGGCGTCTACTGCTTCCGACTGGAATCCCCCCTGTCCGGAATCTGGGGCGCGCTCGTCGGTAGCTTCGGCACCAACTACTACCTGCGCACGGCGGTCCACCGGGTCGACACGGACGGCGGGAACCTCTTCTTCCTGTGGCTCGTCTCCCTGCTCGTCCTGGAGGTGGGCCTCCGGTCCGAGCAGCGCCGCGCCCGCCTCGCGACCGCGGCCCTGGCAGGACTGTGCCTCCAAGCATTCTGCGTCTGGTACGCCCAGCCGGGCTTCGTCGCCGTATTCGTCGGGAGTCTGGTGGTCTACCTCTTCGCTCGTCGCACCGACACCAGAACCCTGCTGCTCCTCTCGGCCGTCGTGGTGCTGTTCGCGGATCCCTCGCTTCTTCACCGGGCGTCCCTCGATCTCCAGGAGTTCCTGCAGCGGTACGTCCTGGCCCGCGGCAACGACCCCGCTGCGTTGCGGGGTGGACTCCTGTTCCCCAGCATCCTCGGCGAGATCGCCGAGCTGCGCCGTCTGCCGCTGCTGGAGAGCCTCGGCCAGGCGACCGGCCACCCGGCGGTGGGCGTGCTGGGCCTCGTGGGATTCGTCCTGTTCGCGCTGGGGCGACCAATCGAAGCGATCCCCCTGCTACCGCTGCTGGCACTCGCCGTGCTGGGGCTCGTGAGCGCCCAGCGCTTCCTGATGTACCTGGGGCCCTTCCTGGGGATCGGCTGTGGCTGGCTGATCACCTCGATGCTTCGAGGCGTCTGGCGGCGGATCGGAGTCCTGGCGACGCTGCCCCCGGCGCGGAGCAGTTCCGTGGCCCTTCTCGTGGGCGTCGCACCGCTCGCGGTCCTGCTGCCCGCGACGACCTTCTTCGCGATTCCGCAACCCACGATCCCGCTCGAGCTCCTCGCGAGCCTCCAACGCATGGGGGATCGACTGCCGGCCGAGACAGCCATCGTCCACACCTGGGGACATGGCTATCTGGTTACGGCGCTGACCGGCGCCGCGACCTTCAACGATGGCTTCGATCCGGATCCCGTGGTCGAACAGCTCGTCGATCGGGGCCTCACCGATGCCGACCCCGCGGTTCTGCATGATCTCACGTCGTTCATCGCCACCCTAGGTCGACGCGGGATCGATGCCGCAATCGAGCGAGAGTCGTCCTATCCAGGTCTGCTCCGGAGCGCGAAAGGCTCGGAGCCTCCCGCCGAGGTGCGACTCTTCGTCCTGCTCACCGGGGAGATGGTGATCCGGTTCGGCGATCTCTGGCAGAAGGGGCGCTGGAACTTCGACACGAAGAGCGGCAGCCGTGAGGGCTACGACGTTCGACATTGCGTGCCGATTCGCGCTGGATTGCGCTGCAGCAAGCCGGGGAAGCCGGACCTCTCGGTGGACCTCGAGCAGGGCCGGGTGAACGCACGCGCCCCGCTCGCGAGGTTCGTACGCGTCGTGGCCGGTCGGGTCGTAGAAGAGCGGAGCTACCCGCATCCAGGCGGCATCTGGATGCAGCTGCTCGAGTCGGACGCCGGCGAGCCTCACACGCTGCACATCCTGAGGCCCGAGGTCTTCGAATCGAACTTCAACCAGATGTACGCACTCGCGCGCTTCGACCCCGAACGCTTCCGGCTGGTCTTCGACGAATTTCCCGTCGCCCGACTGTATCAGGTCCTTCCGGCGCTCGTCCCCCCGGCGACGGCGAAGTCCCGCTGAGGGAAATCCCTTCGCTCGCCCCACGCCGCCGCGGCAGGGCTCGCCCATCGGGATCGCCCACGCTCGCTCCGGTGGCAGCGGCCTGGGGGATTTCGGGTCGGGGTGGTGGGATTCGAACCCACGACGCTGACCTCCCAAAGATCAGGCTCTGGCCGCTGAGCTACACCCCGACGAGCGAGGAGTGTACCCGCAAGGACGCGAAGCGGCAGCGGAGCGTCCGCGCAGCGAGGCGCAGCCGAGCGAAG
>Ga0214473_10006361_pt1 | contig 14123 bp, 15 predicted proteins | sample RVTome_7_FD_203509 | JGI IMG/M metagenome (GOLD analysis project Ga0214473, IMG submission 203509) | Soil microbial communities from uranium-contaminated site in the Upper Colorado River Basin, Wyoming, United States - RVT98D197 | ecosystem: Environmental > Terrestrial > Soil > Contaminated >... | reverse complement strand
GATTATGATCAAGATAGCCGGCCCTTTCCACAAAATCGAGTTTAGACACACCGAAGAAAAAATCGGGCATTCTCGTATCAATGATGTTCGCTTTGCCGATTTTGCTTATGACATACTCTTTTGTGGCAAAAAGGGATTTGTTGGCTTTCCCCTGATACGTTCCCGCCTTGGGTTTCACGATCTCGGTGGAAATTGGTTTTTTGGCCTCCTTCCACTTATTGAACCCGCCGTCCAGGATGGCGACATTCTCAATGCCCCCGTAGACAAGCGTCATGGCCACCCGCGTCATGTTCACCTGGTCGGTCGGCGTATCGGTCTTACCCACAACCACCACCTGAGAGCCGGCCTTGATCCCTGCGGATCCGATCACATCGAAGAGGTCGTCATCTTCAGGAAGTTCATTGTCGAGAGCCTTTTTCTTAACGGCCCACGTCCCATAGAATACGTTGATGGAATTCGGGATATTTCCCTCCTTGTATTCTTCCACCTTGCGGATATCAACTATGATAAGCTTGGAATCATTGAGGTTTTTCTCAAGCCAATCACCCGAAACGACCGGCGCGATATCCCTCGCCAGTGCGAAAAGCGGCAATGCGAACACGAACGCCAGCACCAGGTACAACAGTCTTAATTTTCTCCCTTTCATAAAAACCTCCTATTTTTTGATTGATTTTGGTGTATAGATCAGCCCTTCGTTTGCCTTGGACCCGTCTTTGATCAGTTTTTCCTTCGTCAGAAACCCCTCCTTCTCGACATGGCATACATCGCAGGATCGCGTTCGCTCCGTCCGTTTTTTTATGTTATGCGGGACGGTGTCCCAATAATTCGGCAGGAGATCGAAATTCTCCATCTTGATCCCTGCTGCCTTAAAGGTATCTCTTACGGTCGGAATGACCCGCAGGGTGGTGATCTTTTTTTTGTCGCGGGGGTTGGGACCGAGGATAAAGGCGGGGTTTGACGTGGCCCCTTTCCCCAGATGACAATCGTAGCAGTTTCTGTACTGGCCTAAAGCATGGCAACTTGCACAGCTCATCTTGCCTGCATGCGTCGTATGGGCCGATTTTGCTTTCTCGGTCTTCTCCTATCCCGCCGGATGGCAGTTGAGGCAGGCAGGGCGGTCCTTCCTCTCCTGTCGGGATGTGTAAGCTTTGCCGTCGCCGTGGAATTCGGTCTTATTATGGCAGTCCATACAGACCATCCCCTTCTGGTAATGGACGTCCGGCGTTCCCCCGTATTCGCCGGTGAACTCGGGATAGACTCTCCCCCCATGACAGAGGGCGCAGGTCTTCCCCTCGTCCCTTTTTACGAACCGATGTCCTTTCAGCAAACCTGCGCTGATGCCGCTGATCGCCGGACCTTTCACGTGACAATCGCCGCAGGAGGCATGGCAGCACTGAGTGCCGGCAATCTCCCAGCACGGTCGCTCTGTGTGTTGATAGGCCGCGCAATTGGAATACAACTGTTCCGAACACCCCAGGAGATCCCACCAGGGTGTCTTCCCGCTCCAAAAATCTGCCATCTTTCCCCCAGGCTTGCTTAATTTCCGGGTAACGGCTCACCCCCTCATTCATAGACAAATACCACCGCCGCCATGATTGTTGTGTACCCGTTGCTCTTCACGATGCTGGATTGGGTAATATTCCGGGTCGCGACGATCTTGCCGCTGATCCGGAAGATCTCCCTCTTTTCGTCCCAGCTCTCGTCCACGTTGAAATCGATGCCGAGCGTTGAGGCCAGCATGGCGGCCGCCAAGTCCTCCGCATGTTCACCCGCCTGTCTCCCCGTCTGGCCGAAGGCATGATATTCGCTTATGTACCCATAGGCGGCCTTGTCCACAGGAACGGCGCAACTGACGGAAGCCGCAAGGAGGCGCCCCGGTTCGTCGCTGCAACATCGGCTCATGACGCAGAAAGTGATGGCGCCGGGCAGGATCTCCCGAATCGCCGCAGCCTTCGAAATGAATCGGCAGCCGGGCGGCAGGATGCTCGACACCTGCACCAGATTGCATTTTTCGATGCCGGCATCCCTGAGGGCCAGCTCGAAGGAGTGCAACTCCTCCCGATGCCTGCCCACCCCCTTGGTCAAAAACATCCCCCGGGGAACAAAGCTCATTGAACGCCGGGCTCCTTCCGTGTCAGTGATCGCAGACATTGGCTCCGGTCGTCAGCTCGCCGCTGAGGTACTCGGCCACCACCTTTTCCGGGACCTCCGACAAGGCGCCGGTGACCACGTGAATGCCCTTGCCGAGGAACAGTTCCTGGGCCCGCGAACCCATGCCGCCGGCGATGATGATATCGGCCCCCTGTTCCTGCAGCCACGTGGGTAAAAGCCCTGGCTCATGGGGCGGTGGGACGACCATGGTCGTTTTCAGGATCGTTTTGTTGTCCGCATCCACATCGAACAGGGCAAACTGCTCACAATGGCCGAAGTGCGAACACAGTCGCCCCTCTGCCGTGGGAACGGCAATTCTCAATGACTTCATTTCTTTCTCCTTGATGGGTTGAGGCATTCGGGAAATCCGGCCTGTCTCAGGTTTGCTTTGCTCCTGCAACTGCAAGACGGGTTGGATCGCCCGGATGAAAGCCTGGGCGGACTCGGTCTCTCTGTGATGATAGACGAAAGGCTTCCCCTCATCGGACCCCTCGACGATCTGGGGGTCCATCGGGATCCGGCCGAGGAAGGGGACACCCATCTGCTTGGCCATGGCCTCCCCACCGCCGCTTTTGAAGACCTCGATCATTTTTTGGCAGTGCGGGCAGACCAGACCGCTCATGTTTTCAATCACCCCCAGAACGGGAATCTTGAGCTGACGGCAGAAATTGATGGACTTCCGCACATCCTGAAGGGAGAGATCCTGGGGCGTCGTGACGATCACGGCACCGTCGCTTTCGGGGATGAGCTGCGCCACGGAAAGGGGTTCATCCCCCGTTCCCGGCGGAAAATCGACGATCAGATAGTCCAGTTCACCCCACTGCACATCCGTCAGGAGCTGTTTGATGACGCCCATTTTCATCGGGCCCCGCCAGATGACGGCCTCGTCCGAATGGCCGAGGGCAAATCCGAGGGAGACCACCTTGATCCCGTAGTCGCTTTCCAGAGGCAGTATCCCGCCTCCGTCCGCCGCTTTGAAAAGCTCTCCTGTCATGTTCAGAAGCATGGGAACGCTGGGGCCGTGAAAATCGACATCCAGAAGACCTGTCTTCCAGTCTTCCCTGGCCAGGGCTACGGCGAGATTCACCGCAACGGTGCTTTTCCCCACCCCGCCTTTTCCGGAGAGCACCAGGATCTTACGGTCTATTTTCGACAAGCGGCTGATCAGCGCCGCATCCTCGGTGAACATCTTGAGTTTGTCATCGGCTGCCTGTCCACCGCTCGCTTCGCAACCGTTCTTTTTTTCACTGCAGTGCATCCTCTTAGTAAACCTCCAAATTTATCTTATGATGAAGGATCTGCAACCCTCATCCATGGATTTCCTTGCATAAATGCAACAGGAATGAGAACGATGACCTTTCGCGGTCAGTCATACGCACGGCGGACACCCTCGTCGGCAATGACGTGACGGGTCACTTCCTGCCAGAGCGGGGCATCCCAGGTGTGAAGCCCCCGATGAACCAGGTAGTATTTCTGGGGAATCGGATGGGTGCCGAAAACAACGTCAATCCCGAACCGGGACTGGATGAAATCCCTGAAAAAACCGATCCTGGGACAGGGTGGATACCCGACGATCAGTCCGGTGGCCAGATGAATCACATTGGCCCCGTTGCGGACCATCTCCTCCGGGGCGTATTCGATGTTGCCGCCGGGGCATCCATCGCAGGTTACATATCCCACCAGGACCGCTTCCCTCTCCCGATAAAGGCTGAAGGCCCCTTCCCTCTCCCGCAAGGCATTGAAGCACTTACCGCCCGAGCAGCGGTGATAGCGGTGGCAGATGATGATCCCAATCTTGACGGACTCCCTTTCCATCATGACAAACCCCCTTTCTAAAATTCAATCCTGTCGGGAAGAACCATATGAGGCCTGGGAAAGATTATAACGCCGTTACTTGCAGCAGGACCCCGGCTCATGGCACGGTGGCTCCCCGCAGCGCTCTTCCCTGCCGCAGCAGGTCCTGCCCCCCCGAGCCCCGATCATCCCGTCCATCCGGGATGTCACACCTTTCGACAGGACCCTTCTCAGTGAGGCGCTGCCACAGTGCCTGCACATCATGTCCGCCCTTCCACCGGAAAGCCCTTCGATGAACTCGGAGGTCCCCCCGCACGCCGCACATTCATACTCGTAAATTGGCATCTCGAACCCTCCCGAAATAGTTGATCAGATCCACCTCATCCAAAAGCATAGGCGCCATCGGCCGACTCCATATCCGGATCCAATCCTATCAAAGACGGTTACGCACGACCGGCAGGACGATCCTCCACAAGGCGGTCCCGGACACCCTTCCCTCCGGTAACGGTCAGCCGAGGGCATAAACGACATTTCTCCATACGGCCCGGATGTCGACGGAAATCGCGCCGCCGGTGTATTCCACGACCGACGTCTTCATGATCTGGGCCCTTGTGACGGCCGGATCATAGCGTATCCGACCGGCCGTCCGGACACCCCTCCGGGCGGTCTCACGCTTGATCCGGTTCGCCATTTCGGGGTTGATATCCCACTTGTTGATGCAGAGCATCAGCGGGATTCGGAAATGACCGGTCAGGTCCACCACGCGCTGGACGTCGTGCAACCCCGAACAGGTCGGCTCCGTCACGGCCAGCACAAGATCGGCCCCGGTGATGGAAGCGATGACGGGGCACCCGATGCCGGGTGAACCGTCGGCAATCAGCAGGTTGAATCCATCTTTTTCCGCGATGCCTCGCGCCTCGCGGCGCAGCAGGCTGACCAGTTTTCCGCTGTTGGCCTGGGCGATGCCGAGCCTCGCATGGACCATGGGCCCGTAGATCGTCGACGAGATGAACCATTGTCCGCTGACGACCGGTTCAAAACGGATCGCTTCTGCCGGACAGAGGCGAGCACAAAGGCCGCAACCCTCGCAGGAAATCGGATCCACCGTAAACCGGTTTTGCCCATCGGGACCGGCAACGGACGACACCGCAACGAAGCGGCACACCTCCTGACATATGCCGCATCCGGTGCACAGATCCTCCTGAATGGCGGCCTTCTTCCCCCCGGAGAAATCCTCCCGGCGCTCGATCCGCGGATTGAGCACCAGGTGCAGATCCGCCGCATCCACATCACAATCCACCAGGATCTTCCGCTCGGCCAGCGCGGCAAAAGCCGCGACCAGACTGGTCTTTCCCGTACCGCCCTTCCCGCTGATCACAACAATCTCTTTCATACTACACGCCCCCTCTTTCCCTGATCCGCCCTGTCCTGCCTTTCGTTCACCAGGGACGCTATGCGCCGGTAACATCGATCGAACACCTCCCGGTACTCCGGCAGCTTCAAGAGGTCGATATCCCCCCGGGAATAGCTCTCCGCAATCCGCCGGTCATCGGGAATGGACAACAGGATCTCGATCTTCTCGCGTTCACAATAGGAACGGACCCCCTCGTCTCCTGCGTCGCAACGGTTCAAAGCCACGGCGAAGGGCCTCGCAAGCGCCCGCACCATCTCGACAGCCAGCGTCAGGTCATGGAGGCCGAAGGGCGTCGGCTCCGTCACCAGCAGGACAAAGTCCGTCCCCCGGACCGACTCCACAACGGGGCAGGATGTTCCCGGCGGCGAATCGATGATGAAGAGGTCCGCGGCATCTCCCCGCTCCCGCACCCGGCGGATGACGGCAGGGCTCATCACCTCGCCCACATTCAACCGTCCTTGAATAAAACGAATGCCGTGGCTGACGCCCTCTTCAACCACCCCGATGGGATGCCCCTCCTCGACGATCGCCTTTTCCGGACATAACAGAAAGCAGGCGCCGCAGCCATGACAGAGTTCACTGAAGACCAGAACCTGACCCTTCATCACGGTCAGCGCATTATATTCGCAAACATCGGCGCAGATGCCGCAACCGTTGCACCGCTCCTCAAGCACCTTTGGCTGGGGAATGGTCACCGGGCGAGATCCGGTGATCTCCGGCTTGAGAAAAAGGTGGCAGTTCGGCTCCTCGACGTCGCAATCAAGCAGGGTGACCGGTTGACCCAAAGATGCGATGGTCAGGGCAAGATTGACGGCAATCGTCGTCTTCCCCGTCCCGCCCTTTCCACTGGCAATGGCGATCTTCAAAACATACTCCTTTTACTGAAAAAAGAAGCGCCGGCAAGGGGATGAAAGGGGGTTGCGCATAACCCTTTGCCAACGCTCCAAACGGTTATTCGGTTTTGTTTCTCGACGCCAAAGCTTCCATGCGCGCCTGAACTTCTTTCAGGCCGTTTTCCAGATATTGGGCCTGCCCCTTTAAGACATCCAATTCATTCTGCGGCGTCCCCGGCTGCGCGAAAAAGGACATCCCACCAGGAATCGGATTCCCGGCAAAATACTGCCATCCCGGCACGCCGGTCGCAAAGAAGCGGTTGCGCCGCCCCCTGCCGCCGCGCCCCCCGAAAAAAGTACCGCCCGCACCGTAAGCGGGATTCGTAAATCCCGGGACCCCGTAGCCGGCGCAGAAACCCGCACCCCGACCTGTCATGGGTCCCATACCCATGGGACCTGTTCTGTCTCCACCTGGCATAATCTTTACCTCCTTTACGATGTTTTATAAGTCATCGGAAGTCGCTGCAATCCTTCGCTGCCGGCGCCTTCACTTTCTGGAAACGCGCTCCAACCATGAGAAGAGCAGATCAAGAACCGTCGGGCCGATTCCTTTGCCACGACCTGTCAACCGGCCGTCCGAACCTGATCCGGAATCCGCGATCCTTTGACGCACCTGATCCTCTCACCGTGCAGCCGCCCAAACTGCGTCCCGTCCCCGCTCCCATTCCCCTGGGGCCTGTTCCGTCTCCTCTTGGCATTCGATCACCTCCCTGTCCCGTCCCCCACAAACAGGGACATTCTGAATCTGCTTGTGGATGACCGTTTCATGGATTCAACTCCCCGTTTAAAACACATACCCCTTGGCAGTAGGCGCTTTCACTTCCTGCAAGCGCCCCTCCTTCCACGCGGCCACCGCATCACGAACCGTCAGGGTGTCGCTTCCGAACTGGAAAACCCGAATGGAAATCGCTTCCAATGCCCTGAAGGCATTGGGCCCGACATTGCCGGTCAGCACGACATCGACGGATTTGTTGGCTATCTGACGGGCCGACTGAATACCTGCGCCCTGAGCCGCGTTCACGTTCTGGCTGTTTTCCAAAACTTCGACATTCGTCTCCTCCGGATCCGTGATCACAAAATACCTCGCCCTGCCAAAGACGCGGTCGACCGGACTGTTGAGATCCCCGCCACTGGCTGTAATCGCTACTTTCATCTTTACTGTCCTTTCCCTCTGGTTTGTAGTCTCAAAGAAGACTTGAATCACCCTCGTCGTTCCCCATCGTCGCCCTTCACCTTGTCGGGCAATGGGCAGACGCCACCGCGACGCCACCTTTTCCTGCCCCGTACGCGGCTCAGCCCCGGGCCAAAACCGGGCAGAATGAAGCGGGCATCGGAAAGATCGCCGTCCATATAAGCCCCGATGACCTCTTCGATGGACCCGCTCAGCCAGGAGATGACCTGAATGCCGGCGGTCACCAGCGTTCTTTCCAGAGGCCTTGATATGGCCCCGCACAAGAACGCATCGAGCCCGAGGGCCTTGAGTTGACTGACCCTCAAGGACCACGCCTGCGACTCAAAAGACAAGGCAGATCGGCCCACCATCTCGTTCGCCTCGATATCGAAGATCATCAGGCCGTTACAAAAATCACAGGCCGTTGAAACTGAGTCTTCCCATACCGTCACGGCAACCTTCATCTCCCTCTCCCTGCAAGGTACTTATCAATAATTGTGCCACAGGCCTGTAAACAGACATGAACCTTTTTTTCACAGTTATAACAAATCTTTATCTTGTTATTAAAAAATAGACTCGGCCAGCATGGTCGTATAATGCCACCTGGTCTACTGATTAAAGGATGCAGATATGCAACCATTGGAAGGACGGATACAGGGGGAGGTGATTATCCGGCGCCCGGAAAATTCCGCCTGAACGGGAATCGGCTCAGCCTGGGGGGAACAGGGAATTGCCGGCGACGGTGGAGGGTTCCCGACGGACATAGCTCAGTGCCGCCGGCCCGATGTCATCGGATTTGTACTCCCTGTGCTGGATTGTGAACCGGATGGATCATTCTTCAGGCGTATCGGGAATCTGAATGCACAGGGCCTTGATCTTTCGGAAGAGGGTGGTCTTGTGGATTCCCAGCGCCCTGGCTGTTTTGAGGCGGTTCCATTGATGCCGGCGCAGCATGTTGGTGATGAAGACCGCTTCCAGGTCCTTCATGGTCATGGCCGCCCCGTTCCTGTCCGAGGGCCCCATGACGTTGGGCAGGCAGAGGTTCTCCGGCAGGTGGTGCAGCTCGATCAATCCGGACTTGCAGAGGATGAAGGCATGCTCGATGATGTTTTCCAGTTCCCGGACATTGCCGGGATAATCGTAGGATACAAGACAGGCCAGGGCCTCGCCGGACAATCCGGAGATCTCCTTTTTCTGCAATATATTGAAATGGCGTATGAAGTGATCGGCCAACAGCGGAATATCCTCCATCCGGTCCCGCAGCGGCGGCAACTCCAGGCGGATGACATTGATACGGTAATAGAGATCCTCCCGGAATTTCCCCTCCTTGACAAGTTCCGACAGACGCCTGTTGGTGGCGGCGATGATCCGGACGTCCGCCGGGACGCTCTCCACCGCACCCAACGGTTCATAGGTCTTCTCCTGAAGCACCCGGAGCAACCGAACCTGAAGGGCCGGCGAGATATCCCCGATCTCATCCAGGAAGAGGGTCCCCCGTTCGGCAAGCCGGAATCGTCCGGGCTTGTCCTTCTTGGCATCCGTGAAGGCCCCGGCCTTGTAACCGAAAAGCTCCGATTCCAGCAAGGTATCCGGAAGGGCGCCGCAATTCACCGCGATGAACGGCTGCTTCTTCCGGGGACTCAAATGGTGGATGGCCCGGGCGAACAACTCCTTGCCGGTGCCGCTTTCCCCCTCCAGAAGGACCGTGCTGGCGCTGTCGGCCACATCGGGCAGGATGTCGAACAATTCATGCATCCGGTGGTTCTTGGAGATGATGTCCTCGAAAGAATACCGCTCTGCAATCGCCTTGCGGAGTTTCTCCTCCACGCTGATGTCCCGGAAGGTCTCCACGGCCCCGATGATCCTCCCCTTCTCGTCCTTGAGAAGGGCCGTGGAAATGCTGATGGGAAGGCGATTTCCCCCGGCATTGACGATATGGACGGTTCTGTTGACGATGGATTTGCCCGATTGCATCGTCGCCCGCAGGATGCAACCCTTCTCGCAGACATCGGCCTTGAGCACGTCCTTGCAGCGCCGGCCGATCGCTTCTTCACGCCGAACCCCGGTGATCTGTTCCGCCGCCCGGTTGAAAGAGGTCACATGCCAGCCATGGTCTACCGTAAAAACCCCGTCGGCGATTGAATCTAAAATGATGTCCTTTTCCATGCCGTCTTTTATAACATACTTACCGGTCCCCTTGAAATATAAACCTCGCTGGAAATATCATGGCAAATCATCGTCCGTATTCACTGGAGATGCCTTCTCCCCGCTGGGGTGATTGGAACCAAACATTTAACCACCCAGCAAGTTTACCTTTGGGGGTGGCCATGCAAAGTCCTCATCAGCATGGTGCATCCTCATGAATGGGCCTCGGGGAAAAAATTCTACCCCCACCTGAATCTGGACCAGTTTTCTGGGGGGCAGATCAGATATTTATACCCTCCCAGACCAAACCATGATAAAGGAGACCCGCGGACTTATTTTCCGGCCCTCAAAAAAGAAACAGTTTTCGGCAATTTATTTATGGGGTTGGATGTCCATATTGAGGGATTATGGATATGGCAGGTGGAACAGAAAGTGCGTGGACAACATTGGGGAAGCTGCCTCGTGAGGAGGTTTGCAGAAATGCCGACGCCCGGTTTGTCCCTTCCGCAGATTCGTACGCACTGAATTGCTTTGGCCAAGAGATCCTCGTCTGCCCGGCCAGGCGAGAAATAACTTCGTTTTCCCCTATCACGGCCACCCTTCTCGACAGGTTCCGATATTTCTCGGAGCTGTCGATCCTCTGGTATCTTGCGGGCGCCAGAGACATACCCTTTTCCGGAAAATTGATCCGGCCGTCGGATCTGAAGGCCGGCCAAATCTTTGCAGTGGGTTCCCATGTCCTGCCTTTGGCTAAGCTTGCCCGTAAGTACGGCGACGACGTGGAGGGGTTCCTTGCGCGAGGACGAGATCTCTGCGGCGAAAATGCCGGCCTTGGCGATGCCTCTCTGCGTCTGCTGCCTTTTCCGCGTGTGCCTGTTGTCATTGTGCTGTGGAGGGCATGCGAGGAGTTCAATGCCCGCACCGATCTGCTGTTTGATTCCTCGTGTCAACTCCATCTCCCCCAGGACATTGTCTGGGCAACGGCAATGATAAGTGTTCTTATGATGTAAGATCATGGAGTGACAGGGAAAAGCCCTGTCCGGAGCCGGGGCATGAAAATACGACTTTCGTAAACGACCCCTCATGTCCAGCAGGCATACGGGAAGGGGGCGCTCCACCCTTGCCTGAGGGGGGGGAGGCAGGCACCCTCCCCCTACCCCCCCCTATATCTGACCCCCATTTTATTTCATTTTTTTCTTGACATGGGGAAATTCTTCCTCTATCATCCGCCCCGTTTCGAGGTCCCGGCAGATACCAATAGCCCCAAAAAGTTTTCAGCGGTTTTTGTGCATCTCCTTCCCCGCTAAGGCTGCGGGTTGCACAGTGTATCCCTGATTCTGCCCGGAAGGGTGAACTTCGATGCCCATCAGGAGGTAAGTTGTGTTCTCGGCAGGAATCAAGACCGGAAAGCGGCAGCAGAGCCCCAGAGAATAAGAAAGTGGTCTCCATTTCATGAAACTTGCGGTTACAGGCAAAGGCGGAGTAGGCAAAACGACGGTGAGCGCATTCCTTGCGAGGGCTTTGCAGAAAGCCGGTCATACTGTTATTGCCATAGATGCGGATCCCGATTCAAACCTTGCCGCAACCATGGGGTATCCCCATCCGGAAACAATCAGACCTCTTGTCGAACTCAAAGACCTTATCGAAGAGAGAACCGGGGTTAAACCGGGAACAACGGGCGGAATGTTCCGTTTGAATCCCTTCGTGGAAGATATCCCGGAGAAATATGCCGTCGAGATTGACGGTATCAAGGTCCTCGTGGCGGGGGCAGTGAAAAAGGGCGGTTCCGGGTGCTACTGTCCCGAGAACGCGTTGGTCCGGACTCTTATTTCCCATCTGATGGCGGATAAAGAGATTGCGCTGGTGCTCGACATGGAGGCAGGGATCGAACATCTCAGCCGGGGAACCATCGCGGCAGTCGATCACCTTGTTGTCGTTGTCGAACCGGGACGGCGAAGCGTCGAAACGGCCGAACGCATTGCAAAAATGGCCGAAGAGATAGGCCTGAGACGCGTGAGCGTCATCGGAAACAAGATCCGGTCCGAAAGCGACAAGGCCTTCCTGCAGAAAACGCTGCCCGGGATGCACTTTGCCGGCTTCCTTCCTTACGATCCCGCTGTGCGTGACGCCGAGATCGGGGGAATGCCTGTGGCTAAAGCCAGCGCTGCCATGGAATCGGTTATTGCGGAAATGATTAAGCATTTTAAAGAAGAAACAAAGTAAGGCACTCCCTTCTTAGGAGACAAGCATGACGACATCTTTGAAAAGGAAACGAACGGTTGATCCGGCTGCACAAAAAGTACTCGCCGAGACCGACGCCGCGGGCATCGAAACGGCCTATGACCGGCACGACGAACAGGAACCCCGATGCGGGTTCGGCGAGTTGGGGATATGCTGCCGGATCTGCGAAATGGGACCCTGCAGGATCAGCCCATTTGACAAAGGGCCGAAGCGGGGGATCTGCGGCGCCACGGCGGCGACCATCGCCGCCCGGCATCTGATTCGCCAGGTGGCGGCCGGAGCGGCGGCCCATTCGGACCATGGCCATGATATCGTCAATACACTGCTGCATACCGCTAAGGGTACGGCTAAGGGTACGGCGCAGGGTTTTGCGATAAAGAGCCCCGAACGCCTTTACGAGCTCGCCGCGGAATGGGGGATCTCCACGGAGAAGAAAAGCGTGGAAGAGATCGCCCGGGAAATGGCCGACCTGGCCTTGAAGGAGTTCACCAACCAGGAGGGGGAGATCCGCTATCCCACACTGCGGGCGCCGAAGGCCACCGTGGATCGATGGCGCCGGCTCGGTATCATTCCGGTTGGCATCGAGCATGAAATCGTGGAAACGCTTCATCGCACTCACGAAGGCGTCGATGCGGATTACAAGAATCTGATCATGCACGGTCTGAGGACCGCGATGGGAGACGGCTGGGCCGGCTCCATGCTCGCCACGGATTTCGGCGATGTTCTCTTCGGAACCCCGGAGGCTGTTCGCAGCCAGGTCAACCTCGGGGTCCTGAAAAAGGATGAAGTCAACATCGTAGTACATGGACACGAACCGACCCTCTCAGAAATGGTCGTGGCCGCGAGCCGTGATCCCGAGCTCATCAAACTGGCCAAGGAAAAGGGGGCGAAGGGAATACTGGTCGGAGGAATCTGCTGCACCGCCAACGAAATACTGATGCGGCAGGGCGCCCCGGTCGTGGGAAACTTCCTGCACCAGGAACTGGCGGTGGCCACCGGCGCGGTCGATGTCATGCTGGTGGATGTTCAGTGCATCATGCCGGCGCTTGTCGAACACGCGCAGCGTTTCCACACCAAGGTCATCACGACCAGCAAGAAGGCAAAGATTCCCGGCGCTACACATATTCAATTCGACGAACACACCGCTTACGATACGGCAAAGGAAATCGTAAAAATCGCTGTCGAGAACTTTCCCAATAGAGGTCCCGTAAACATACCGGACGAGAAAACAGACCTCGTAGCCGGGTTTACCGTGAGGAACACCTTTACGCACCTGGGCGGCCGTTATCGCGCCACGTTCCGGCCGCTCAACGACGCCATCATCTCCGGCAGACTCCGTGGAGTAGCGGCCGTCATCGGCTGCAACAACGTCAAGAAAACGCAGGACGAAAGCCATCTCGCCATGGTTCGCGAGCTCATTGCCCACGATGTCCTGGTGGTGATGACCGGCTGTGCGGCCACGGCATGTGCAAAGGCAGGCCTGCTGCAGCCTGAGGCCGCGGCCAAGTGGGCCGGTAAAGGATTGCAGGAGATCTGCGAGGCGGTCGGCATTCCTCCGGTCCTGCATCTGGGTTCGTGTGTAGACAACAGCCGTGTCCTTGTCGCCCTCTGTGAAATGATCCGGGAGGGGGGCCTCGGCCAGGAATTGGCGGATCTCCCCATTGCCGGGGCCGCTCCCGAAGCGATGTGCGAGAAGGCCATCGTAATCGGATTCTACTGCGTGGCCAGCGGCGCCTATGTGAACTACAGCCCGGCCATGCGCGTCCTGGGAAGCTCCGAACTTACCAAGTTCCTTACCGAAGACATAGAAGAAGTCACCGGCGGAAAATTCTCATTTGAAGGAGACCCGATAAAAGCGGCGCGGTTGATGATTGCCCACATTGACAAAAAACGGGAGGCGTTGAAATTGAGGCCCATGATGTATGCCCCGGTTACGCCCGACATCACTAAATAGGGAAAAGCTGTCATGAAAGGTATCATCGTTGTAAAGGTCGACAAGTGCCTCGGATGCAAGTCATGCGAGATCGCCTGTGCCGTCGAACGCTCCCAATCGAAGATACTCACCGACGCCATTCACGAGCACCCGTCCCCCGCCGTCGGCATATGGGTCGAAAAGGGGAATACGTTCGTCACTCCCCTTCAATGCCGGCAGTGCGAGGATGCTCCCTGCCTAACCGTCTGCCCTACTCACGCCCTGCACCGGGACGACCGGCAAAGCCCCGTCCTGATTGATGGCGGTCTGTGCGTCGGGTGCCAGTTGTGCGTCCTGGCCTGTCCGTTCGGGGTCATCCGCATGGACGACGATTTACACGCC
>Ga0214473_10006360_pt1 | contig 14127 bp, 6 predicted proteins | sample RVTome_7_FD_203509 | JGI IMG/M metagenome (GOLD analysis project Ga0214473, IMG submission 203509) | Soil microbial communities from uranium-contaminated site in the Upper Colorado River Basin, Wyoming, United States - RVT98D197 | ecosystem: Environmental > Terrestrial > Soil > Contaminated >... | reverse complement strand
GGCGATGCCTGAGCGGGCAATCGTCGCCTCCGGCTCCACCGGCGATGGTTGCGGAGCGCGGTAGCCCAGGTCCACCGCAGCAGCGGCTCCTTGGGGCGCTCTGTCCGCGCGAGCCACGTACGCCTGTCGCAGAGCGTCGCCCTCACGCCATCCATCGAGGAGGCTCTGGTACTCCGCGTCGCTCAGACCGTCCGTTCCAGCCGGCGCTTGAGAGACCAGCGGTGGCGGCGTGAGGCGGAGCAGAAAGCCCGGCAAACCCGAGCAGCCCGACGCCACGACCGTGGCGGCAAAGCACACACAGACGAACTGCACCAGAAGGATGCGTACTGGCTTCAGTTGCGGATGCATCAGCGTGCTGCGTATGTAGCCTAGGGCGAACGCGGACACGGCGGCGAATGCCGGCCACTTGCCAACAACGCCACAGCGGAGCGCCTGGAGCGCATTGCTGGGCGTCCCTATGCTATCTAAAAAGGCGCGCCGCTGTCCACTGAGGCGCAGGGAGAGGCCCGCCTCCAGGGATCGAAGGCCTCACCCCAACACAACCCGCACCTGGTGTGTCGCTCCGTCATCCACCAGCGGCACCGCGGCGCCGATGCCCTCCAAGCGCTTCCCATCGACCTCAGCATGGGCCACCCCACGCGCCACCCCGTGGGGGTTTTCCACGCTGATTTCGTACCGACTCGAGCGATGGCGGAATGTGGCCGCGAACCCAGGCCACGCTGTTGGAATGCACGGGTCGATGAATAGTGTAGAGCCCCTAAGCCGCAGGCCCAGAATCCACTCGATCCCCACTCGGTACATCCAGCCCGCCGCACCCGTGTACCAAGTCCAGCCGCCACGCCCGACGTGCCCCGGCTCCGCGTAGATGTCGGCTGGCGCCACGTAGGGCTCCACTTTGTACCGGTGGACCCCCACGCCGGTGCCCGCCTGGTTGATGGGGTTCAGCATCGAAAAGAGCTCCGCGGCCCGGTCGCCCTCTCCGAGCGCCGCGAGGGCCGCCACGGCCCACAGCGCGGCGTGCGTGTACTGGCCGCCATTCTCCCGGATCCCGGGCGGATAGCCCTTGATGTAGCCCGGCTCCAGGGCCGTACGGTCGAGCGGTGGCATGAAAAGCAGAACGAGCCCGTCCCCACGCCGCACCAGGTGTTGGTCGACCGACTCCATTGCGCGTTCCGCGCGCGCCGGGTCAGCGGCGCCGGAGAGCACCGCCCAGGACTGGGCTATCGAGTCGATCCGGCACTCGTCATTGCTGGCCGACCCGAGCGGCGTCCCGTCGTCGAAGTAGGCCCGGCGGTACCAGTCGCCGTCCCAGGCGCCCTCCAACCCCTCCTTCAGCACGCCGAGCTGCTTTCGCCAGCGGTCCGCGCGAGCCCGCTCCCGCCTCGAATCCGCGAGCCCCGAGAAATCGCCGAGGATGGCGTGCAGGAACCACCCCAACCAGACGCTCTCGCCCTTGCCGGCTCGCCCAACGTTATTCATCCCGTCGTTCCAGTCTCCGGTTCCCATCAGCGGCAGGCCATGGCTCCCCGTCCTCAGGCTCCGGTCGATCGCTCGGGCGCAGTGCTCGAAAAGCGTCCCCGCTTGGTCGGACACCTTGGGCTGGAAGTACGACTCGTGTTGGTCCTCGGCGAGGAGAGGGCCCTCCAGGAACGGGACCGCCTCGTCAAGAATCGAGACGTCCTGGGTCACGCGCAAGTACTCCAACACCGCATAGGGAAGCCAGAGCAGGTCATCCGAGATCCGCGTCCGAACGCCGCGACCAGACGGTGGGTGCCACCAGTGTTGGACATCACCCTCAATGAATTGTCGGGCCGCCGCCCTCAGCAGGTGCTCCCTCGCGATGTCTGGCCGAGCCACCAGGAGGGCCAGCACGTCCTGGAGTTGGTCGCGGAAGCCGTAGGCCCCGCTCGCCTGATAGAAACCCGACCGTGCCCACAGCCGACAGGACAGGGTCTGGTACAGTAGCCAGCGATTGAGCAGAATATCCATGGCGCGCTCGGGCGTCTTTACCACAACCGCCCCACACACGTCGTCCCAGTGCTGCGCGACCATTTTCAGCACCTCGTTCAGATCGGCGGTGCGGTAGCGGTCGATAAGCCACCGCGCTTCCTCGGCATCTGCCCCCTCTCCCAACATGAAGACGACCTCGATCCGCTCGCCCGGCCGCAGCTCGACTAAGGTCTGCAGCGCCGCACAAGGATCAAGGCCGCTGCCTACCCTACCAGACAGCCGTTCCCCTCGCGCCAGCGCGGCTGGGTAGTCAAGCGTCCCATTTCTGCCTATGAACTCAGTCCGATCCCCCGTCCACGCCGTCTGGCGCCCGCCCAGGTCCGCAAACGCAACGCGCTCGCGTGCCTCTTCGTTCCACGAGTTCCGCGCGAAGATCGCTCCGGTCGTCGGGTCCACCTCCGTGACCACGAAGGGGCCGGAGGCGCTCCGCGACGCTCCGAGCACCCACTCCGCATAGGCGGTCAGTGAAAGACGCCGCGGCCGGAATGACAAATTCTCCACCGTTAGACGCCAGAGCTTGACCGGGTCCTCAGGTGGCACAAACACCGCCAGGTTGAGAGAAATCCCATGGGAGACATGCTCGAACCGGCTGTATCCCTGGCCGTGCCGGGCCACATAGAACGACGCACCCTGGCGGACCGGCAGGGGCGTAGGACTCCACACCTCTCCGCTCTCCTCGTCACGAATGTACAGCGCCTCGCCCGGCGCATCGCTGACTGGGTCGTTCGACCAGGGGGTCAGCTGGTTCTCGCGGCTGTTGATGCACCACGTGTACCCGCATCCCGACTCAGAGACCTGGAACCCCAGTTGCGGATTAGCCACGACGTTGATCCACGGCCCAGGCGTCCACTGACCGTCACGCAACAGCGTTACGTACTCGCGCCCCCCCTCCGCGAAGCCACCCAGCCCGTTGAAAAATTCGAGCTCGAAACGCGCCGGCGACACGACCGCAGGAGCCTCTGTCACGCCCTCCCGGCGTCGCGGCGGCGGTGGCACTGGTTCCAAGCGCTCCACCCGAACGATCTGGTCGGCGAGCTCTCCCTGACCGCTGACGAGCACCGCCCGCGCTGCCCTCAGAAGGGCGTCACGTGCCTCTGCCGACACGAGGTCGCCTCGGAGGACGTACACATTACCATGCGGCGCATGTCCCTCGTGGTGCAGCATGGCGTGCCTCACCCTCACCATCGTTTCCAAGGACGCCTGTGTGTCCTGGTCGTAGGAAGGAGGCTTCTCGTTGAGGATGACTAGGTCCACCGCGAGCTGCTTCGTCTCCCAATACTCGTGCGCACTGACCAGTTGGCGGACCAGGAACAGCTGTTCGGGATCATCGAGGCGGAGCACGACCAGCGGGAGGTCACCCGAGATGCCGTGTGCCCATAGCGCGGACTGGCCCGCCCCATCCCGACGCAATGCCTCCGGCGCACGCAACGTCGGGTCTCCGTACAACACGCGGTTGGCCAGACGCTGGTACACGTGGGCCTCGTCCGGTCCGATGCCGAAATGGTGCAGCTGCACCTGGGCGTGAGTCCATGCCAGTGTCGCCGCGCGCTCGAAGATCGCCGCGTCCCGGTACTTGTCAGCCAGCACCAGCGCGGCCTCTCGCGAGGGCGCTATGAGGGTCGTGAAGGTTATGCGGGCGGTGGCTCCTGGCGCGATGCGGACGCGCCGTCGCAGGCTGACAATCGGGTCGAGGACGGCCCCGGCTGTGTTGGAGAGGGGGTGGCCATCGACGAGCGCCACCGCTGTCCGCACTCCCTGCCCACGACCGAGGAACCGCCCTCGGTCGGTCTCATACTGCCCTACACCCACGGCGCTAGCATCTACCGCCGCCACATGCGCGAGCCACACCTCCGGTTCATCCAACGTTCTCCGCCGGCGCGTGGCGAGCACGGCCCCCAAAGCAGGCACTCCCTCTGTCTGCACGAAGAGGTTGGCGAACGCCGGGTGCGCCGCCTCAGCGGCCGGAGGCGCCAGAACGACCTCTGCGTACGAGGTCACCTCTATCTCCCGCACCCGTGTGCCAAGGTTCGTGAGCGACACGTGACGGAGCTCCGCATCATCCTCCGGCGATACAACGATCTCCAAGGCGGTCGCGACGCCGCTATCGCGCCGCAGGATCTCCACGCGGTGCTCAGAGAACGCAACATCGTACGACTCCGGCTCCACCCCGGTTGGTTGATACGCGGCAGACCAGACCTCCCCGGTCTGAGTGTCACGTAGGTAGACGTACGTGCCCCACTGGTCTCTAGTCACATCCTCCCGCCAACGCGTCACCGCGAGAGCGCCCCATCGGCTGTAGCCCGAGCCCGCCGTCGTGATCATGACGGCGTAGCGGCCATTGGAAAGGAGGTGCGCGCGCGGAGTGGCGTCGTGCGGCGACCGGAAGCGGCGGACCGCGGTCGGCACGATCTCGCGAACGTGCGCCGCCGCCTTCACCTCCTCGGCGCGCGGGCGTGCCACCAACACATCTCTCGGCACCCGCTCCTGCAGGAGCAACTCTGCGGACTGTACCATCGGTTCAGCATGAAACCGGTTCCGCATGATCCCGCCCAGGAGCGCATTCGCCAGGGCAACGATGGACATACCCTGGTGGTGGGCCATATACGAGCGCACCACCACGAGCTGCTCTCCCTCTAGCAGCCGTCTACCTGTGTAGTCCAGCGCTTCATAGAAGCCATACGGCCCTTGCGCATGCGCCATCGTCAAGCGGCCGCAATTCCGCGCTGCCGCCGCTGGGTCTACCATCGCTGCCAGCGCGGTGGCGTACGGCGCCACCACTAGGTCTTCGCTAAGCCCGCGGTCCAGCCCCAGCCCGGGGACGCCGAAGTTCGAGTACTGGTACGTCATCTCCAGGTCCCGTGCGTTATAGGCCGATTCCGAAATTCCCCACGGCACGCGCCGCTCTTGGCCGTACTGGATCTGCCGCCCGACGACCGTCCGATACGTCTGGTCCAACAAGCTGCCTGTTGGCGAGCGCATCACGAGCAGCGGCATCAGGTACTCAAACATGGAGCCCGACCAGGAGACGAGCGCCGATCCTCGGTTCACGGGCGTCAACGCGCGACCTAGACGGAACCAGTGCGATGGCGGGGCATCGCCCTTGGCTATGGCGATGAAGCTCGTCAGCCGGGCTTCGGAGGCGAGCAGATCGTAGCAGCTCGGGTCCAGCGTTGAGTCCGAGACTCGATATCCGATCGAGAACAGCTTCCTAGTACGGTCGAAAAGGAAATCGAACTGCATCGCCTCGACAAGCTGCCTCGCCATCTCGGCCAAGGTAGCTAGGCGGTCCGCGAGGGCCGCGGCAGCTGCAGTGCCCCTATCCAGCCCGTTGATCAGCGCCTCGATGCCTGACCGCCCCTGCGGTCTCTCCTCGCCGGACTGGAGGATCTCCCGAAGGTCGTGGACGGCCGCTTGGCATCGGTCCGGCATGGCAGCGAGCGTGGGAAACGGCGTGAAGAGACGCGCCATCGCCGCCCTCGCTGGCCCACCGACGGCGTCGCTCACCAACAGACGCGCCCAAGGAGCCAGGAGGTCCAGGTCACGAGAGTGGCTACCAATGCCCCTCCGTACCGCCTCTACCCACGGCGTCAGTTGGCTTCGCGCCCCCTCTCCCAACTCCTCGCCCAGGGTGTGCGCGATGTTCGCGATGGTGCGAGCGTCGGCGTCCAGCTCTGCCAGCCTGTTTGCCCAGTCGTATGGATTCCTTGGCACCGGCTCAAGCTTGGCCCGCATGGCTACAAGGGCCGCATCGAGGTGTTGCTGTGTGACCGTTCGGCGCCGCCCGTCGACGACCGATCGAACGGACTCGAGGCAGGTGAGTACCGTGTCGTCCATACCGAGGAGCACCTGCAGCCCGAAGAGCGGGCTGTCCATCATGTCCAGACACGCCTGTCGCAGCGTCACCAGGTGGCCTGCTAGGTTGCCGCTGTCCACTGAGGAAACGTACCTCGGCTCCAGCGGCCGTAGCGTCTGGGTGTCGTACCAGTTGTACAGATGGCCGTGTGACTGTTCCAGGCTGCCTAGCGTGCCCAGGGTGTCCGCCAGGCGCTGCACGACCTCCGTGACGCCTACCCAGCCGAAATCTCGGGCAGCGACCGTGGCGAGCAGGTAGAGACCAAGGTTCGTGGGCGAAGTGCGATGCGCGACGACAGTCCTCGGCTCCTCCTGAAAATTGTCGGGCGGCAGGTGGTGGTCCTCAGCGCCCACAAAGGTTTCGAAGAACAACCACGTCCGCCGGGCGACTGAGCGCAGGACGCGCGCATCGTCCGCCGAAACGAGCCGCGCGCCGATCGGGCGTATCGGAAGGCTGATCCAACGGGCTATCGCCGGCGAGGCTGCCCAGAGCAAGAGAAACGGGGCCGCTGCCGGCCAGACCTCGGGCCGCACAACCGCCACCAGCACGCTCGCCACACCCGCGATGCTCGGGGCAGCACGCATGCGTCGGTAAAAGCCGGTCAGGTCCAGGCTTGAGCCGGCTTTCGCCTGTGCCGCCGTCACCCACTGAAGCAGGCCCCGGCGCGTCAGGTAGAGCCGCACCAATGTCCGGGCGATGCCATCAGTCATCAACGATGCTTGGTGCGCTATCAACGTCACGGCGATCGATGTCTGGGCCGACGCCAGAAGAAAGTCGCTGGCAACTGCCCGGATGTGGCTCCGCTTGGAAATGCCGGACCGCCGGGGCCACAGGCCCGCGAGGAACGGAATGAACGGCGGGATGGCAATCGTCCCTAGAACGAAGAGCGTCCAAAGCCCTGGTGAAGCAAACGGCAGGGTCCAGCCGCCCAGCAGCGTCACCAACACGGCCGGGGCCGAGAGCGTTCGTCTCAGGTTGTCGAGCATCTTCCAGCGGCCGATCAGCGGGACCGACGACGGGACAGCGCCATCGCTTCCCAGCCGTCCCCGTCCGAGAATCCAGGGCAACAACTGCCAGTCGCCACGAGCCCATCGATGCTGCCGCGCCGCCGCCACTTCGTAGTGGGACGGGAACTCTTCGAACAGCTCGACGTCCGTCACCAGGCCTGCCCGTGCGAAGAGGCCCTCAAAGAGATCGTGGCTGAGCAGCGCATTCTCCGGCACGCGGTTCGCCAGCGCGGCTTCGAACGCGTCGACCTCGTAGATGCCTTTGCCCGTGTATGAGCCCTCGCCATACAGGTCCTGATAGATGTCGGAGACTGCGGCAGCATACGGGTCGATCCCGCCTGGCCCTGAGAAGATGCGCTGGTACCACGAGCTCTCGTGGTCCACGGGCAGCGTCGGCGTTATCCGCGGCTGCAGCACACCGTATCCCTCGGTCACGCGGCCCAACCGACGGTCGAAGCGAGGCCGGTTGAGCGGATGAGCAATCGTCCCCACGAGTGCGTAAGCAGCTCCCGAGGGGAGCCGCGTGTCCGCATCCAGGGTGATGACGAACCGAACGTCGGAAGGCACCTTGGGCAGCCCGCCACCGGCCGGCAGGAACGTCGTATCGGAGGCGCCTCGTAGGAGGCGGTTGAGCTCGTGCAGCTTGCCTCGCTTCCGCTCCCAGCCTATCCATCGTCCCTCACCGGCGTTCCACACGCGATGGCGGTGCAACAAGAAGAAGCGCTCCCCACCAGCCGCCACCGGACCGTGCCGCTCGTTGAGTCGTTGCACACTATCAGCCGCCGCCGTCAACAGTTCGTCGTCGTCGGGCATATACTTCGACGGCGCATCCGTCCAGTCCGACAGGACGGCGAAGCGCAGGTCGCCCTCCGGGTTGGCGAGATAGTGGACCTCCAAGCGCGCGATCTGCTCTTGAATGTCCGAGCGGTTCGCCAACAACGTCGGGACCACAACCATGGTCCTTAGGTTGGACGGCACACCGTCGCGGAGATCGAGCCGTGGCAGGACCCGCGGTGGCACCACCGCCAGCACGTACCGGTTCACCAAAGCGATAGCCAGGTCTGAAGCCGGGAAGAGCCCGATCAGACCAAGAAAGAGAACGCCGGCGACCCCGGCCCCGGCATGCGCGGCGTCGAGCAGGGGTAGAGCCAGAATGACGCCACTGACCAGCAGGACGCTCCCGAGGTAACCCGGTGTCGCGGCGGCAATATAGACGCGCCGGACCACCGTAGTCATTGGCGCCGCGTAGCCCAGCTCCTTTTCAAACGGCTCGCGCCCGTTCGCGACAAGAAAGTAACCCGGGTCGGCCGCCCGCTCATCCAGTGGATCGTTGGCCTTCGCCTCACGCTGGCGCGCCTCCTTCGCCCGTGCTATTGCCCGTTGCGCGACTTCAAGCTCAGACGACCGAGAGCCCCGCGACAGCTCCTCGATGGCGTGCCGGTACCTGTCCCGCGTGGCGAAGTCCATGGCTTCGAAATCGCTTTCACTCCGGAGCACGTCGTCCACGAGGCTCACGCTTTCGAAGAACTCTGTCCAGTCCACCTCCGAGATCAGGCGCATGCTGGTGATTACGTTACGGACCGTCACGTTGCTTGCTTCCTGGTCTTGGTGCTCCACCCGAATGATCTCGTCGGCCGTCGTCTGTTGGGCGGCCAGCCGCGCGGACAGCCAGGCGAGGATCGGCGTCACGGCCGGGTCGTAGTCCCTCAGTCGCTGCACGAGCTGCGCCGCGAAGGCAGGGGCGAGAGGCGCCCGCTCGAAGCGCCGTAGAATCGCCTCCGTCGGCTCCGCGGCGCGGCCGCCTAGGCCGAGCAGGCTGTCCACCGCTGCGTCTGCCTCCTGTCGCGCCAGCCGCCCGCGGACGATCCGCTCTGCCAAGCGCCGCAGGTTCTCCACCAGCACGACGCGAAGCGTGATCGCCACCGCCCAGAGTTCACCGATGTTGAGGGCCTGCCCGCGCTGGTACGCGCGCACAAACCGTCGCAACGTCTCCAGGTCGAACCGGCTGTCGGTGTGCGCCACGTAACCCCACGTCAGCCCGAAGACACGCGGGTACCCTCTCAGATCACCCTCGGCAAGCTTCGGCAGTTCGCGGTAGAAACGAGGAGGCAGGTCGTCCCAAATCTCGCGAAGCTGCTCCTCCACGATGTGGAAGTTGTCCACCAGCCACTCAGCGGCCGGCGTGATCGCCCGTTCTTCTCGAATCGTCGCCGCGATAGTCCGATACGCCTCCAACAGCACCTGCCCGTTCTCGCGCAGTCGCGGCCCCACCGGCATGCCTCTGCGTGGGTCCGCCGTTACGCGCTGGCTGGCGGCCAGGCTCTCCGCGTACTGCTCCAGGCGTTCGATGCTGAACAGTTCGACGCGAATAGGTTCTGCGTCGCGACCAAAGGGCGCGGCCGGACGGCGACCAAGGGGCAGAATGTCCTGGAGACTCATGCTATGTAATCGTGCACAATCGCGCCGCAGGCGTGCGCGGTCCTGATGCAGGGCCCTCAGCCGCGCACGGTCGGCTTGCCTGACATTGTATCCACATAGTCAACCTGCGGTCCTGGAGCGATGCGGACGGGCATCTGTGGGTACGTCCGTCGACAGGGCGGTCTTCACAGGCCGCAGCTCTCGTAGCGATAGTCCGGAGCAGCGCCAACATGGTCGTCCTTACGCCACGACCGGCGGCTACACGGGACCCGTGGCCGCCCGATCGGACGGTCCCCATCGTACGGTGTTGATGCCGAAGCCGCGCCGAAGCTATCGGCTCGCCAGTGCTGGCGACCGCCCTAGAAGAACGACCACTCGAGCCACTTGCCCAGCGGCATCTCCATCAAGACGATATCCCGTGGGCGGCCATCCCGGTCCTTCGCATGCCCGGGCAACACGGCGATTTTGATGAAACCGACTAGCTCAGCTGCCTTGACCGCCGACTCCTCCCGCTCCGCGACCACCTGAAACAGCAGTCGCTCTAGCCCGTGCTCGTTGGCGATCAGTGCCAGCTCATGCAGCATTGTCGTCCCGAGGCCCTGGTTCCGGTACTGCGGGTGAACGACGATCCGGACCTCCCCCACGTGGCGCCGGGCGAGGCTCCGGCTGCGATGCAAGGTCCCGTCGGCCACAATCTTGCCGTCTATCCAGGCCAGCAAGGGCAACGCCCGGTTATAGTCGAGCTCCGCCGCCCAGCGCTGGAGCACCTTGGGAGAGGTGACGTCCTCTTTGAGGAAGTAGCGGTCATCAGGCGGCACCTGCTGAAAGAACTGCAGCAGCGCCTCCGTATCATCCTCGGTCATCGGTTTCAGCACCACCGTCGTGCCGTCCCGTAGCGTCAACTCCTTTGGATAGGCAGCGAGCTGGTAGGTGTAGGTCGTGGCCATTCCTTGCCTCCTCACGAAGTATTGAAATTCTAGCTCGTTTCCCCCTGCGTGGGATGAATGACCAGCACGGGGTCATGGCTCGAGCGCACGACCTTGTCGGCCACGCTGCCCAGCATCCAGCGGCCAAGACCGGACCGCCCATGCGTGGTCAAGGCCAGCAGGCTCCCCGGCCTCTCATCGCCGAACCTAATGATGGCGCTGTCCGCCTCGCCCTGCAACACGTGCGTTTCCACACGGACGCCGCTCCGCCCCAGGCGCGACGCCACCCTGCCGAGATAGGCGTGCGCCGCCCCCTCCACCTCCTCCAAGATGTCCGGCGGGTAGACCTCGATCTGCGTCCCGAGATAGACCCGCGCGAGCGTGGGCAGGACCTGGACGAGATGCACTGGGATGTCCAGGTGCAGCGCCGCCTCCTGAACGTGCGGTACGACCGCCTCCGCGAACTGCGATCCGTCGAGCGCCACAACGATTTGGCGGATCTCGGCCGCCATCTCCGCCGTTCGATCACTCGGGTGTACGAGCAACAATGGGACCGCAGCTGTACGCAGAAGCCGGTCCGCTACGCTCCCTAGCACTACCCGACCGAGCCCCGATCGACCGTGCGTGCACATCGCGAGCAGTCCGGGCCGCTCGCCTCCCTCGTCTCCGTATGCTGCCAGGACCTCCGCCGGCTTGCCGTGGCGCACCACCTCGCTGGTCGCGATTCCCTGCTCGCGGAGACGAGCCGACTGCTGCTGTAGGTAGACATGGGCGGCGGTCTCCGTGATGCCGGGCAGTTGCGCAACCAGCTTCTCGTACTGCACATGTAACGTCTGGCCGCTCGCCGGCACCCGCCAGGACGGAATGTACTGCTCCAAGTCGATGATATGCAAGAGCGTGACGGGAGCATTGAATGTTCTGGCAAACAGGACAACGTACGACAGTACCGACTCGGCGTACGGAGAGCCGTCCAGCGGCACAAGGATGCTTTCAAACATGACGTTCCGCCTCCTGTCGGTCGCGCTGCCCGGACGTAGGTGTTCCTCGGCTACCATACGCCGTCGTAGTCCTCGAAAGCGAGGGTACGGCGCACATGTGTATCGCCTGTAAAGAGTCCGGCAGCCCGCGTGAACAACCTGTGAAGAGGCGCGAAAAAACCCTGGGCTCTCTTGCCCAGGGTTTGCCGATCCCCATGAACCATAAAAAAGCCCAGCCATTGATCCGTTGCCGGACCCTCTGCCGTCGCTCCCGGGTTACCGCTCCCTGGCTGGGCTTGCAGCAGCTTAGTCAACGACCAAGCTCTGATTGTGTTGGCGAGCTGGCTCGCCCGGGAGGTACTCCCTCATCCCATCTACCTTCCATCCCTACCCTCCATGTACATTATACCACTCCTCGCCAGATCCCGCAGGGGCTCTTGCTGTCACCCGGCCCGGATCAGCCTGCCCCCGACCGAGGCCCTCACGTGAGCCACGGTCTTTCACGGTTTTTTTACAACTGCGATGCGCATCTCCACGTCCCTTTCATACCTCCCGGCTACCCTGCGGGTGGTCCCACAGATTTAGGCAGTCCTGCCAGTGCTCAGGTGCGCTGATACCGCTCGACCGGTAGGAGGCAGGCAATGATTCTCACCGACGATTTGGTCTGCTCGCGATGTGGGTTGGCCCAGCCGCATTGGAAGGGACAGAACGGCAACGGCTATCTGCGTGCGTCTCGCAACGGGGAATTCAAGCTTTACTGCTGCTCCGGCTGCGCCTTGAACCGCTGCACCTGCCGCACGCCGACCCCACTCCCACAGACCAAGCCGTACCAGCCCCCGCCAAGCAAAGAACACGAGCCGATCGCCGCGCGATGACCGGCTCTGGGCCGCGGCTAGTGCTCGTGCGGCCCGTTCCCAGTCGGCGCCGTGGAGCGGGTCCACTCATAGAGCTTGTTGGTGTTCACCACGAAGCCAAGCATCGCTTGGACGCAGGCTCGCGCGGCGACTACGTCCGTCGGGTCGTGATCCTTGAGCTCAATGACGCGGTCGAACCGCCTCTTCACATCCGCCTGTACTGCTTCCGTCAACAGTTTCAGCAAGACTCCCGGCGAACCACTCTCGATGGCCGCCTCGGCGACCGGAACGAAGGAGCACTCCGCAAGGCCGGCGGGCTTCAAGCCGGTATACGCCGCGCCTTCGCCGGCCCTGTGCAAGCGCACCACCGTCTCGTAGAAATACAGGTTCGCCATCTCCCGCGCCGCAGGGCCTTCCTTCCTCGCCCGCACCACCCTCTCAAACGTCCCCTCGACCTCGTGCTCGCTCTCTTTCGGCACGTACGGCAGCACCAGGTTGACGTTCTCCGCAGCCAGCGCTCGCTTGGCTGCCTTGACCACCGGCCCATCCATCGAGTCGCAGTGTGGCGGCATTGCCGGCCCTCCTTGCGGCAGTGTTAGTCCCGGCCCCTGCATCCTCTCCTCATGTGCGCCGCTTTGGGCGAAGCATAGAGGACCCTCGTGAAGCGTGCGTGTTTTGTCGGGCCGCTCGCGTGCAGGGACTGTGAAGAAGCTGGCCGCCTATCCGCCGTGTTCGCCGAGGAAGTCCTCGACTGGCTCGTGCAGCAGGTCGCACTGCTTCCAGGAGCCGTTGCCAAAGGCGGCGCCCGCCGCGTCTTTACGGCTTCTTTACTCGTTCGTGCTTGACCCCGTGGGCCACCACACTTAATGTAATGCTAGGAAGAACAGCCGTAACACAGGCGAACCCGTCGTAAGACGGGGGTGCAAAGCTACGGGTCCTGGCGACAGGATCACCGGGCTGCTGCTGACGGGAGCGGCAACAGCGCCTTCTCTGCAGCCGGTGCGTTTCGCGGAGTAGGGGAACGATTGAACCTTCTGCCAGCGTGGATTCGTAGACGCAGTGGGGCGGCTGGCGCAGCGCCCCACATATCACCTAGTCGCTCAGCGGCCACCATATCGGCCACGCCAGCGAGGGACTTGGAGCTCACCCGCTTGCTCCTGCACCTTCCATATGCGCTTCGACGCGAGCAAACCAACGCAGATGCAGAACAACCGGTCGTTGAGAACGACTCCGGCTTGGATGCCAGCGCCAGTCAGGTCAGTCCGTCCTGACGGTGAGGGCCACGCCCCACCACGAGGACCGCGCCGACTGGATGCCTTTCGGCCACCGTGACGCATCGGTAACGCAGCGGGACCAACGCGTCCCTCGGTGCGCCTCCGCTGGCGTCTCAGACCGCCTGCCTGCCCCGGGCTGGCACTGGTGTAGCTGATCTTCTGATCAACGTGGGCCCGGGACCCCCGGTCGGTGCCGCTACTCCGGCGACCGTCCCCGTGCAGGGAGCTTGTTTGCCCGCGACCTCGCCAGCGCCTCCAGCGAATATAAGAGGGTCTCCACCTGCGATGTCACCACGCCCCTGAGGTCATCCGGAAGGGCCGCGCAGCGACGGTACGTGGCCTGCAGTCGATCCCCCTCCTCAGCTGAGCGCGCGCTCCCACCACCGGACGTCGAGGCCGGCCACATCCCTGCCCGCGTCAACACCTGCGTCGGGTCGACATCGATAAGACGGCAAACGTGGATGAGCGTGCTGATGCGCGGGTCCCTCGTCACGCTTCTGAGCACCCGCGACACGCTGCTGAGATGGGGTGCGTCGGTACCGACAGAGAGGTCCGACGGTCTCAGCCCCTTTTCAGCCATGTACTGAGTTAGCGCATCACTGAGCATAGCTTTTACCTCTTCCACTAGCCTGCTCCATTCTCTCTCGAAGGTAGCGGCCCGCCTGTTCGTGCGGCAAGTTCAGTTATGCAATCCTGTAACGCCTGGATTGCAGAAATGCCCAGAATTAGCGTGTCACCGATACCGCATCTTCCGAAGTTAGCAGCCCGCCCGTTCGTGCGACAAGTTGCGACTACATCGAACCGAGAG